>Ga0172368_10005741_pt1 | contig 13677 bp, 11 predicted proteins | sample Lak11m_FD_114540 | JGI IMG/M metagenome (GOLD analysis project Ga0172368, IMG submission 114540) | Freshwater microbial communities from Kabuno Bay, South-Kivu, Congo - kab_022012_11m | ecosystem: Environmental > Aquatic > Freshwater > Lake | place: Democratic Republic of the Congo: South-Kivu...
CTGCGCGAGCAGGCAAGTCAATCCACGCCCGTGGAAGCCCCTCAAAACTCTGCGGACCAGATTATTTGGGTAGTTGGGATTGCCGCTATTCTGGCTTTGCTGCTGGTCTTCAGCCTGCGCTTGTTACCGGTTTTTGGTTTGCCGCCCGCGCCCGTGATCCTGCGCTCCGTATTCCTCAAAGCCGGGATTGCCGCGCCCATTTCGCTTCTACGATGGGCAGACCGGGCTGAAATGACTCCAAAACCCAGGCCAATCCATCTGCCGGCGCTGCCCATCCTGCTCGAACAGGCCTTCAAGAAAATCGGAGTGCGGGTTCCGCCCTTCATCCAACAATGGGCGCGCCAGGCGGAGCTTCCGCCTCTGGTAAAAGCCTATTTGGAGATCAACCGGGGTTTGAGATGGTTCGGTAAAGCGCCTGCCGCCACCGATACGCCTTCTGAGCGAGCATATCAGCTCGGCCAGTTGATCCCCCTGGCCGAACCTCCAGCCAAAGAACTGGTCAACCAATACCAGATCGGCGCATTCAGCACACAACCAGTAGATCTTCCATTGGCCCAGAAATCAGCCGCTGAGATCCGAAAATTGTCGCTCAAAACTTTCTTATCGAATTTCTTAAGGCGGTTCCAAAAACCGGATCCATCTCTAAAGCTTTATCCAGCCAACCGGCAAAAAGAACGTAATCAGGAAATATAGGGAGTCTGTTTCAAGAATGATCACAGATCGTCAATCTGCGCTAAATGATGTAATCCAAGCGATTAATTCAACCCTCGATCTGGACGAAGTGCTGCGGATTGTGATGGATAATATCATCCGCTTGATGAGAGCAGAACGCGGGTTCTTGATGCTCAGGAATGACGAAGGGAAATTCGTTACCCGGATTGCCAGGAACTGGGAACACGAATCCCTGGATTCGTCCGAGTTCGCCATTAGCCAGACCATCATCAACCGGGTGGTGAGCGATGGTCAGCCTGTGATCACGACCAATGCTTTGGAGGACCCTCGCTTTGGCGACCACGAAAGCATCATCATCCACAATTTGCGCTCAATCCTGTGCGTCCCGCTGAAGGTTAAAGGGGATCTAACCGGCGTGATCTATGTGGATAACCGGATTCACGCCGGGATTTTCTCGGATCCAGAGAGATATCTGCTGACCACCTTTGCGAACCATGCCGCGGTGGCGCTGGAAAATGCGCGTTTATTCGATTCGGTTCGGCGGACATTGGAAGAGGTCACCGAACTAAAAAATCCGATGGACAATGTGCTGGCATCCATCGCCAGCGGTGTAATTACCGCAGACACTAACCATAAAATTTCGCTCTGCAATCGAGCCGCTCATTCAATCCTGGGGGATCTGCACTATTCTGTTGTTGGAAGCGCATTGGAAGATGTGCTGAAAACTGCATCGGTGACTCCTGCCTCCATGCAGGAAATCCTTAGCGAGATCGAGGCCGTTCAAAAGACGGATCAGACGGTGGTTGGCCACGAACTTTATCTGAGTTCACCCTCACGAGGTTTGCTCTCTTTAATCATTAATCTCTCGCCTCTCAAAGACGCTTCACAAACTACCCAGGGCGTAGCGATTGTGGTAGACGACCTGACCGAGAAGAAGCGCCTGGAGGCTCAAAGGCGCTTGTTTGAGAGAATGGTCTCGCCAGAGGTGATTAAACAACTGGACCCGGATAAACTACAATTGGGCGGCAAACGGACACCCATCACCGTTCTATTTGCCGATATTCGTGGGTTCACACACTTCAGCGAACAGATCACTCCGGAGGAACTGGTTTCAGTATTGAACTGTTATCTGGCTGCTGCAGCGGATTCAGTGCTGGCTCAGGAAGGGACGATTGATAAATTCTTGGGCGACGCCATCATGGCCTGGTTCAATGCCCCCATTCCACAGCCTGACCATGCCCTGCGAGCAGTTCGGGCAGCGCTTGGTTTGCGCGCCGCGGTGCAACGGCTTACCTACAAGCTGCCGCCTCAAAGTCAATTGTCATTTGGGGTTGGAATTCACTATGGCGAAGCGGTCTTAGGCCTGGTTGGAACCGATAAACGCCTGGAATACACCGCGATTGGAGACAGCGTGAATATCGCCAAGCGCATCCAGAAAAATTCGCAACCCAATCAGATCCTCATCAGCGAAAGCGCTTATCGATTGGTTGCAGATAAAATCCATGCCAGACCCATTCAACCAATTCAGGCAAAAGGTAAGCGCGAGCCGCTGATGGTCTATGAAATCATCGGTTTAAGGTGAATCCGCTAGCCGAGAGCATCGCGATATGGATCGGCAAAAAGAGCTGGCGTACCGCCGGTATGCCATAACAAGACCGTATCTCTACTTGAGAAGAAGCCCTTGCGGATCTGATCGATCAGACCTGCGGCGGCTCTGCCTGTGTAGACGGGATCGAGCAGGATCGCTTCCTGGCGAGCAAAAAGCTGAATGGCCTCGTGTTCCGGAGCGCCCATCACGCCATATCCGCCGCCCAGATATTCGGCATTGACCCACAAATCCTGTGCGGCAAAAGTCAATCGTTCACCCAATAAGCCGGCTGTTTCGGTCGCAAGGCTGGCGACGTGCTGCTTCAGGACATCCTCTGGCTCATCCACACTCATACCCAGGACTTTTCCCGAATAACCAAATAGACGGCTACCCAGCACTAAACCAGCCTGGGTGCCTCCAGATGAGGATGGAAACACAATCCAATCCACAGGAATGTTCTGGTTCAAGAACTCCTGCATCGCAAAAGCATAAGAAACAGCGCCCAAAGGATTCGAGCCGCCATAGGGGATCAAATACGGGCGCCTGCCAGCCTGCAATGCCGTTTGAAAAGTATCCTTTAAGGTCTGTTCGCGCTGCCCGCGTTCGGTCGCGACAAGCTCTGCCCCTAAGAGTTGATCCAGCAGCAAATTGGCCGAGGCAGAAGGGAAATTCCGCTCCGGGTTCACTGCTGGTCGAGGGTCTCCCGACCCCGACCCGCTGGCTGAATACAAAACCAGGATACAGTCGAACCCATAGCGCGCCGCAGCCGCGGCAGTCTGGCGGCAATGGTTAGATTGGAGCGCCCCGGCGGTGATCAGGGTTTTTGCCCCGTTTGCCTGGGCGTCAGCAAGCAAAAATTCGAGCTTACGCGTCTTATTACCGCCAAACGCCAGACCAGTCTGATCATCCCGCTTGATGAGCAGTTGCGGTCCTTTCAATAGCGCTGAAAGACGGGGGAGCGGTTCCACAACCGTAGGAAGATGGGCAAAATTCAAGCGAGGGATCGATTTCATCGTATTCCTTTCTCCTTTCGGATGATCCAATATCCAGACAACTAACCCAACATGCGTTGAGTGCGCCGCAACCCGCGCTGACGCATCCAATCTAACAGGCGCGGCAAAAGCCCTGTGTAGAATCGATAGAGCATCGGTTGCACTGGCAGGTCCCATGCGCCGATATGGCGCTCAACCACGCCAGCAAACCCTTCTTTGAACCGATACACACCCCATAATGGGTCGCTTTCATCGAAAACTTCAGGAGCCCCCCAGAGATCATAACTCTGAACACCCACGGATCGGAGGCGCTGGATTGCCCGCCATTGGAGCAAGTAACTCGGCATTTTTTCTCTATGCAAAAGGCGGGACATCCCAGTCATATACCAGGCCCGCCTGCCAAACCGAAAGACAATGATGGCGGCGCATGGTTCGCCCTCGACTTCAGCAATCAAAGCCTCGGCTAAACCCGCCTGAATGAAAACGCTCCAGAGTGTTCGATAATAAGCCTGGTCTCGAATGACAAAACCATCCCGTTGGGCTGTCTCCGCATACATAAGAAAAAGGTCGTCTATATCTGCCGCTGCGCCGAGCCGGACAGACACCCCTTTTCGCTCAGCCAGGCGGATATTATAGCGGGTCTTCTGCTTCATGTTCGCGAGTAATGGATCCAGTTCTGGCTTCAAATCAATGATCACCGTATTGCGGAACTGGATCTGCTCGGAGGAGAAGCGCCATCCCAATTTTTCCAGATCAGATACCACCATCTGACCGACCGGGTCATCTACGATAAGGCTATCTGCTGGTAGGCCGCTCCCCAGGCGCACATCTGGATCAATTTTGATGAAGATGGCATGCTGTTGTCTGGCAATCTTTTGCAGATCGGCCAGCACCCTCTCTCGCAAAAGCGCATCGCCCCAGTCCAGCAGCGGTCCTTTAGGAACATACAAAACGCGGAACCGGGCAGCCAATCCGGGTATGGCAACTCCCCGCATCAAGACGAGCGCAGCGGCTTGGATCTTCCCCGCTTCGTTCTCCCAAATGTATGGCAATGGGCTCCAACCAAAATGAGATTTGACCTGGCCCCATTCCCAGGTCTGCAAGAGATGGGGGTTTGGCAGCTCGGCAATCTTGAGGTTCCAGGACTCAGCGGCGCCCTGATAGGGGATAGCGCTCATCATTCTTCGTTCGCTTTTCGTTTAGTCCATAAACGGTAGAGCGCATATAAAGCTGGTCGATAGACCCGATCATATGGCCCTAAGGCGCGCAACAACTCCCCGCCAAAACCGCGCTTAAACCGATACACGCCCCACAAACCGCCGTTGCGCTCCATGAATTGGTCTTCCAGCAATTGTTCATCTGCATCTGGCACACCCCATAAGTCATAGGATGTACATTGTTGAGCGCGCGCCCAACGGATGGCCTCCCACTGCAACAGATAGGTGGGCATTCGCTCACGATGGGCATTCCCGGAGGCGCCGTAAAAATACCAGGCGCGCGCCCCCCGCCGAAAGACCATCAGCGCGGCAAGCGGTTCGCCTTCAAATTCGGCCGTCAGGATCGCACATTCACCCTGGCTGGAGAAAAGATCATGGGCGCGCCGGTAATAATCGAGAGTATGCACTCCGAAGAAATCTCGCTCGCTGGTGATCATCATCAACCGATGAAAAGCTTCGATATCTGTACTGGGAGTAACGATGACGCCTTTTTTTGAAGCCAGGCGGATATTGTAGCGGGTTTTCTGTTTCATGCGAGCCAACACCTGGTCTTCGCTCCCGCGCAAATCCACCACCAGGGTCCTTCTGGGTTGGATGCTCTGATCGGCAGACCGAAAGCCATCCGGGGGCGTTTCCGCTGGGACAAGTGCAGCGTCGCCATCCGCCTTAACTGGCGCCCATAGATCCGGCTCGACCTTGAGGAAAATGGCGTTCATCTTGCGGCAAAGGCGATCCACCTCCGGCCAGAGCGCTTGAAAGCCATCCAAACCCCCGATCTTGGGGCAAACCGGACCTTTGGCGATATAGGCCACGCTCAGTCCCAATGGCAACCGCCGGAAGAGGATTTGGGCGCCCAGAACCGGGTTATTCGGACCAACAGAGGCAACGACATACCCGGGCTGCCAACCAAATGCAGACTTCAAGTCTCCCCACGCCCTGGTCTGCAGGATATGCGCATCTGGAAAACCGGAGAGAAAATCCTCCCATTCGATAGGCGTTATTTCAGGCATCTTCGGCGCTCAACCATAGCTTTTGGATTCACAGTCAACAGGCTGGATGATCGGGTTAGCGATTTTAAATATAGGATGTGATGTCAGGCGTGGGCATGCTGCGCACTGCCGCGCCGGGGATACAACCATCCAGGATCCTGACGATCCCCGCAGAATCGCCTTCGCGGGCAAGATTGACCAGCTCATCCACCGTATCCTGTAATTCCACACCGCTGAGCAAATCCTCATCCGCCAGCAGGACAATATCCGGGTGAGCGGTCGGCTCATACTGCGCCCATTGATCCCAAAGTTCCTCACTCATTTTTTCGCCCGGGCGGATACCGGTGAACACAATCTCGATATCTTTGCCAGGTTCCAAACCGGACAGCCGAATCAGATCTTCGGCCAGGTCCAGGATGCGAATTTGTTGGCCCATGTTCAGAACAAAAACCTCGCCTCCCTGCCCCATCGATGAGGCCTGCAAAACCAGGTGGACCGCCTCAGGAATGGTCATGAAATATCGTTTCATATCCGGATGAGTTACCGTTACCGGTCCGCTGTTGGCAATCTGGCGTTTAAACAAAGGCACCACACTGCCGCGGCTACCGAGCACATTCCCAAAACGGACGACGGAAAAAGCCGCATTCGAGCGGCGGGCCGCATCTAATACCAGCATTTCCGCCAGGCGCTTGGTAGCCCCATACACACTGGAAGGGCGAATGGATTTGTCGGTTGAGATCAGCACCAGGCGCTCAACCCCATAATTGAGGCATGTTTCGACGATATTGCGGGTTCCCTGAATGTTATTGGCGACGGCTTCTTCGACATTCATTTCCATCAGAGGCACGTGTTTGTGCGCAGCGGTGTGAAATACCACCTCTGGATGCAAAGAGTCGAAGATCACGTTTAAGCGATCCAGGTCGCGCACATCCGCAATCACCGGGAGAACCGGCAGCGAGGGAAAATTCTCCTGGATTTCCAGCAGCGTTTCGAAAATGCTGTTCTCACCGTGCCCCAAGAGGATGAGCGAAGATGGCATCCAACGGGCGACCTGACGGCAAAGCTCCCGTCCAATCGAACCACCTGCCCCGGTCACCATAATTCGGCGAGCCCTCAAACTGTTGCCGATTAAATGCTCATCCATGTGAGCTGGTTCACGGCGCAGCAAATCAGTGATCTCCACTTCGCGCAGGCGATTGACATTCACCTTTCCACCGATCAACTCGTACATGCCGGGCATGGTCCGATACGGGATGCTGCGCGCCTGGCAAACTTCGGTCACCTGACGCACCACCCGCCCCGGCGCGCTGGGAATGGCGATGATGACCTCATTGATCCGATGGATCATCACCGTCCGAGCCAAATCGTTCAAGGTGCCCACAACCGGTACGCCGTGGATTTGTTGTTTTTGCTTGTCCGGGTTATCATCCAGAAAGCAGACCGGCGCCAGACGCAGATAAGGGTTCTTCTGCATTTCACGCACGACCAGCGCTCCAGCATCTCCAGCGCCGACAATCAAGGTTCGCCGGATGCTCTTACGAATGTCAACAGCAGTCCCCTGTTGAGCGTCCGAGAGAATGCGCATTGAAAAGCGCATGCCGCCGACCAGGATCAGCGTGAGCAGCCAGTCAATCGGTAAGGTGCTGCGTGGATAATATGGCAATAGTTGGAATGCCCGGAAAATCACGATAATCAGGGAAACGATCACCGAAGCTGTAGTCACAGCCACTACAATTAACTTCATCTCCTGGATGCTGGCATATACCCACAGCCGGCGGTAAAGTCCGAACAAATAGAACACCAGCGGTTTCACTACCAGACTGATCCCTAATAACCAGTAAGCCTGAGGCAGATAGTACATAAACAGTGGGCCGAGATCAGTGCGCAAGGCAAAGCTGCCAAGACCCGCGACAACAATTAAGACGATATCTGCCAGCAACAGCAACCGGCTGCGAATAAAAATGCGGGGCTTCATCGCCTATCTTCCACGTAAACCGAATACGGTCGAGGGAGTGCGCAACAGGATCACAAAGTCCGTTATGATGCTGCGATGTTTGATGTAATACAAATCATATTCCAACTTGACGATCGTTTCCTCAATAGTGGAGGCATAGCCGAAATTCACCTGCGCCCAGCCTGTAATTCCAGGTTTTACCAGCAGGCGGGCTCGATAAAAGGGGATGTGCTGCTGAAAATACTCCACCAATTCCGGACGCTCTGCGCGCGGCCCTACCAGGCTCATCTCGCCGCGCAGCACGTTCACAAATTGTGGAAGCTCATCGAGATGGGTTTTCCGCAAAAAACGACCGACGCGAGTGGCGCGGATATCATCTTCGCGCGCCCAGCGCGGTTGACCATCCGCCTCAGCATCCCGGCGCATCGTGCGGAATTTCAGGATATTGTAAGGCTGGCCGCCTTTGCCGAAGCGGGATTGAGTATAAAAGACCGGCAGACCATCGTCAAGCACGGTCATCAATGCGATGAACGGAAGCAACAACAGCATAGCCAGGGTCCCGGCAAGACCCCCGAGGATATCCAAAATACGCTTGGCAAGCAAATAAAAACCGCTTACGCGCAGCTCATCTACAAATGAACGCAGGATCCAATTGGCTTCTAGCATCAGGATCGGAACTCTGCCCATAACTTCCTCGTAAGCGGTGGGCATACGAATAATCTCTGCTCCTTTTTCCTGTGCATCCAACAAAGCCTGGAACATGCATCCTTGCATCTCTCCAGATATGGCGACGATCACGTCCGAAATGTTATTCTCCTGAACCAGGCGCAGCAACTGATCGCTTGATCCAATGACCTGCACATCTTCGATCATGGTCCCCAATTTACGATGATCGTCATCGATGATTCCGATCAGAACGAAGGGCGGGGATTTGAGACCTTTGAACATCTTCAAGAGCATTTCAGCGCTTTTACCGCCGCCTACCATCAAAACCCGACGCATAAATTGAGATCCGGTGAAAACCTGGAGGTAAAATCTGCGCCACAACAAGGTCAGGATAAAGACTGCGATCAGAAAGGAGGCTACTCCCCGGCGAGGCAAGAGGAACCTGGATGGATCGTTATAATAAAAATATAGAGCCAGGTAGAGCACAAAACCAATCATGACGGCCACCACCACGCCTCGGATGGTCTGGTTCCAATCGGAGGCGCGATGAACGTCATAAAGCTCTACCATGATCACGAGCCAAATGAGCGGCAACAAGTAGAACCAGATGGGTACTCGCCGTTGCAAAAACTCCATCGAGAACCCCATAAAACGCTCACTTGTCCCCCAGTAATACAAAGAGATACCTAAAGCCGCCAATGCCGCCAATAGATCGCCAACCATAAGCAGTGTACGGCGTTCACTGACACGCAACTGCCAATGATGGGTGCGGAGGATTTTCCTGGCATTCTTCATGAAGAAATCAAACTCCAAAGAAAGGCGCTTCCCCAGGCGATATGCATGGTAGCGATCGCCAGAGGAATCCCGGCAACGAGAGCCGGATCGCGATGCTTCCAGGCTAGCTGGATGCCAACCATTAGAAGCACAGCTGCATAGATTAAGGATTCTAACACGAATATCCACCCGGCAAAAGGCCACAAGAGCGAGGCCAAAACCAGGACGAGGAGACTGAGCGCCAATAATGGGGGCAACGCCTGCCGCCAGCGCAACGAGCCGGGGTAGCGGCGCAGCATGCGCGCTTTCCAGTAGCCATAGCGCCAGTATTGGCGGGCCAATTCACCCAGATTCGAGCGGGCATAATAGATCGATTGGATCGCCGGATCCAGCCAGATCCGTCCACCAGCCTGGCGCACGCGGACGTTGAATTCATAATCTTCGTTTGTGAGCAAGGTTTCATCAAACTTGCCGATTCGTTCGACCAACGTCCGGCGGAAAGCCCCAAAAGGGACAGTATCCACCTCCTGAGCAGTCTGGGTGTAGCGATACAGGGCGTCGCCAACCCCGAGACGATGGGAAGCCGCCAGGGCGATCGCCCGTGCCTGCCAGGTCTCATCACGCGGTCGAATCTGCCACACGCCGCCGACGGAATCGCCCAACCCTTTCTCGAGGGCGTGGACACAAGCCGCCACGTAACCCTGGTCAGGGACAGAGTGTGCATCCAGGCGAACGACCCAAAGACCATTGGCTGCTTCGATCGCCCGGTTCAACCCGGATGGAATCGTTCGCTGAGGGTTGTCAACGATGCGAATATCGAGCGCCGGATGGGTCTTCTGGAAACCCTCAATTCGAGAACGGGTTTCGTCGCTGGATTGACCATCGGCAATCACAACCTCCATTTGAGAGCAGGGATATGTTTGGGCATAGAGCGCTTCCAGGAGCAGGCAGATGGTATTTTGCTCGTTATAACAAGGGATGATAATTGAGACTTCTGCCATTTTCTTCCAAAGTTGAGTGAAACGATCAATCCCCGCCGGGCGAGCGAAAGGCGGTCTCTTTACGTTTACGGGCGATCGTGTCATCGGCGCGATGGGACTCCGCAACTGGGCCCGTCAAAGGTAAGCGGACGACAAAGATACTGCCAGTACCAGAAGAAGCATGAGTCGATTCTGCTTTAGCAGGCAGGTCGATTTGGGAGCGGTTGTACGCCGAGATCACACCCCCATGAGCCTGGATAATCTCGCGCGCAATCGTCAGACCAAGGCCCAATCCACGCGTATTCCCACCGCTGCGGGCTTTGTCGGTCTGGTAAAAGCGTTCAAAAATCCTACCAAGTTCTGCCGGCGGGATACCAAGGCCAGTGTCCGAGACCTGCACCTCTGCCCATTTCTCAACAGGGCGGACCGATACCGATACCAACCCGCCAGGAGGAGAATACTTCAAGGCATTATCAATTAAATTTGTAAAGACTTGCGCTAAACGATCCGGGTCGGCAATAATCGACGGATGAGCATCCCCTTGAGCAGCGATGTCCAGGCGCAAATCCACCTGAGCCTGGCGGGCTTGCGGCGTGAATTTCTCAACGACATTGCTCAACAGATCAACCAGGTCTACCGGAATATGCTCAAAACCGAAGGTACCCGCCTCCATCCGAGCCAGATCGAGAAGCTCCAAAACCAGCCGATTCATTCGCCCGGCTTCATCAAAAATCACCTGAGCGGCTTGCTGAACGCTGGTTGTGTCAGCAGCAGCGCCATCCAGAATAGCTTGAGCAAAGCCCTGGATCGAGGTGAGCGGAGTCTTCAGGTCATGCGAGACATTGGCGATAAAGTCGCTTTGAGAGCGCTGAGCGGCATGGACGCGCTCGCCCATTTTATTGAAAGAGTCCGCAACCGCCTGTACTTCACGCGGGCCTTCCAACGGGATGCGTGGATACTTCTGAAACGACACCCCGGAAATTCGCTGCGTGGCTTTCTCCAGACGTTGGAGCGGCGCCGAGATCCAATGGGCGATCCAAATCGAAAATATTATCGTCAAAGCTAATGCTAAGAACGCGCCGCGAACAAATGGGGTGAGGAATTCATCTCGCAGAATCTCGAAGACGGCAATACGCGGGCGTGGGGTTGCGGTAAGCATCACTGCGCCGCCTTCAAGCGGCGTGAGCACATAGAGCCACAGACGGTTTCTAGAATCGCGAAAGGTAGATTCCTGGCGTGGCTTGCTCGCAGCAAAATAGGCCCATTCAGGCAAGGGCGCCGCGCTGTCGCTGCGCGAGTCGGCCAGCAATTCACCCGCCGCGCTAAAGATGGCGAATCGGGCTGCGCCAATTTTGTCCGACCGATTCACCAATTCCTCCAGGCGGGGTGAGTTCGGCGATAGCCCGTTATTCAGGAGCTGCCCCCGTTGAGAGACCAAATTGGCGACCAAACGCAACCGCTGCAATTCACGCCGATCCTGGGTAGGGCTGCGTAAGAGGAAAATTGCCACAGTGATCCCGGATATCGTCAGCACCACCCCAACGACCAGGATATAGGTCAACCACAGGCGAAAACGGATCGAGGAAAACATCAGAAAACCAGCTTATATCCCACACCTGTGACGGTATCGATGCGCAAAGCGCTGTCAGCCAGCTTGCGACGCAAATGGCCAACATGTACATCCACTGTGCGCGATAAGCCATAATATTCATATCCCCAGGCTTTCTCTAAGAGCTGTTCGCGGGTGAGTACAAGACTCTTGTGTTCAACAAAGACCATCAAAAGGTCAAATTCCTGGGTGCGCAGATCGATCTGCACACCCTTGACGGTGACTTCACGCCTGGCTGGATCGATGACTACATCTGCCAGATGAATGGGTGCAGCGCTTTTTGTGGTTGTACGCTCGCCGCGGCGCAAGATCGCCTTGACTCTTGCCAACAACTCACGTGGATTAAATGGCTTTACCATATAATCATCCGCGCCTAATTCCAGCCCCAGGATTTTATCGATATCCTCATCCCGAGCAGTCAGCATCAGAATTGGGATGGAATTTTCCTGGGAGCGCAACCGCCGGCATACTTCCAGACCATCCATCTGCGGCAGCATCAAATCGAGCACCATTAAGGCCGGTTTGTCGCGCTCAACAGTTTGCAACGCGGAAATACCATCGCCTACGGATTGGACGCGATAGCCATCCCGTTCCAGATACATGCGGGCTAATTGGATGATGTTGGGCTCATCATCCACCAGCAGGATCAGCTCGCCAGGCATGCGATCGTTTCGATCTCCACTGCCCCACCCTTAGGCAACCCGGCCACCTGGACAGTAGAGCGGGCAGGAAAATCTTCGCTGAAGAATTCCGCGTAGATGGCATTCATCTTCGCAAAATCGGCCATGTCGCGCAAAAAGACAGTGGTCTTAAGCACGTTCTTGAGTGAGCTACCCGAAGCCTCCAGCACATTTTGGACATTGGTCAGAGCCTGGCGAGTTTCTGCCTCCACACCCCCAGGAACCAACTCGCCAGTAGCGGGGTCTATCCCTAATTGCCCGGCAGTGAAGACCAGGTCGCCAAATCGGTTGGCGACATTATAAGGACCCAGCGCCTTGGGCGCCTTCGGAGCAAAGATAATTTGTTTTTCGGTCATTTTTTTCACCTCGATCATTAGATTAATCCATTTTATCAAAGGATCATCAGAATTCGAAGGTGTCCCATGGGTTTATTGACAGGACAATGGTAGTCATTCAAAACGCAACAAAACCAGCACATCCTGAAGCGTGGCGGCAAAAAGCTCATCCATAATCGCCGGGTCCACCTGGTAAAAGCCGCCAAACATCCCATCGCCATACACCAGGCGCGCTTCATCAGCGCCCAATAAACCTGGTATGTTCGGCGGGGCCTTAGAGCCAGCAGGCAGTTCCGCCACCCGAGTAAACGGAAAAGCTTCCGACCAGCCTGCGTGAGACATTTTCAGTTCGTGTTTCTTTGCTACCTGTTCAGCGCTGTGAGATTGCCACCAGGCGTACCAGGCCAGGCGCAAGTCCGCCAGTTCAGTAGCCAGCTCGTAAAGGCGGGCGCGAGCGGGTTCATTGCCCCCATGCCCATTCAGAACAAGAATGCGGCGAAAGCCATGACGATACGCAGAGCGAACCAGGTCTTCAACCACATCCAGCAAGGTGCTCACCCGCAGGCTGAACGTGCCAGGATAAGCCATGAAGTAGCTCGAACAGCCAAAGTTAAGCGCCGGCGCCACCAAAACCGACGATATGGAACTAGCCGCGTCGGCTAATGCCAGAGGAATCTTGACATCCGTCAGCAGACTCAGGTAGGCGTGTTGCTCGCACGAGCCAAGCACGAGCATCAGGCGATCGTCCGATTGAAGATAATTCTCAACATCCAACCAGTTCAGGTCGTCGAGACGCATATCATCTCCTTTTTCGATGAGTATGATACAGATTTGGCGCGCATTTTCACCACACTCGCCCGCCGCTGATGTGGCAACGCGAGCCGGGCTTGCCAACCCTGGTATCGATTCTTCTCAAGCAGCGGGTCTCCCTGGCGTCTAACAGGGTAGTCATCGATAAACTGCTGGTTTGTGTGACGCCGCTGACGCTGAAATCTACCGGTTAAGCGCTGGAGGCCCTCCAGACGCCTGGCCGACTGAGCTTGATTCTTCCCGCGCGGACTGATCAGCCGTCATCGCCCGACAGGCCGCCTCGATCAGATCGGTGGGTTGTTTGCACGCCGGCGAATGCATCACCGTTCCAATCCTAAGGGAAAGATGATAAAAACGATCATCAATCTGGAAAGCAGGCGCAAGACACTCGCGCAGACGCTGATCAAGCAC
>Ga0172368_10005742_pt1 | contig 13677 bp, 13 predicted proteins | sample Lak11m_FD_114540 | JGI IMG/M metagenome (GOLD analysis project Ga0172368, IMG submission 114540) | Freshwater microbial communities from Kabuno Bay, South-Kivu, Congo - kab_022012_11m | ecosystem: Environmental > Aquatic > Freshwater > Lake | place: Democratic Republic of the Congo: South-Kivu...
CCTGTTCGTGCGTTCGGTCGGGCATGTGCGGTTGGCATACCCGGGCGTGGGCCTGTGCTGGCACACCGAAACCCCGCGTGATCTCCTGGCGCTGGCCTGCGGGCTGCTCGCGCGCGGGTATTCCCACCCGGCGCTGTTTAACGACGAGGTGATCACCCGCGGCTTGCTGCGCCTGGGCTTGCCGCATCGCGATGCCTGCCTGTATATCCACAGCACCTGCGTGGAGATCACCCCCATCGCCATCAGTAATGTCTACGTCGCCAGCCCGTATTACAACCTGGTGCAGTGCTTGCACGATGTGCTGGGCATTCCACCGCTGGGCAATGAGCCGGGCGAATTGCCGGCGATCGGGAGCTTTGACGAGCTGCTGGCACGCTATCGGGCATGGTTGTCCGCGCGGATTCGCGAGGGTGTGCTCGAGGTGAACCGCTGCATGAGCAGCCGGCAACAGGGTGGGGGATTCCCGCTGCTTTCCCCCTTCGTGAACGACTGCCTGGCACGCGGGCGGGATATCGACCACGGTGGGGCGCGGGCGAATTGGATTGAATCCTCTTTTGTGGGTCTGGCCAATCTGGCGGACGCGCTGGCGGCCATCCGGCAAACGGTGTATGAGGAGGAGATGCTGACGCTGGAGCGATTGCGCGCAGCGCTGCTGGCGGATTTCGACGGCTTCGACGATGTGCGGGTGCTGCTGGCGCGGGCGCCCAAATACGGCAACGATGATGATCGCGTGGATGCGCTGGTGGGGTGGATCACCGGCATGCTGAGTGAAGAATGCGCGCGCCATCGCAGTTACTGGGGCGATCCGGTGGTGCCCGGGTTGTTCTGCTGGATTGTTCACGTGGATTTCGGCCGTGTCACCTGTGCGTCGGCCGACGGGCGCCCGGCGGGATTTCCCTTCGCCGACGGGTCCGGTCCGGCGCAGGGACGCGAGCGGTTGGGACCGACCGCGGCGGTCCGCTCGGTCACGAAGTGGGATCACAGCCCCATGCTGGGCGGCATCGCGGTGAACCTGCGCTTCCACCCGGACGCTCCGGAACGGCTGGCCGTGCCCCTGCAGCAGGTGGTGGAGACCTTCCTGCAATTGGGCGGCTTCGAGGCGCAGGTGAATGTGGTGAGCGCCGATATTCTCCGTGATGCGCAGCAGCATCCGGAACGCCATCGCGACCTGGTGGTGCGCGTTGCCGGCTACAGTGATTATTTCGTCGGCCTCCCCGCGCAGATGCAGGCAGAAGTGATCGCCCGCACGGAGTTGGAGATATGACTTCCACCTTTATCGACCGGGTATACGTAGATGATGAAGTCGGAGCCTCGATACCGGATGAGACTGCCTGGGCGCTGACCGACGAGGAAGCGCAGGCGTTGGAAGCGCGCGGGGACTACTTCGCCGCCAGCGCACTGCGCGGGACAGGCGTGTCTATCCCCATGCGCCACGCGCGGGGCATTGCCAACTCCCTGTCGCATTGCGACCTGCTGCCATACGATGGCCGGCGGTTGTATCCCGCCGGTGATTCGATCTGGCAGGAAGCGGCGCCGCAGACGGTCCGGCACTTCTACGTGCAGATACAGACCGACCCGGCGCTGGCCGCCCGGCGGGAAGCGGACGCCGCATCGCCAATCGAACGTAACGCGTACCGAAAGGTGCTTCACTTCTGCGCGGAGTATCCGCAGGCCGGCGGCTATACGCACAGCATCATCAACTTCGGGCGGGTGCTCGCTGAGGGACTCGATGCCTATGCCGAACGTATCCGTCGCCTGCTGACAGCGACCGAAGAGGCGGAGAAACAGGAGCTGTATCGCGCACTGCTGATGGTGCTGGAGGGGATCGACTGTTATCGCGCGCGTCTTGCGGACTACCTGGAAGGTCTGGCATTCGATGATCCGGCGCGCGAGCGGAATCGGCAGCGCCTTGCTGCCGTCTATCGGAGTCGCCTGCCCATGCGCCCGGCGGACGGATTCTTCGAGGCGATGGCGGCGACGATTTTTCTCTATGCCATCGACGGCAGCGACGATCTGGGGCGTTTCGACCAGTTTATGTGGCCGTATTATCGTGACGACCTGGCGGCAGGCCGGATCGCGCGCGAAGACGCGATAGAGTTGGTCGGGGAGCTGTGGTGTTATGTGGACGATTGCAATGGCTGGAACGTGGCGCTGGGCGGCACAGCGCGCGACGGGCGGCAGGCCGGCAACGCGTTAACGCTGGTCTGCCTGGAAGCGGCGCGCGGGCGCCGGCGGCCCAACCTGGCCCTTCGCCTGCGGCGCGACACCCCCGAGTCCGTGTGGGACGCGGCCCTCGACTTGATCGCCACCGGCAACGGCCTGCCGGCGCTGTATTGTGAAGAGAATTATCTGCACGCAATCGACCAGGCGCACTTGAATCTGCCGGACGAGGAGAAGCACGACTTCGCCTTCGGCGGCTGCACCGAGCTGATGGTGCACGGTTGCTCGAACGTCGGCTCGCTGGATGCCGATTTCAACGTGCTTCAAATACTGGAGGAGAGTCTGCATCGTCATCTGCCGGCGTGTGCGAGCTTCGAAGACTTTTTCCGGACATTCTGCGCTGATCTGTGCACCGGCATCGCCGACCTGACGACACATGTCAATCGCTCGCAGGAAGTGCGGGCGACCTGGCACCCGCAGATAATCCGTACACTGCTCATCGACGACTGCATCGACCGTGGTCGAAATTATCAGAACGGCGGCGCACGCTGGAATTGGAGCATCATCAACATCGTGGGGTTGAGCAATACCATCGACGCACTGGCGGCGGTGCGGCAGGTTGTCTTCGAGGAGCGATGCGCTTCCGCGGAGACACTGCTGGCGGCATTGCGCGTGAATTATGCCGGGTATGAGGATCTCCGCGGGCGGCTGGCGCAGTGTCCGAAGTTCGGCAACGACGTGCCGGCTGTCGATGCACTGGCCCACCGGTTGTCCGGCATCGTCTTTCACGAGTTCAAGCGATATGCACCCTGGCGCGGTGGGCGCTTTTTACCGGCTACCCTGATGTTCGTCACCTATGGGTGGTTCGGCGAGCCGGTGGGGGCCACCCCGGATGGACGGCGGGCGGGTACGCCGGTATCGGATTCCGCCGGGGCGGTGCAGGGACGCGACCGCTGCGGGCCCACCGCCATGCTGCGCTCAGTCGCCGGATTGCAGCAGGAACATGCGCCCGGTACACTGGTGGTGAATATCCGGCTGGCTAAGTCGCTCTTCGCAACCACAGCGGGACGGGAGCAGGTGAAGTCGTTGATCCGGACATACTTCGCGCTGGGTGGGATGCAGCTTCAAGTGAATGTGATCGACCAGCAGGTGTTGCGCCATGCCATCGCGCACCCCGAGTGCCATGGCGACCTCATCGTGCGGGTCGGCGGCTATTCGGAATATTTCAACCGGCTGGATGATGCGCTGAAGCACAGTCTGCTGGAACGCACCGAACACCAATAAGAATGCCTTACGCCCGCGGCAGAACCGCGGGCGTAAGGCTGACCGAGAGTGTTGTTGTCCGGTTTACAGTTCGCTGTACAGGAGTCCGTCCAGCGTGCTGCCTTCGGTCGGCACTGTCGGATGCACGATTCCATCGGCATATGTCCAGTGCGCTGACGCAGTGGTGTAATCTGCGTCAGATGGATGCTTGAACGGGTTCACCGGAATACCGGTAGTGCCGATACCGCCCGAAACAGACAGGTAGGGACCCTGGTAGCTGCCGGCGGGAATGGACGCACCGCCTGCACCGGTCGCCGGGGCATCAGCCACCGCCACTGTCAGGTCATCCAGCGAGGTGGGATACACGCCGGTGTCGGCCTGGAACATTTCGATGGCATTCCGCAGTTGGTGCAGGTTTGCCCGGAGTGTGGATTCGCGGGCTTTGCGACCAGCACTCATCACACGTGGGATGACGATCAACGCAAGGATTGCAATCACGACGATTACAATCAGCAACTCGATGAGGGTGAATCCTCTGCGGCGCGCCGCAAATGTCGTCATAGTCGTCTGGCCTCCTTTGGTGTGTTGCATGATTTGGTAGGGCATGATTTTGTGTAAATTACTGCTTGTTGCCCGTCTACTTATTTATTCCATAGGAGCAAGCGATAATTTAATATCCAGACGATTTTTTTTTATCCCGGTCGCAGTATTACTTTTCACGTTCGATTATGAGGAATCGCCGGACCGGCCCCCCTGAAACCGGTGGGGATGTACTGATTTGCCGACATCGCTTCTGTTTATTCTCCACGATGTCGGGCATGTTTCACCGGACAAGCGATTGACGAGTACAGAATACATAACTACCATTGTTCTCACATGAGGCATTACCGCTGCCAGCGCCCGCGGTGATGCCGAAGACTGATAAGGGAGGTTCGTATGACCGTGAAACCTGCGTCCCTGCATGGGACAGAGACCGAAAAGTTAGTGCTTATGGCGTTTGCCGGCGAATCGCAGGCGCGCAACCGGTATACATACTTCGCCGGCAAAGCGCGCGAGGAAGGCTACATGCAGATCGCCGACGCATTCGAAGAGACGGCTAACCAGGAGAAGGAGCACGCCAAGCGGTTCTTCAAGTTCCTGGAGGGCGGTGATGTCGAAATCAGTGCGACCTTCCCGGCCGGCGTCATCGGCAGCACGCTGGAGAACCTGAAGGCCGCAGCCGACGGCGAGTTGCACGAGTGGGGCAGCCTCTACCCCGACTTCGCCGAAGTCGCGCGCAAGGAAGGATTCACCGCTGTAGCTGCCGCGTTCAAGGCCATCGCCGTCGCGGAGAAGCAGCATGAGAAGCGCTACCGCGGGCTGGCAGCGAATATCGAGGCGGGAACCGTATTTAAGAAAGCCCAGCCGACAGTCTGGCGCTGCCGCAACTGCGGGTATCTGCACGAAGGTGCGGAAGCGCTCAAAGTCTGCCCGGCCTGCACCCATCCCCAGGCGTATTTCGAAGTACTCGGTGAGAACTGGTAATCCCGCCGGAGCGCGGGTGAGACGCCAAGTCAGCCATGAATGAAAGGGAAACAGCAAATGGTAACAAGTCGCAACATCACCGCCCGCGGTCAGGTCTATATCTGCCGGGAATGTGGCAATATGGTGGAAGTCCTTCGGGGCGACGGCGGAGATCTCGCCTGCTGCGGCCAGCCGATGACGCTGCTCGAAGAAAATACCGTGGACGCCGCGCGAGAGAAGCATGTGCCGATCATCGAGAAGACGGACGTCGGTTATCGCGTGAGCGTGGGCAGTGTGCTCCATCCGATGGAAGAGAAACATTATATTGAATGGGTCGAGCTGGTGGCGAATGGGCAGGTCTATCGCCGGTATCTGCAGCCCGGCGACGCGCCGGTGGCGGAATTTCCCGTCATGGTCGGTCAGGTCAGCGCCCGCGAGCACTGCAACCTGCACGGCCTGTGGAAAGGAGAGACTGGATGATTAGCGAGAAGATGCAGGCGGCGATCAACGACCAGATCAACGCCGAGCTCTATTCCTCCTATCTGTACCTGTCGATGTCGGCATATTACCAGTCGGTGAATTTGCCTGGCTTCGCGCACTGGATGCAGGTGCAGGCGCGGGAAGAATTGATCCACGCAATGCTGTTCTATACCTTTGTCAACACGCGTGGCGGGCAGGTGAAGCTGCAGTCGATTGACGGGCCGCCCATCGCCTGGCCAAACCCGGCGAAGCCCTTTTCGGATGCCTACGAGCACGAGACGAAGGTGACGGCGCGCATCAACAATCTGGTGGACCAGGCCATGAAGGAGAAGGATCACGCCACCGTAACCTTCCTCGACTGGTTCGTCAACGAGCAAGTCGAAGAGGAAGCGAACGCCGACGCGGTGGTGCGCCAGTTGAAGCTGATCGGCGGTGAAGGCAACGGCCTGTTCCTGATCGACCGTGAGTTGGGCACACGCGTCTTCACCCCGCCGCAGGTGGCGGTTGCCGCCGGACTGGCCTGAATGCATTGGTAGATACGGGTAGAATGGAAGGTATGGGATTCCCATACCTTCCATTTGTATTCGATAGATATTTCCCGCATTTCCCTTGACAGAGCGCAAGGCGGAATGATACCTTCTCACCACGGCGGGAGACGATCCCGCGGTTAACATTATGACACAGGACACACTACAACATCGGGCGCCGTTTCAGGCCGTCAAAATCAGCGAGCACGTCTACTGGGTGGGAGCGATCGACTGGAAGATTCGCGATTTCCACGGATATGCCACCGAGCGCGGCACAACGTACAACGCCTTCCTCATCCTTGCGGATAAAATCACGCTGATCGATACCGTGAAGGCGCCGTTCATGGACGAGATGATGGCCCGCATCGCCTCGGTCATCGACCCGGCACAAATCGACTATATCATCTCGAACCATGCCGAGATGGATCACTCCGGGGCGCTGCCCGCCGTCATCCGGGCTGTCAAGCCCGAGGCCGTCTATGCCTCCACCATGGGGGTGAAGGCGCTGGCCGATCATTTCCACCTCGATGAAGCGATCACGCCGGTCAAAGACGGCGCATCATTGAGCCTGGGCAATCTGCACGTCAGCTTTTATGAGACGCGCATGCTCCACTGGCCGGACAGCATGTTCACCTACCTGCACGAAGAGGCAATGCTGTTCTCCAACGATGCGTTCGGGATGCACCTGGCCAGCTCCGAACGGTTCGACGACGAGCTCGACGCTCCGCTGCTCCTGCAGGAGACGGAGAAGTATTACGCTAATATTCTGCTGCCCTTCTCACACCTGGTCCTCCGACTGCAGGAGAAGCTGGACGGCCTGTCGCTCGATATCGGCATGATCGCCCCGGACCACGGACCGATCCGGCGGAGCGGCATCGCGGCGGTGCTGGAGAATTATGCGCGCTGGGCGCGGCAGGCGCCGGCAGCAAAGGTCCTGATCGTCTACGATACCATGTGGGAAAGCACGGCGCGGATGGCGCGGGCGATCGAAGAAGGCGTGACGGCGGCCGGCGTAATGGCAAAGCTGATGCCGCTGGGCGCCTCCCACCGCAGCGAGATCGCCACCGAACTGCTGGAGGCCGGTGCGCTGGTGGTCGGCTCACCCACATTGAACAACAACCTCTACCCCACCATCGCCGATGTGCTCACCTACCTGCGCGGCCTCAAACGGCAGAACCTGGTGGGGGCGGCTTTTGGATCATACGGATGGAGCGGAGAAGCGATGAGCCAGCTTAACGAAACGCTCGCCGCGATGAAAATTGAGCTCGTCAGTGACGGGATCAAAGTCAAATACGTCCCCGATGCCGATGCCCTGGCCCACTGCTACGCACTCGGGCAGCAGGTGGCGGAAGCTGTTTTAGAAAAAATAAGGAGTCACGCGTCATGACCAGTTACGAATGCACCCTGTGCGGCTATGTCTACGACCCGCAGGTCGGCGACCTGGACAACAACATCCCGGCCGGCACTGTTTTTGAGGACCTGCCGGACGATTGGACTTGTCCCGAATGTGGCGCCGGGAAAGAAGATTTCACCCCGGCCGAGTGATCGCTCGAATCTCAGACAAATGCCTGCCGATTTTCCCATGAATCGGCAGGCATTTTTTTTTCCATAGCGAAAATAGCGGTAAAGCTGCCGAGTTCTCGGCGTCGGACCAGTCCGACAAGTCGGACTTCAGCTTGATTAATAACGTTATCCACGGAGGTAAGGGATGATTCCATATCGCAAAGACGCCGTCGACAGCGTCATCGGCCGCTCGTCTTTCGGCATCTGGGACCTGCTCAACAAAGGCTCGGATCCGTTTGGCGCGCCGGTGCGCGCGGAATTCCAGGCCGAAGACGCCATCCGACTGCTCGGTAAACTGAATGTGCCGCGTATTTCGCTGCACGATATCGATGTGGGGTTGGACCCCTGGATCACCACCGATGCGCCGGCGTTCGATGCGCGCCTGAAGGCGCTGCAGTCATGCCTGCGCGACTCGGATGTGAAGGTGTGGATGTATACGCCGTGCCTGTTCCATCATCCGGTGGTGCGTGCCGGCTCGGTCACCTCAAACGACGCGCGCGTGCGACGAGCGTCGCTGCGCAAGATGCTGACCGCGCTCGATGTAGCCAATGAGTTCGGCGCGAGTTGGGTCACCTTCTGGCTGGGCCGCGACGGGGCGGAGATCGACGCGCTGATCGATGCGAAAGCCGCCTATCAGCGCATCGCCGAGGCCGTGCATGTTTGCTGCGCCTATATCCGCAGCCGCGGCTATGGAGTGCGCATGACGCTGGAGCCGAAGCCAAACGAGCCTCGTGGCGACATCTACGTCTCCACCGTCGGCACCGCGCTGGGCCTGATCGCCATGTTGCCGTCGGAGGACCAGCACCTGGTGAAGATCAATCCCGAGCTGCTGCAGCACGAGAGCATGGCCGGACTGAACAGCTACCACGCCGTCGGGCAGCTCGTAGCCGCCGGTAAACTGGGCTTCCTGCACCTGGGCGGGCAGACGCCGCTGCGCTACGATCAGGATCACCCCTTCCTGGGCGGCAACAGTGACCTGAAGCAGAGCTTCTATATTATGCTGGCAGTGGCGAAGCACGCGTCGGACTGTGTGCTCGAATTCGACTGCCACCCCTTCCGCACCGAGGCCGCCACGGACGCCCGCGAGGAATTTGTGATGGTCAACCTGGAGGGCGCCGGGCTGATGCTGCAGAAGGCGAAGAGCTTCCTCGCGCTGCCGGAGGTGCAGGAACTGCTGGCCGACACCGATACCCTCGGCTATGATATTGCCGCCAATTACGATACAGACACCGATCACTTCGTAAAGAGCTTGCGCGCGGAGTCGGTCGACGCTATGGCGCTGGCCGCGGAGCTCAACCCGCGGGCGCAGTACCTGGACCGCCTGGTGAATTTGCATCTGCTGGCGGGGCAGTGAAAGCGTAACTCCTGGGAGCGCCGTCCCTGGGAGCGCCGGCATCTCTTGCCGGCACGATCGCGAGCCCGGTCTCGAATTATAATGCCTGTCGAACGCCGGTTCTCGAATTATGCCGGCATCACGCGCGCTTCGTACCTGCAGCGAGCGTGATGCCGGCGCTCCAGGGATGTTCAATGCGCATATCCCACCGACGTCGTCTTCCACGCCGAAAATACCTGGAACCGCTCGGTGTTGCCGCTCGGGACAATCCATACGGCGATCCGCACGTCTACCGGCGTGCTGATGCGGTTTTTCCATTGTTTAGGCGCCACACCGCGCACGTTGAACGCCAGGGTCAGGCTTTTGCCCGCCGCGAGCGCACGCGTTTTCCCATCGCCTTCAACCGTCTTCGTCATATTAACGAATGAACGATATCGTTCCATCTCCGCTACCTGAAGGTAACCCCACAGCATGGGATTCGGCAGTATCTGAACCGGTTTACTGCTTCGATTGGTGATATTGAATTGTATCGTGGTCGAGTTGCCAAAAGTAATCGGTCCCGGCGGTTTAAGGAAAGTCAATTCCACCGGGAAAGCGCGCAGCAGCTCTGTGAAGTGCCCGGCATCTTCCACCGGGCGGATACCCTGGAAGACACCGATTGGCATATATCCACCACGAACTCGTTCCAGGAGAAATAGTCGTCGTTGACCGGTTTGCACGTCAGTAACACCTGGCTTATTTTCTCCCGTAAAGAAGCGCAGCGTTACTTTGGTAATCTTCGGACCTTTATCGACTTTCTCGACTGTAACCTCCGCCCATCCTGAAGGATCAGTAACCCAGGAAGGCAATTCATGCTTCTCCCAGACCTTCTCAACGCGACCGATGACGATCAGATCGGCCCGCCCGGCCATCTCCTGATCGGAAACCGGGATGACCGAAGCGAAGAGACCCGCCGGAAGCAGAGAGAGCATGAAGACAACAAGCATGGGAAAGCGCGTCATCGCAAAGCCTCCTGGATTAGATATTGCTGTCATATTTAGACCGTTTTCGCGGCGAAATTGTTCACGTTCGCAGGAAAATTTGCCTGCTATCACGAATTAATCGATAGCCTCGTGTAAGGAGCGCATATGAAGAAAGTCGCATTGATCGGCGATTCCATCCGCATGGGCTATCAGGCCACCGTCATCGAGCAGTTGACCGGTCTGGCGGAAATCCTCTCCCCGGAAAGCAACGGCGGCGACAGCCGCAACGTGCTGGCGCACCTGGACGAGTGGGTGACGGAGCTGCGGCCCGACATCGTCCATCTCAACTGCGGCCTGCACGACATCAAGCGCGAGTTCGCCACGCTGGAGCAGACGCAAGTGCCGCTGGCGGAGTACCGGCAGAACCTGGAAGCCATCTTCCGCCGCATCACCGACACCGGCGCCGTCCTCATCTGGGCGACCACCACCCCCGTCAACCAGGAACGCCACCATGCGACGAAGGGGTTCGACCGCTTCGAAGACGACGTTTACGCCTTCAACGAAGCCGCGCTGGAGGTGGCAGGCCGCTTCAACCTGCCGGTGGACGATCTTTACACCGTCGTCATCCAGGCCGGGCGCGACGATCTGCTCGGGGCCGACGGCGTTCACTTCCTGCCGCCGGGTTATCAAGTGCTCGGCGCCACGGTGGCCAATTTCCTGCGGCCATATATCTGAACCTTGATTTGCTTGATTAAAGGATTGCTCGATTGAACCTGAAAATAATCAAGCAATCCCCAAATCAAGTAAATCAAGGTTCAGATAATCACCGCACCACCCACGTCCCCGTCAACTTCGCGTGCGCGATCTTCAGCTTGCGATCGATGTCCAACCCGAAGGCGCACTGGCCGTTCAGGTCGGCATAATCGGCATTGGGATCGATCTGGATCGCTTCATTGGCGTAGGCGTCCATGGCGGCCCGTCCCTGGCCGAACCAGGACTTCAGGCGCATGCGCAGGGCGAAATCCTCCGGGTTGATCACGATGCCGTCCCACATCTGCCGGTCGTACCACCCCTCCAGCTCGAAGATACGGTTGAGATGGATGCCGGAGACGACGCGGCAGGTGGTGCATTGCCGGCAGATGTAATTCCGGTATTCCGGCGCATTGGCATACAGCTCCTTCACCTCGTCGTGGCTCATCGGGGTGAAGGCTTCGGCGGCGGCGAGATCCTTGTCCAGCATCTCGCGGTTATTGATGCCCGTCACCACGTGCGACACTGGCAGGCTCCAGACATAGCGGAGCGCCCGTTCCGCCGAGCGCCAGAGATACCCGTCGCCCAGCGCTTTCATGCCGATCAACGCCGCCCCCTGCATCTGCGCCATCGGGAACACCTGATCCTGGATGTCGGGGAAGTTGAAGTGGTCGTAGTAATTGATCGTGGTCATCACGGCGTCGAATTTGTATTGCGGCAGGATATGCAGCAGGCCCGCCGGCTGACCGTGCGCCGTGATGCCGATGAAGCGCACTTTACCGTCCTTCCGTGCCTGCTCCGCCGCCTCCAGCGCGCCGCCGGGCGCCAGCAATTGATCCGCCGTCGCCACGTCATTTACCGAGTGCATGAACCACACGTCCACGTGGTCCGTCCGCAGCCGCCGCAGGCTGTCCTCGAGCTGCGCCATCGCGCCGTCCCGGTCGCGCGGCAGCACTTTCGTCGCCAGCAGAAATTCATCCCGCCGATGCCCGACCCCGCCGCCCACCTTCGGCTCCGAATCGCCGTATTCCGCCGCCGTCTCGATGTAGTTGCCGCCGGCGTCGAGATATCGGTTCAGCAACGCCCCGGCATCGTCCGCGGTGATCTCGATCAGGTGAAATCCGCCGAAGCCGAGCATCGACACCTGCTCCCCCGTTTGCCCGAATGGCCGTCGCTCCATCTTGCCCCCCTTTAGGAGTGGTTAGTCAACTAGCCATTCGCCACTAACCACTTCCCCCTACGATTTTGACCCATTCACTTCCCGTGGTTCACATCACTCGAGTGCGGCTTGCCAGAGCCGGCGGCCTGCGCGCCAGTCGCAGTTTACATAGCTGACGCCGCGCCGCATTACGGGGTCGCCGGGCACGGCTTCAGAGCGCATGTTGCGGAAATGCAGCGCCAGTGCGATGAGCTGCCGTGTGGTCAGGTTGGTGTGGGTAAACTTTTTGAACGCCCGGTAGGTGGCGGGCAGCCGCAGCAGGCCGTCCGGTGTGCGGCCTTGCTGGGCGATGGCGGCGAGCAGCGCGCGCTGGCGGTCGGCGCGTTTAAAATCGTCACTGCCTACGCCGCCGTGCGAGTTTTTCCGCCAGCGCAGGTAGCCAACGGCCTGGGCGCCGTTCAACCGCTGCTTGCCGGCCTGCAGGTGGATGTGCAGATCGCCCCACGAATCATCGTAATCCATCGCGACGGGCACGTTCACCGTCACCCCGCCTACCGCATTCACCACCTCGCGCACGGTGCGCGAATCCATCACCAGGTGATAAGGTAGATCGGCGCCCAGCACGTCGGGATCGGCCAGGGTGGCCTTGAGCAGCGCGATCTGTCCTTCGGCATAGGCGGCGTTGATTTTATCGTAAGACCGGTGATGCGGCAGCCGCACCCGCGCGTCGCGAGGCACGGAGATGAGCGTGGCGCCCGCGCCACTGGTATGCACGGCGCAGAGGATGATAGTGTCCGACCGGCGCGGGCCGGCGCGGTGAAACTTCGGCGGCTCGTCCAGTCCCACCAGCAGCACGCGCGCCGTGGTCTGGCCGCGGAACGGCGGGGCGGAATAATACCAGAACAGGCTGCCGCCGGCCGCCAGCCCGACCAGCAGCAGCAACAGCAGGAACAATCGTCCCAGGCACCCGAGGCATGACCGCCTCGGGCGGCGTTTTCGCGATGGTGTTTTCCGCATAAATCTGAACGCGCCTGCGCGCAATCCTCCCGCTGATATCGGTAATCATGGTATACCCCGGATCGCCGGAATTACGCGCCGCATATCGGGGCGCGGCATGTCATGGGGAGCCGGTGGTGTCGCGCTTTTCCCGCGACAGGGCCAGGCGCCACTGGTCGCCGGCTTCGGTACGGGTTACCGGCGGAATCTGCTGGCCGAGATGGCAGACATCGTTGAGCAGATACAGCGACGAGGGGCCGTCGCCGAGGGTGATGATGGAGATGGAGCAGTTGTCCAGGCGCAGGTGCCGGAAGACGGAGGGATCCGCGTCGAGGGCCAGCGCCACCAGCGCGCGTAGCGATCCGCCATGCCCGACAATGCAAAGGCTGCCCGCGGGATGCAGCCGGACGATCTTCGCCGCAAACTCAGCCACCCGCTCCTTCACGTGCTCCAGCGTCTCCCCGCCGGGCGGCCGGGTGTGCAGTGAATCGGCGCGCCAGGCGGCGATCGTGTCAGGCCAGCGCGCGGTCACCTCCGCCAGCGACAATCCTTCCCACTCGCCGAACGAGGCTTCCCGCAGGCGGGCGTCAGGAATTAAGGTCAGGTCGTGCGGAGTCGCAATGATCGCCGCGGTTTCGGTGGCGCGCGCCAGATCGCTGGTATAAATGGCGTCGAAATGCCGTCCCGTCAGCGCGAGCGCGGCGATGTCGGCCTGCGCGCGGCCCGTGTCGTTCAGCGGCGTATTCCGTTGTCCCTGAAACCGCCCGCCCGCATTCCAGGCCGTCTCGCCGTGGCGTATGAGATATAGTAAAGTCATGCCGGTGTATTATCGCCGAAACCCCTGCCGCCGGTCAAATGGAAAAGAAGATTCGCCGAATGGAAGAATGGATAAATGCCAGCCTACCGGGGACTGTCCCCGCCTCTCATGCCCGGCAGTTGAAGACCAGCGCCGCTGCAGGGACTGTCCCCTCCGGCATCCGC
>Ga0172368_10005743_pt1 | contig 13676 bp, 11 predicted proteins | sample Lak11m_FD_114540 | JGI IMG/M metagenome (GOLD analysis project Ga0172368, IMG submission 114540) | Freshwater microbial communities from Kabuno Bay, South-Kivu, Congo - kab_022012_11m | ecosystem: Environmental > Aquatic > Freshwater > Lake | place: Democratic Republic of the Congo: South-Kivu...
CCCAATCAATTGACAGTGAATCCCAAAGGATGCCACTATCATGGGTCACGGCATATTCACAGGTAGTTTTGTAGGCGACTATGGCGAAATCAGATATAACCAGGAAGCCGTGAGCTATGCCGGGTGGGAGGTAGAGTGTTTTGCCATCCTCCGCATCCAGGGTGATGACCTCACAGCGCTGGAATGTGGGTGATCCAGCCCTGAGATCAACGATCACATCCCGTATCCTTCCGAAATGGCAGGCGACAAGTTTGAAAAACTCAAATGGAGGTAGTTGGAAGTGCATTCCTCGTAAGACACCTTTACCGGAATGCGTGTAGAATTCTTCTGCGAAATCAGTGCGAAGGTGGTGCTGTTCGTAGTCAGACCTGACGAACGGTTTGAAAAATTTTCCACGCTCGTCGCGAACGATTTTTGCGGGAATTACAAAACAACCGGGGAAGGATAGAGGCGACAGATCCATAATCAATTTCCAGTCAGGTTAATTTTCAGTCGGCGGTGTTTTTGTAGGATTTATACAGATTCCTGGAGATGTAAGCAGCGATGGCTCCGAGACAGATGATAAAGGCCCAAAGGGAAACTTGATCCAGGATCATCTGGTAGGTCGGAATTTTCCAGGCTGGCTGGCGATGTTTAACGAACAGCACCAGGTTGCCAACATCCCCAACCTTGATCCGTTCGAAGATCCTGGTACCATTCACTTCAGGAAAAATCAGGCCAGTTGGGTCGGTCATGTTCAAGTAACCATCCGAAAAACTCATTATCGGGCCGGGTTTTATTTCGGGGTGATAGTATTCAAGGTTATATCCAAATAACGGCTCATACAAAGCCAGGTTGCTTACACCTTGTTCAATTGCCTGGGTTTCATCGGCTTTGGCATCGATGGCGGTGACATCCGGGATTTTGCCATCCAGTATTTTTTCATGGATCCTGATCGATGGGAGGATATCATAGTACCGGCCTTGAAGGTTGTACTTATCATCGAAAAAAGCAGCCAGGGGCACCAGGGTTAATATATTGATCAGGATGAATATTTGGAGAGCATGCCTACCTTTCAACCCGTTTGTAAATCGGTTATGAAAATACGCAGCTGTAAGACATAATGGAAAAATGAAGGCTGAAGTGGAGCGAATACTTAAATGCAACGAACTTAAAACTGGCAGGTCCTTAAGAATTGGAAGAATATAACCCTTAACAAGTGAAAATTCAATTCCCAACCATGTAAAACCGAGGAATAAAAGAACCGCCAGCCAGCGCTTTTGGAGCCGGAGTTTTCCAGCGAAACGATGGTAATTTCGCAGGAGGAAGTAAGCGCCAATGACAAGGATTCCAAAAACAACCGGAGAGACAGACATGTCAAATTCCCAATATCCAAAGAGGTGATTACCGGTGGCAGCGCGCATCATGGATATCATTGCGGATGGATCAAGACCGGCCAGGGCCAATACAGGTCTGAGAGTCATGGTGCCCAATAACTGCAGCAGAATGCCGATCAACCCGGAGATTGGTTGATCGGTAACATTGTCCAATACTGGTCGCGGAAAAAAGCGCATGTAGGAATAAACGGCGGCAATTTTTGAAGCTGATATCAGCAAGGTGACCAAACCACCCAGAACAGAAACAGAAAATATTCGCCTTAGCGAAAATGTGCCCGGCTTGAGTAAATGAATAAGCGGAAGCGTGATCAGGATGGCGATACAAAAGATGATGATAGGTAAATAAGCAGCCTGGTGAAGCAGTATTGCGGCACATAGACCCAATAAGAGACCCGAAATTCCCGGGTGGACGGACGCATCCAGAAGTATCAGCAAAAAGACGGGCAGCAATGGAAGCGGAAGGTGATTCATGTGCCCGGCGCCAAGGATCTGCATCATTTGCCCATTCAAGCTGAAGAAAATGGCTCCCAGCAGGCTGGATGTCCTATGGAACTTTAGAACGCGGCGCAAGAGGAAAAAACAGGCAATAAAGCCAATACTGATATAAAAAATGGAAGAAATATTGACCGATAGCCAGGGGTGGATCCAGATCGGCAGAATTTCCAGGATCGAAAATTGGCTGTTATTTGGGTTCGGGAAAGCTGGCAGACCACCGCCAAAGGAAGGTGAATACCATTGAATCGTCAAACCATTCAGGCGATAATGAATGGCGGTATCCAGCATTTGCGGGACCAAGGCCCTGTAATCGTGACCCACTATCGGGAAATCTTTATTTAAAAACAGGATGTAGGCTGTATTAATCGCAAAAAGATTGATAACAAAAAATAATAAATAAATATGTGGGGGAGCGCCCAACATTTTTTTCAAATGGGAAGAAAAAAAGTTTTCCCTGTTTTCCTTTAAATCAACCTTTATGACCATGGTTTTTTCCCTACCCGAAGATTAGTTACCCCAACGTGCCGTGTTACTTTTGAACGGCCAGCTCGTGCAATGATCCGATGATGAAATCAAGCATCGGTTTTGTCAAACCCGGAAACACACCCAACCAAAAAACGTTGTTCATTACGAAATCGGAATTTGCCAATGAGCCGGCGATCCGGTGCGGAACATTTTTATACGCCGGTTGGCGGACCAGGTTGCCGCCGAATAGCAGGCGCGTGGCGATCTTGCGACTAGCAAGAAAACGAATCGCCTGGCTGCGGGTGAAAGGAGCTCCTGGCCGGACAGCAAGCGGGAAGCCAAACCAACTTGGTTGACTGTGCGGGGTGGCCTGGGGCAGGATAAAAAATTCCTGCAAATCCTGTAACCCTTCCAGTAAATGCTTGAAGTTGGCGCGGCGAGTCTCGATGAAACCGTCCAGTTTCTGAATCTGGGCCAGCCCAACCGCTGCCTGCATATCGGTCGCTTTGAGGTTGTAACCGATATGGGAATAAGTGTACTTGTGATCATATCCGGCCGGCAAGTCGCCCAACTGCCAATCGAAGCGCTTGCCACAGGTATCATCTTCGCCTGGGGCGCACCAACAATCCCGCCCCCAATCGCGAAATGATTCAATCAATGTCTTGAGTTTGGGGCTGTCGGTCAGAACTGCGCCGCCCTCACCCATGGTGATATGGTGAGCCGGGTAAAAACTGACGGTGGCTACCTGGCCAAAGGTTCCAACCATCCGATCCTGGTAGAGCGCCCCGGCAGCATCGCAGCAGTCTTCCACCAGCCACAGATCATGCTGCCTGGCGAACTGCACGACGGTATCCAGATCAAACGGATTTCCGAGCGTGTGAGCCAGCATGATGGCGCGTGTTTTTGATGAGAGTGCCGCTTCAAGCTGGTTGACATCCACATTGTACTTGGGGATATCAACATCGATAAAGACCGGCACCAGGTTATTCTGGATGATGGGGTTGACGGTGGTTGGGAATCCGGCTGCCACTGTGATGACTTCGTCGCCCGGTTTGAGTGCTTTTGGGCCGAGTTGGGGCGATGTAAGCGCGGAAAGCGCGACAAGGTTGGCGGACGAACCGGAATTGACCAGGATGGCGTGGCGCACACCCCACCAGCGCGAGAATTCCTTCTGGAATTCATCCGCGAAACGCCCGGTGGTCAGCCAGAAATCCAGGGAGGCATCCACCAGGTGCTGCAGCTCGGAGGCATCAAACACCTTGCCAGAAACCGGAATTGTACTAGACCCGGCTGTAAATTCCCGCGCAGGAAATGCTTCGGAATAATATTCCGCCGTCAGTTTCAGGATTTGAGCCCGGATGGCATCTGCTTTAGCGCCCATTGGAAAAGAATTCCCGGTACCAGGCGATCGTTTTGCCGAGCGCCTCCTGGAGTGAATATAGGGGCGACCAGCCCAGCATGCTGCGAGCTTTTTCGGCGCTCAGATATTGGTGGCGGATCTCATTGTTGACTTCGTTGCGGATATCCGCTTCAAGGTTTGACCCCATCAGCGCCAGGATGTTTTCGACAATATCCTTAACAGTTACCTGGATTTCGTTCGAGAAATTGAAAGCCTGGCCTTTGAGTTCAGGCCGGGCAGCGAACTGCTCAGCCAGCAGCATATAAGCCGCGGCGCCATCCTCCACGTAAAAATAATCACGAATGTACTGTCCGTCGGAGCGAATTACGGGTCTTTGCCCGCGAATGACCGAACGGATCGTACCTGGGATGATCCGGTTCCAGTTCAAATCCCCGCCCCCAAAGAAATTACCGCAGCGGGTGATGACGACCGGCAGGTCAAAACTGACTGCGTACGAACTTGCGATCAGGTCCGCGGCTGACTTGCTGACATCGTAGGGGTGCCGGCCCTGTAGTGTAGTATTTTCATCATAAGGCAACGTAATCTGATCGCCATAGGCTTTATCGGACGAGGCGACAACCACCTGGCGCACCCTGGGACTGCGCCGGCAGGCTTCGAGCAGGTTCCAGGTACCGGCGATATTGGTTTCAAAGGTTGAGATGGGATTGCGGTTGGCGATGGTGACAATGGTTTGCGCAGCCAGGTGGATAACGGTATCCACCTCGTATTCGCCCAGGGCGCGCTCGAGTGTTTCGCGATCGCGAATATCGCCGCGCACAATGTTGACCTTCTCGATCAAGCCGGTGCGAACCAATTCGCTCTGAGGTACCCAATCGCGCAGCAGGCAAACCACATTTGCGCCGGAATCGACCAGATTGCGCAACAACCAGCTGCCAACCAGGCCGCTTCCGCCAGTGACGAAGGTGGGGCGGTCAAGCCAGAAGGTGCGGTTCAATCCCAAATTTTCCACGGAGCATTTCCTTCCTGCCAGAGCTTTTCCAGCATCTGGACATCGCGGACCGTATCCATGCACTGCCAAAAATTCTCATGGCGGTATGCTGCCAGCTGTCCGTCTGAGGATAGTTTTTCAAGCGGTTCGCGTTCCCAATAACTCGAATCCCCCTTAATGTAATTAATGATTTCGGGTTGGAGCACAAAAAAGCCGCCATTGATCCAGCCTTCACCCACCTGCGGCTTTTCTTCAAAGCGGGCTACCTGATCGCCATCAAAGACCAGCTGGCCAAAGCGAGCCGGCGGCCTGACAGCGGTGAGGGTGGCAAGTTTATGATGATCGTGATGGAATTTAATCAATTCCGGAATGTTCACATTGGCAACGCCATCGCCGTATGTCATCATGAATGGTTCCTTACCGATAAAACTGGCCAGCTGCTTGATCCGCCCGCCTGTTTGGGTTTCAGAGCCGGTGTCTAGCAGGTGAACGATCCAATCTTCGCCGGCGCCGTTATGGATGGCCACTTCGCCGGATTTGAGCTTTACAGTAAGACTGTGCGCGCGAAAATGATAATTAAGAAAATAGTCCTTAATCATCTCCCCCTTGTATCCGAGCGCAACGACGAACTCCTTGTAACCGAAAGAGGCATAAATATTCATGATATGCCAGAGCATGGGTTTTCCGCCGATTTCAACCATCGGTTTTGGTTTTACAACAGTCTCTTCGGATAAACGGGTGCCCAGACCACCGGCGAGTATGGCAACTTTCATGAGTGCCTCGTGAGGGGTAATATGACAGGTTACAATAAACCAGTTCATTGTAGCGTAAATCACAACCTGCGCCAACGGTATAAGACCGGGTGATCCTTCTGAACACTGATTTCAAGAGTTGGAATTGTATACAAGATCTTTTCCGCTTCAATATTTTAGATTCGCCGTATTGTTTATTAACCAGAATTTAGACATCGTATCCCGTGGTTAGATTTTACTTTCGATTATGTTAACCATATCCCACACCATGCTTTCCATTCTGGCAATCAAGTATAATTTCTTGGAAAAGGATAGTACATTGTAATCGGAGCCTGCCATTAAACAAATGCGAGAACTGCCTCCCGGCAATTATATTCACATGGTGATTGAGCCGCCAAAAAGCTGGATGCCTCTTGAATTAAGCGAATTGTGGAAATTCCGGGAATTACTTTATTTCCTGACCTGGCGCGATATCAAAGTGCGTTATAAGCAGACAGCGCTTGGCGCAGCCTGGGCGATATTACAACCGGTGCTGACCATGCTTATATTCAGCATTGTGTTTGGCGGATTGGCCAAACTGCCATCTGATGGCGTTCCATACCCAATTTTTACATTTATAGGATTACTGCCCTGGCAGCTTTTCAATTTTGCGTTGACACAATCTTCCAACAGCCTGGTGGGCAGCCAGAACTTGATCAGTAAGGTGTACTTTCCACGGTTGGTGGTGCCATTCTCATCAGTACTGGCCGGGGTGGTGGATTTTGGTATTGCATTTGTTGTATTAATTGGAATGATGGCCTTTTACGGTATAAGCCTGACACCCGCCACGCTGCTTTTGCCTGTGTTCCTGTTCCTGGCATTGACCAGCGCAATGGCGGTGGGCTTATGGCTTTCAGCATTAAATGTCAAGTATCGCGACATCCGTTATGTTGTGCCATTCCTGACCCAGTTCTGGATGTATGCTACACCGATTGCTTATTCAAGTTCGCTTATCCCTGAAAGATGGCGGTGGCTCTACAGCCTTAACCCGATGACTGGTGTAGTGGAGGGTTTTCGCTGGGCGATTCTGGGAAAAAGCAGCCTGGATGTGGTCTCCTTATTTTTATCCGCCTGCGTGGTGATTGCGATGTTGATTGGTGGTTTATATTATTTTAAACGTATGGAAGCCAGTTTTGCGGACATTATATAATGAATGATATAGCCATCCGGGTTGAGCATTTAGGAAAACAGTATAGGTTGGGTAGAAAGCAGGCAGCCTATTCAACTTTCCGCGAAACGCTTTTGAGGGCTGCCAATGCGCCTCTGCGCTGGTTGAAGGGTGAGCGTAAGGCTGAACAAAACAGTTTTTGGGCATTGGATGATATATCATTTGAAGTGAAGCATGGTGAAGCTGTGGGGATTATTGGTCGTAATGGAGCAGGAAAGAGTACACTGCTCAAAATCCTATCGCGTATTACCAGCCCGACACGAGGGCGGTTGGATGTTTATGGCCGGGTTGGATCGTTGTTAGAGGTGGGCACGGGTTTTCATCCAGAGCTTAGTGGGCGTGAAAATATTTATCTAAATGGTGCCATCCTGGGGATGAGCCGGGTTGAAATAAAACGTAAATTTGATGAAATTGTGGATTTTTCAGGTGTTGAACAATTCTTGGATACACCAGTAAAGCACTATTCCAGCGGGATGTATGTACGGCTGGCTTTTGCGGTTGCGGCACATCTTGAACCTGAGATATTGGTAGTAGACGAAGTGCTGGCGGTTGGTGATGCAGAGTTCCAAAAGAAATGCTTAGGTAAGATGAGCACTGTAACGAATGAAGGACGCACAGTCTTATACGTAAGTCATAATATGGATTCGATTGAGCGATTATGTTCTCAAGTAATATGGTTGAACCAAGGTAATATTGAAGAGTGTGGGAAAACAGAAGAGATTGTGAATCTATATTTAAATTCTGGCCTGCCTAAAGAAAATCTAACACAATGGTCGAATCGAAAAGGATCCCAAAGTATTTTTTTTAAGTACCTTGCTATATATCGAAAGGAAAGCCAATTATCATCCCGTGAATTTCAAATGGGTGATTCCGTACACTTTCTAATCCTCTTGCACTCTAATGATAATTTCGCTAGGGCTTATATTGGACTTCAACTAATTAATTTTCAGGGGGAATTAGTTTTTGCATTTCATTCGCAAGAAAGAGGATTTCGCTGTGATATGCGCAAAGGTGAAAACCAATTTAAATTAATAGTTCCTTTTTTACCCCTGCTTCCTGGAAATTACTATGTAAATTTGGCAGTGTTATTGCCGGATAAAAGTATAGCAGATGAAGTATTATTGGCTGACACACTTGTTGTTTATCCTACCGATCGGTATTCCAGTGGTTATCCATTTTTAAGCTCCCATGGGAAATTTTTTATTGAACATCAGTGGGTAAATCTTCAAGACAGCCCGGAGGGTCAGAATTTATGAACCTTTATAAATCATTTATGGAAAAGATTTTAGGAAAAGCCAAGAAAATATTAACAGCCCCTATATTAAATGTAGGAGAGCTTGTAATAGGAAAGGGGGTGAAAATCGGTCCGAATGTCATAATCGACTGTAAAAGACTGGTATTAGGTGATGGGGCGACTATCGGAGCAGGAACAAGAATTGAAATGACAGAGTTAATTGTTGGGGATTATACGAATATTAACAATAATTGTCTTTTTACCGGCGATGATTGGTGCAGAATTGGGCACAATTGTTGGTTTGGTCATTATTCTGTTGTAAATTCAACCGGAACACTTAAGATTGGAAATGGTGTAGGTGTGGGTGCTTTTAGTCAATTGTGGACGCATATCTATTTCGGCGATATTTTGGATGGTTGCCGTTTTGCGTCACGTTCGCCGTTGGTTATTGAGGATGATGTTTGGTTTGTTGGGCATTGTATTGTTACTTCAATCATTGCTCATAAACGGAGTATGGCGATGGTCGGTTCAGTCATTACTCATGACATGGATGAAAACAAGGTATATGCGGGTGTACCAGCAAAAGACATGACAGATAAGGTTGGAGCACAATTTGAGACCACAACGCTTGAAAAGAAGAAAGAGAGATTGGAGAATTATCTTCAAGTTTTTTTAGAAAAATATAAACCACCTAAAAACAGAATACGTATTGTAGAAAAAATTGATTCAGCAAAAAATGAGTTTAGCCAATTTAGCCTTACGGAAAGATTATATTTTAAACATTTATATCCAGAGGAGGTAAGTTTTATGAATTATTTATCACCAACAAAAGCGAAGTTCTTTCCTCATCCAGACACGGACTGGGTCCAAAAGTACTTGTCTATTGTGTGAAATCGGAAATGAGCAAAAGTGGATTCTATTCGGAACCAAGGTGGAATGAATGGATGAATTGCAGCGTGCAAAAGCAATGTACGAAACTCGTTATCGGATAGACTGGAAAGATCGATCATATATATGGCATCCGAGGAATCCCATTTCCCTTGTGCATAATCAGATTCTTGACAGGAAGTTAATCCAAGCAATTAATGAATTAAATATTGAATTAATGGATCGAAAGATCTTGGATGTTGGCTCAGGTTATGGGCGATTATTACGGTTATGGACCGAAATGGGTGTTGATCCTCTAAATTTATATGGCATTGACCTAACCACATATCGATTGCAGCATTCAAAAAAGCTTTTACCTTTCGCGGGTTATGCTAGCGCTAATGCTGGTGAATTGCCATTCGATGATCGGAGTTTTGATGTTGTGTCCCAGTTTTCAGTTTTTTCGTCAATATTTGATTTTGATCTCCGCCAAAAGGCGGCAAAGGAATTAGTTCGCGTACTAAATAATTCAGGTTGGTTGATTTGGTATGATGTTTCTTACGCTAAGGGCGGAAATCCTCAGCCTATCATTCGAAAAGATGTCTTGTCGTTATTTCCTGATCTAGTATTAAGATATTGTGCACCGGTATTTTCTCGTCAGCTAACACGAGTCATCAAAATCAATATCGACTTAGCTTTCTTTTGGGAATGGCTGCCCTTTGTTCAAAAGAACGGCTTGGTAATGGTTTTCATGCGTCCGAAGTAGTTCATTATTAACATATGACAAAAAATGTATTATTTATTGTGTATTATTTTCCACCATTGAGTGGTGCAGGTGTGCAACGGCCTCTCAAGTTTGTGAAATATCTACGGGAGTTTGGTTGGTTGCCGTTTATATTAACCACCACGGATGATTCTTGTTATGAATATAAAGATTACTCGTTGATTCAAGAAATTCCAAACGATATTTTTGTAACACGAGTTGCAGATATACTAGACCTGATTGCGGGGATGATAGTTAAATTACCAGGATTACTTTTTATTCTCGAAAAATTTCGTGGAAAGAAATCTGAGGATTATCGTCGAGCGATCAGAAATCATCTGTTAAGGGTAAGGTTTTTAGAATTTCCAGACAGTCAGTTTGTTTGGGCGATTTCTGCTTACTTTTCTGCGTTAAAATTAATTCGGAAATATCCCATCGATGTTGTTTTTACTACATCCGCACCATATTCCAATCATTTGATTGGTCTCTGGCTTAAAAAATCAAGTGGTATTGCATGGGTCGCTGATTTTCGAGACGAATGGTCTCAAAACCCAATAATTTCCACTCCAACAAAATTGCACCTAGCGCTTATTAAAAAGGTCGAACGCCAAATTATCAATAGCGCTGATCATGTCATAAGTGTAAGTGATCCTTTTGTTCATATGTTCAGAAGCTTATCAGAAAATGTTCAAAAATTTACAACCATCACAAATGGGTATGATGAAAAAGATTTCGAAGATGCCAGATCCCTTTTGGGGGAATATAAAGAAAGGAAGTTTTGTATTACAAATGTAGGTACTTTTTACGAACTACCAACGCATTTTTTTCAGGCAGTTGAAGCCCTACTCACTAGTGGTGAAATACCTGTTAACGATCTTCGAATTGTGCTCGTAGGTAAATATTCGTATCAATTTCAGTTTCTAAACCCTGCCTGGAAAGATATTATTTGTTACACAGGATATTTAAGTCATAATGAGGCAATTACCGAGTTATTGAAGGCTGCTGCGTTATTTTTTATAATATCAGCGAAAAGAGGAAAGCGGATGTACCCCGGAAAGCTTTTCGAATATATTGCTGCATATAAACCGATACTCGCCATGGTTCCCACAGATAGCATTGCCGCTGAACTAATCCATAGAACCAGGACTGGGTGGGTTGTTCCTCCCGATAATATGTTTTCCATCCAATCAGCACTAGCGGCAATATATCGAAACTGGAAATCAGGAAATTTAGAAATAGAACCTGACAGAGACTGGATAAGAAGATATGAAAGGCATAACTTAACCCGTAGCCTGGCCAAAATACTTGACCAGGTCACCGGTAAATAAATAATCATATGAAGATTTTATTATTTGCTCCGTCTGAGAGTGTACATTCATTAAGATTTATAAATTGGTTGCTGGATCGTGGATGCCAGGTAATTCATGTCGATTGGCACAATCCATATCCTTTGGGTCGTCGTGGTTATAAATATTACCTTTATGGTTTTCCTTCGAAAAACCGAATATTAATTAAACTATTTGGCAAAAATAATTTCCCCCGAATGATGGCTTCAAAATTTCTTGTGATTCCACAAATTTGGTTTTTATGGTTTCTACACAAACCTGATTTAGTGCACGTTCACTATATAGACTATCGCGCTATTCGTTGCGTAATGGCCGGAGTAAAGCCCCTGATCTTCACAGCATGGGGTTCGGATATAAATTACCTTTTTCTGGCAAGCGCTGACCCAGTTTATCGGATGAAAATTGGATTAGCGCTAAGAAAAGCTGATCTTGTGTTGGCAGATTCCGTAGAAATACAATCAAAATGTGAAGAACTTGCTGGCAGATCAATTAATTCCAAACTATTGTACTTTGGGATCGATACCAATTTATTTAAACCTGGTTATGAACGAGACGTTATTGAGTTGAAGAGAAAAGCAAATATCCCTCAAGAAGCGAAAATTTTATTTTCGATCAGGGGGTGGAATCGATATTACCGTCACCATCTAATATTAGAGGCATTTGCTAGAGCACTTCCAGGCATGAAATCAAAAACATATCTTGTGTTCAAAAGTTTTTCAATCACGCCTGATTCTGAAGAATATCAATCAGAATTACTCAGTCTTGCAAACAAATTAAACATCGCCGATAAGGTGCGATTTTTGGATGAGGTTGATTACAGTCAAATGCCAATAATGTATGCACTTTCAGATGTAATCATAAATTACCCACTGGTCGATGCATTCCCAGTAACTTTTTTGGAAGCAGCAGCATGTGAGCGTAGGGTTATATCCTGTATGCTTCCGAGTTATAAAAATACTTTTGCAGAGCAATATTTCCGAATTATCTCAGACCGTTCGATAGATGAATTAATCGTTGCCATGGTTGAACTAATTAATGATCATCACCAGATGAAAAATAATTATGACCTTGTAGCAGCTCGCACATTTGTAGAAAAAAATTTTACAGAAAACGTGTCAATTAATGTTCTATTCAACTTATATTCCGATCTTTCTCAAAGAGGTTCCTTTTGAGAATCTTATTTATTGGTTCGGGATCCAGTATCCACCTCAGGCGTCCTTTGATTCAATTACTCGATCTCAATATCGAAGTTGTCTTTGCTGACCAACTCAACCCACTACCAGGAGGTCACGCAAATTATCAGCATGTTTGGTATCCACTTTTCGGAAAATGTATTTATCGAAAAATAGGATATTTCTTGGGAGACCTATTAGCCAAATACACCTTTATTCCTCTTTTACGGCAAATCCGAAGAAACTATCAACCGGATATTACACATGTCCATTGGGTAGATTGTCACGCCTATTACTGTATGTTAGCAGAACTAAAACCATTGGTTCTATCGGTTTGGGGTTCGGATATAAATAATTGTTTTTTACCTGGTGCTGATTTGAAACACAACCAAATATTAGGAATTACACTTTCCAAAGCAGACAAAATCCTCGTTGACTCCGAAGACATGAATTCAAAGTGTAGTTTATTGGCTGGTCACCAACTTAAGAGTACTGAGCTATTGCATCTGGGATTAAATTTAAGTCATTTTGGCATTAACCAGAACCAATCAAAATCTTTAATCAAACAAAATTATCAATTACCTGGGGACGCCAGAATCCTACTATCTGTTCGAGCTTTTTTGCCATTTTATCAGCATGAAAAAATATTGTTGGCATTCGCTGAAGTCCTTCCATTATTGACCAAAAAAACGGTATTAGTTTTCAAGAGATACAACGAGGTTAATAATAAATATTATGAACATTTGTTAGCCCTTGCAAAACAGCTTGGGATAGATGAAAAAATATATTGGATAGAAAAAGTACCAGACAAGAGGTTATCAGATTTGTTTTTTATTTCTGATGCGTATATTAATTTCCCGGTCCAAGATACTTTTCCTGTGACATTTCTCGAAGCTGCGGTAAGTGAAAAACCTATGATTACAAACATCCTTCCAAGTTATGAAGGTACTTTTGTGGTTAATTATTTTCATTTAGTTAATGATGAAAGTGTGTCAGGTTTAGCAAAAGCGATATACGACGAATTTGAGGTTGCTCCGACAACGCAAGAAAAATTAAGGGCTGCTCATCAAGCGGTAGAAAATAGTTATAGTGAAAATAATTATAAGAACCGATTGATAGAGATATATCGGGATTTGCTTAAGAGTAACTAGAATATAGCCAAACTATGAAATCTATTTTTATTGTCGATGGAAGTTTGGATCGCCCAATACTCCATTCCCAAGGGCTACCGTTAATCAAACGAATTCGCAAACGTATTGATGCAAGCTATATATTAAGTTTTGAGGAATCTGAATACCCAGACAATTCAAATTTATGGTTTGATTTATCCAATTCAGGAATAATTTGGCTATGGGTAAAGAATATCAAAACAACAAATGGCCTGCAGAGGATTAACCAAATCCTGATTGGGTTATGGGCAGCTATCAAGCTTTGCAGGCGGGAAAAAATTGATGTTGTACATTGTCGAAGCTATCGACCAGCCCTTATCGGGTCCATTCTCAAAAAAATTCTTAGATGTGGGTACATTTTCGATATGCGAGGATTTTTAATTGATGAACAGATAATGTTAGGAAGGTGGAAACCAAAAGGATTGTTTTTTCTTATGGCCAGGTTTTTTGAAAAGTGGTGCATATTAAATGCTGATATTGTC
>Ga0172368_10005751_pt1 | contig 13667 bp, 10 predicted proteins | sample Lak11m_FD_114540 | JGI IMG/M metagenome (GOLD analysis project Ga0172368, IMG submission 114540) | Freshwater microbial communities from Kabuno Bay, South-Kivu, Congo - kab_022012_11m | ecosystem: Environmental > Aquatic > Freshwater > Lake | place: Democratic Republic of the Congo: South-Kivu...
CACTCAGGGAGCCGTGAATGACAACTGAGGTCGCCATGCCCAAGCTGGGCCTGCTCATGACCGAGGGAGAGGTCGTCAGGTGGCTGGTCGGGGATGGCCAGCCGGTCGAGCAGGGCAAGCCCATCGTCCACATCATGACGAAGAAGATCAATTACCAGGTCATTGCGCCGGCGGCTGGGATTCTGCATCATGCCGCTCAGGTGAATGACAAAGTCCTGATCGGCGCGCCCCTGGCGTACATCGTGTCACCGGGGGAACCGGCTCCGGTCATATCACGAGCCAGTACGCCGGCCACGCAGATGACTCCGGCGAACCAGATCGGAGCCATGCCCGTGGTGGGCCCACGGGTTGCGTCGCAACGGTTCGTGCCGGCCTCACCAGCAGCACGGCGCCTGGCGCAGCAAATGGGCGTGGACCTGGCTGAAGTACGAGGCACCGGGCCGGACGAGAGCATCATCGAACGAGATGTGCTCAACTTCAGCGAGATGCGGAAATCCCCCCCACCGACTGCGATCCGGACACCGGAACCCAGCCATCTTCAGGCGCGTGTCATCCCCTTCACCGGGCAACGCCGGGCGATCGCGCAACGCATGGTGGACAGTCTGCATACCATGGCGCAGGTCACCCTGAACGCCGAGGCCGACATCACCAGTATGATCCGGCTGCGGAAACGGAGTTTTGCCGACCTTGAGCTGTCCAACCTGGACGTCATCCTCAAAGCGGCCGCGGTGGCGCTGAGGGCCCACCCGAGGCTGAATGCGACGCTGCTGGGGGACGAGATTGAGTTGCTCCAGGACATCCATGTCGGGTTTGCGGTGCAGGTGGATGAAGGGCTGCTCGTCCCGGTCGTCCGCGACGCCGACCGGCGCACGCTGACGGAGATCGCAGGGGAGAGGCGCCGCTTGGTCAAGGCGGCCCGCGACGGCTCGTTGACGGTGGATGATGTCACGGGCAGCACGTTCACGGTCACGGACTTGGGAAGCTATGGGATCGACTTCTTTACTCCCATCATCAATCCCCCGGAAGTGGCCATCCTGGGTCTCGGCCGCGTTGTCCAAAAACCCGCGATCTTGCGCGACAAGGTCGTGAATCGCCTATCTATGATGTTGTGTCTGTCCTTCGATCACCGCGTCCTGGATGGCGCGCCTGCGGCAGCATTTCTCCAAACGATGACTACCTTGCTGGCCAAACCCGAAGGTCTGTTCCAATAGGGAAGACAGATGTTCACCGCGCAACGTGAAGCCACGCAATCGCTCTTGCAGATCCTGCTGGTGAGCGAGGATCCGGCTGACCAGGTCGAGGTCGCGCGTGCACTGCGTCCAGCGTTTCCGCATCTTCAGGTGGTGCAAGCTGCTGACCTGGACCAACTGGCCGCGACCTTGGCTGCCGGCCGATTCGACCTGGCCTTGATTGCGCTGCCTCTGACGTACGCCGATGGTGTGGCCGTGGTTCGCAGCATTCAGGTTGGCCTCCCCGGTCGGCCCGTTCTGCTAATCGTCGACGTCGCGCACCAGGAACAAATGGCAGGAGTCGCTCTGGACGACATCGCCGGGTACGTGGTCAGAGTGTCAGGGCAGATGGTCTGCCTGGCGCCGGCTGTGCGCCTGGCCCTCGCACGCGGCCATGAGCTTCAGGCGCAGCAGGAAGCGGAGGCCCGCTTTCAACATCTGTTTGACGAAGTTCCCGTGGGCCTGTATCGCGCAACTCGGGAGGGACGCCTCCTGGATGCCAACCTCGCCCTGGTCAGGATGCTGGGTTACCCCAGCCGGGAGGCGCTGTTAGCCATCAACGCGCAGGATCTCTATACGGAGGCTGAGGAGTTCAGGCAACTGTGCGTGTCGTGTGCGCAGCACGGGGATGCGCGGTCGATCGAGACGCGAGTGAACCGCCATGATGGCACAGCCAACTGGTTCGAGCACGTCTTGCGCGCCAGGCGCGATGATCGGCAAAGGCCCTGCTACGAGGGGATGCTCTGGGATATCAGCGGGCGAAAGCAGGTCGAGATCGCCCTGCGCGAGAGCGAGGCTCGCTTCAGGACGATCGTCGAGCAGTCGCCGATCAGCATCCAGGTGATGACCCCGGATGGGTGGACCGTGCTGGTGAATCGCGCGTGGGAAGAGCTCTGGGGCGTGACCGCGGCGGATGTCCGGAGCTACAACATGCTCCACGATGAGCAGGCCATTCACCTGGGCACGATGCCCTATGTCCAAAGGGGCTTCGCCGGGGAGACGGTTTCGATGCCGCCGGTAGCCTACCACACGCCGGAGACCCTCAAGCTGGGACGCAAGCGATGGTTCCAGGCGCGGATCTACCCGGTGAAGGGCGATCGCGGCGAGATCCGCAACGTGATCATGCTGTACGAGGACATCACGGAGCGGCAATGGGCCACTGAGGACCTGCAGCGGCTGTCGGCCCAACTGATGGATGCCCAGGAGGCTGAGCGCAAGCGGATTTCGCGCGAGCTGCACGACGAGCTCGGACAGGCGCTGACGGCGATGCGGATCAACCTCGCCTCGCTCGAGGGCGAGTTGCTGCCGACGCTGTCGGCCGCCAACAGCGAAATGCTGGTCGAAACCGGCCGGCTGGTGGACGAGATGTTGGACCACGTGCACGAACTCTCCCTCGCCTTTCGCCCGACCATGCTGGATGAGCTGGGCCTGGTGCCGACGTTGCGCTGGTATGTCGATCGCTATGCCAGGCGGCTCGGCATCGAGGTCGAGCTGGAGGCGCACGGCCTCGAAGGCCGGCTGCCGGCGGAAATCGAAACCGCGGTGTACCGGGTGGTGCAAGAGGCATTGACCAATATTGCCCGGCACGCGCAGGCCCGCCGCGTGCGCCTGCATCTGGCGCGGCGGGGCGCCAGAGTCGTCGTGACGATTCAAGATGATGGCGTCGGTTTCAATTTGGACAAGAGCGCGGGCTCCGATCATCCCGTCTCGGGAGCGGGACTGATCGGCATGCGCGAACGGATTGCCCTGATAGGGGGCACCCTGCACATCCAATCTGCTCCGGGCCGCGGCGCCAGGTTGTCTCTGGTGGCGCCGGTCTCGCCGCAGTCCGCGCCAGGAGGCTCATGAGCAAGATCAAAGTGCTCCTGGCCGAGGACCACGTCATTGTCCGTAAGGGGCTGCGCTCCTTGCTCGATCGCGAGGCTGACATCGAAGTCGTCGGAGAGGCGGATAATGGCCAGCAGGCCGTGGAGAAAGCGCAGATTCTGCGGCCGGACATCGTCCTGATGGACATCACGATGCCGGTCCTGAACGGCCTGGAGGCGACCCAGCAGATCAAGGAGTTGCGACTGCCGATCAAGGTGGTCGTGCTGACCGTGCACGCCACGCCGGAGTACGCCTTTCAGATCCTGCGAGCCGGCGGATCGGGGTACGTGCTCAAACATGCCGCGGTCTCGGAGCTGATCGGGGCCATTCGAACCGTCCACCAGGGCGGTTCCTTCCTCAGCCCGTCCATCTCCCGCCATGCGGTGGACGAATACGGGCGGCAGGCGACAATCACCGAAGACAGATACGATAAGCTGACCGCGCGCGAACGCGAGGTGCTGCAAATGGTCGCCGAGGGTCGCACCAATCGCGAGATTGCCCATATCATGCACGTAACGGTCAAGACCGTAGAAGCCCACCGCGCCAGCCTGATGAACAAACTCGACCTGCACAGCATTGCCGAGCTGACCAAGTACGCGCTGCGCAAAGGGATTGCCAGTTCAGAGTAGGCCGCATCACCCGCGGCCAGTACAGCTTGGCGCAAATCCACCCAAGGTTTGTCATTGCGAGGGGCCGCAGCCCCGAAGCAATCTCAGGCTTCAAGACTGGGATTGCTTCGTCGGGCTAACGCCCTCCTCGCAATGACTAGCCCAAGGCGCAAGCCGGCCGAGATGTGCTAGGGTTACTACCAATAGCCACAAGCGGGCAAACGCGCTACATTGGCAGCAGTCGTGAATCAGTCCCGACAACCCTTCTGCTTCCGGGGCCAAGAATGCCTGCAAGTGACGCGATTGCCCTCATCCGGATGGGCCAGGTTGCCTACCGCCAGGCGTTGCGCCTGATGCAACGCCTGGCAGCCGCGCGCCGCCGCGACGAGATCGGCGATGTGCTGCTGCTGGTCGAGCATCCGCCGGTCGTGACCCTGGGAAGCGGGGGAGGAGCCGAGGATCTTCGGGTGCCGCCCGACAGGCTCGAGCGGCTGGGCTTCGAGGTGGTGCACGCGGAACGCGGCGGGCGGGCCACCTATCATGGCCCGGGCCAACTGGTGGCCTATCCGATCCTCAAACTCCCCGATGACGATCTGCACTTCTACCTGTCGCAACTGGAACAGGTGGCGCTGGATATCCTGCGCGAATGGGGGATCGCCGCGGCGCGCGTCGAGAAGCACCCCGGCGTCTGGATCGGCCGCGACAAGATCGCCGCGGTCGGCGTAGCGGTGCAGGAGCGGGTGACGACGCATGGGCTGGCACTCAACGTGGATCCCGACCTGGCGCATTACCGCTTGATCGTGCCCTGCGGCATCGCGGATCGGGGGGTCACCTCGATGCGCGCCATCTTGGGCCAGCCAGTTGCGCTGGACGCGGTCGAGCGCAGCCTGGCGGCAACTTTCGGACGCGTGTTCGGGCGCCCCGTTGCCCCGCCGCGAACACCCGGACCCTGGCTGGTTGCCCCGGCGGCCCAGGAGGCGGCGGGTGACGTCGAGCGGGTCGTCACGGATGAGGGGCTGCACACGGTTTGCCAGGCGGCGGGCTGTCCCAACATCGGCGAATGCTGGGCGCGTGGAACAGCCACCTTCATGCTGCTCGGCGACGTGTGCACGCGCCAGTGTCGCTTCTGCAGCGTGTCACCCGGCCGGCCGGCGCCGCCTGATCCCGATGAGCCCGAACACGTCGCGGAGGCCGCAGCCAGGTTGGGGCTGCGCCACGTCGTCCTCACCTCGGTGACGCGCGACGACCTGCCCGACGGCGGCGCGGGGCATTTCGCCTTGACGATCCAGGCGCTGCGCCGCCGCCTGCCCGGTGTCACGGTCGAGGTCCTGATCCCCGATTTCGCCGGCTCGCTGTCAGCGTTGAGCACCGTAGCGGACGCCCAGCCGGACGTGTTCAACCATAACCTGGAGACGGTCGAGCGGCTGTCGAGCCAGGTGCGAGCCAGGGCCAATTATCGCCGGTCGCTGGCCGTGCTGAGCTGGGCCAGGCGCCGCGGGCTGACCACCAAGTCGGGGTTGATGGTCGGCCTGGGCGAGACGTGCGGTGAGGTGATCTCGGCAATGCGAGACCTGCGCCGCGCCGGATGCGAGCTCCTGACCCTCGGCCAATACCTGCAGCCCACGGAACGCCAGTTGGCCGTTGCCCATTATGTGCACCCCATCGTCTTTGCGTGGTATCGCGAGATCGGCCAGTCCATGGGCTTCCGGAAGGTGATCGCCGGCCCGCTTGTGCGGAGCTCTTATCACGCTGAACAGGTGTGGGCGCACGCGGTGACGGGCGATGCCTCCGTCGAGAGTCCTACGCAGCATCCCCCGCCCGTCGAGGATTAGGGTTAATCCTAATAGCCGCGGGCCGCGATCTCTCATATACTGAAAGTTGATACGCTCCTGGTCTACTCTTGGACTACGGTTGAGACCTTCCACCCGGATTTCATTCAAGGAGGAAGAAAATGGGTACCCATCCGAACATCTCTCGTCGCGCGTTTCTGAAGTATGCTGGCCTGACCGCTGCCGGGGCGACCCTGGCGGCGTGCGCGCCAGCGCCCGTGCCGCCGACAGCGGCACCGCAAGCTGCAGCGTCCGCCGCGGGGGCTCGCCTTGTGAAAGCAGTGGCCAACACAAAGAAGGCCGCCAAAGACGTCATCATGTGTCACCTGTCTATCGCCAGAGACTCCACCTACTTCAAGGCCATTGACCGGGGCATGGAAAACGGCTGCAAACACTATGGCTTCACGTTCCAGGCCGGCGGGTCCAGCAGCGTGAATACCTCCGAGTGCGTGGCCCAGATGGAGACATGGATTGGCCAGAAGGTCGACCTCATCACCATTCTGGCTTGGGACGGCGACGCCATGGGACCCACGATCAACAAGGCGGTGGCGGCGGGTATCGTGGTCCTGACCTACGACACCGATGCCCCTTGGTCGAATCGCCAGGTCTTTCATTCGCAGGCCTCCGATGCAGACCAGGCAAAGGCCTACTGCGATCAACTCGCCGCGGAGATGGGCGGCAAGGGGGAGTACGCCTTCACAACGGGGGCTCTGACCCAAGCAAACAAGCAGTGGCAGTACCAATGGTCCAAAAAGTACATGGCCGAGAAGTATCCGGACATGAAGCTGGTGGGTATGAAACCCGTGGAAGGAGACATCATGCAGGGCACGGATATTGCCAAGCAGTTCATCCTGGCCAATCCGAACCTGAAAGGGATCATCTCCAATGCCGGGGCGGGGCTACCGGGTGCCTGCCAGGCCATTCGCGATACGGGGAACGTAGGCAAGATCGCCGTTACCGGTTTGACCACCCCGGTCCTTGCCAAGCCCTATCTCGACGATGGCACCATGAAAGCCTGCTTCCTGTGGGACATGTTCGAGTATGGCTTCCAGATGGTGGCCATCGCCGACCAACTGATCCACGGCAAGGACATCACACCTGAAACCAAGCTTGCCGTATCGCCTACCAAGAGCAGCCCGGCGGACATCCGGCCCAACTTGATCAATCCCGAAGCGTTGGATATCGTTCTGGGCTTGCCGCTCAAGATCACGAAGGAAAACGCAGGGAACTACGATTACTGATCCCCTTTCCTCTCGGCCTCTTCGCCGTCTGCCTCGGTAGCAGTCAGATCGCTGCGGGGCAGACGGCAGGGGTCTCCAAAGGTCGGCACTCCGACAAAGGAGGGTTTCCTGCCAGTGGCCCCAGATTCTGTGCGCTCATCCCCCGATGACAGCGATCCTGTCCGCGGCGATGAATCCCCAATCCTGGAAGTTCGCGGCGTCAGCAAGACCTTCCCCGGCGTACGGGCGCTCGCCGATGTGGACTTCGATCTGCTGCCCGGCGAGGTGCATGCGCTCGTGGGAGAGAATGGGGCTGGTAAGTCGACCCTGATCAAGATCCTGGCCGGCGCGCTGCGACCTGATACCGGCGGACAGATCCTGCTTCGTGGTGCCCCTGTGAGTTTGGCCTCGCCGCGTGCGGCCATGCAGCTAGGCATTTCTGCCGTCCATCAGGAGTTCACCTACTGCCCAGACCTGGATGTGGCTGAGAACCTCTTTATGGGTCATTCGCTGCCTGAGACGCGCCTGAGGCTCGTCAATTGGACTGAGACCCATCGGCGTGCCCGGGAATTGATCAGTCGCCTGGGCACCACGCTCGACGTGACCGTGCCCATGCGGCAGCTCAGCGCGAGCAATCGCAAAGTGGTCGAGATCGCTCGAGGTCTCACACATCATGCGGACGTGCTCATCCTGGACGAGCCAACCGCCGCCCTGCCTGAAAACGAAATCGAGAGCTTCTTTGGCGTGATTCGACTGCTGCGCTCGATGAACGTGGCGGTGATCTATATCAGCCACCATCTAGATGAGGTCTTCCAGATCGCCGATCGGATCACAGTTCTGCGCGACGGGCACAAGGTAGCCACGTTGGCCACCAACCAAACCTCCCGAGAGGAACTGATTTCTCTCATGGTCGGACGGTCCCTGAGTGCTCTATTTCCAAGGCGAACGGAGGTTCTGGGCGAACCGGCTTTGAGGGTTACGAACTTGACGCGCCACGGCGCTTTTCGCGATATCACGTTCACTCTCCGGCGCGGCGAGATCCTGGGCCTGGCTGGTCTGGTGGGCGCCGGGCGAAGCGAGATCGGCCAGGCTCTCGCGGGCATCTACCCGGCAGACGGGGGGGATATCTTCCGAGACGGGATGCCATTACGCGTGCGCAACGTGCAGGACGCAATGGGAGCCGGCATAGTCTACGTCCCCGAAGAACGCCAGCGCCAAGGCCTGGTACTGAACATGAGCGTCGTAGACAACATTACGCTCCCGAGCGTCCGTCAGATCGGACGCTTCTTCCTGTCGCGCAGAGAGCAGATGCGCAGGGCACAAGAATATCGTGACCGGCTGCGGATCATCTGCGCCAGCCTCCGCCAGCCGGTCCAGCGTTTGAGCGGCGGTAACCAGCAGAAATGCGTGCTCTCCAAATGGATCATGACTCAGCCAAAGGTCCTGATCGTCGACGAGCCGACACGAGGGATCGACGTAGGAGCCAAGGCAGCTATCCACGCTCTGATCGGCGAGTTAGCCGACGGTGGCATGGGCGTTCTCATGATCTCATCCGAGCTTCCCGAGCTGATTGGCATGTGTGATCGCATCTTGGTGCTGTGCGAAGGTCGGATCTCGAGGGAAATACCGCGCGCCGAATTCGATCAACGCACGATCCTGAGAGCGGCGACCGAGTTCGTCCAGCCACAACAAGAAGGACACGGGATCGTATGAAAGCTTTGTTGCACCGGCTTGATACCCGCCCAAACCGTCTGCTTGGCTTTCTGTGCCTCTTCGTGTTGATCGTGGGTGCACTGGCGCCGAGATATCTTCTGCCCGCCAATCTGATCGGTATCTTCCTCTCCGCTGCGGTGGTCGGTATGGTCGGCATAGCTGAGACGCTGGTGATCATCGGCGGAGGCCTGGACATCTCGGTGACATCGCTGGTCATGGTGTCGGCGCTGGCCGTCGCCATGACCATAAGCGCAGGGGTGCCTGTGCCCGTGGCCATCGTGCTGGGACTGTTGGCAAGTACGCTCATGGGCACGCTCAACGGTACCCTGATCGCCTTTCTCAAAATCCCCGCGATCATCGTGACGTTGGCCATGCTGCGCATATCTCGTGGGGCGATCATGATTGGCCTGGGAGGCAGCTTCGTTCGCGGCGTTCAGAGCGAGCTCGGTGTGCTATCGACCGGACACGTCGGTCCAGTTCCCGTGGTTGTGCTCGTCTTCCTGGGAACTGCTGTTCTTGTGTCTGCCTTCTTGAACTGGACACGCTGGGGGCGGATGATCTTCGTCATGGGGGGTAATCAGACTGCCGCGGACCTCTCCGGCGTGCCGGTGAAGACGGTGCAACTGAGCTTGTATGTTATTTCCGGATTCCTGTGCGGCCTGACCGGGGTCTGCTTGTTGACCCGGGTGCCGGGCATGGACATCAGCTATTTTCAGGGCTTCGAGTTCATCGCCATCGCGGCAACGGTCATTGGTGGCACCAGCCTCTTGGGCGGTGCAGGCTCGATTAGCGGCACAGTCTTCGGAGTGTTGCTGCTCTATGCCGCATATGCCTCACTGGTCTTCCTGAGGATCGATGCCGCCTGGCAGAATACGGTGACCGGGATGCTGATTCTGCTGGCCGTTGCAATGGACGTGCTGCGCGGGAGGAAGGCCAATGCTTGAAGATCAACCACATCACTCGTCTTCCGGCGTCAAGATCACTGATCGTAGCCGAGCCGCCTGGACACAGATTTGGCAATCGCGCTATCTGACCGTGGTAGTTCTACTGATTTCCACCCTGGTTGTCGGTACGCTCCTCAATCCAGCCTTTTTTACCCTGGCTAATCTGGATTCGGGGCTGGTCATCTTCTTCGTCGAGTTGGGGATTGGCACCTTGGCTGAAGCGCTCGTCATGCTCGTGAACGGCATCGACCTTTCAGTTGGCAGCGTGATTGGCTTGGTCGGCCTGGTCGCGGGCATGTCGATCAAGGCCGGCGTGCCGGTAGGCATCGCTGTCGCCGCGGCCCTGGCCGTCGGCGCTATCTGCGGCCTGATCAACGGTCTGCTGGTCACGCGCCTGTCCATGCCCAGCGTTATTGCCACTCTCGGAAGTGGCATCCTTTTTGGGGGCATCGCCTTGGGGATATCTGGCGGCCAGGCCTCTGCCCGCCTGCCAGCGGCATACCAGTGGTTTGGCCAGGGTCGCCTCGGTGTTTTGCCGGTCCAGTTTGTGATCCTGGTGATACTTGTATCGGTGATCCATTTCATCCTGAGTTCGACCCCCTACGGGCGATGGGTATACGCCATAGGGGGCGGCGAAACCGCAGCCCATTTCTCAGGAATCCCTGTCAAGCGAGTACTGGTGATCATCTATACGCTCAGCGGCTTCCTGGCGGGGGTCACCGGCATTGTGATGAGCGCGCGTTTCAATTCAGCCAAGTCCAATCTGGGAGCGGGGATCGAGTTGGGCTTGATCACGGCTGCCCTTCTCGGCGGGATCGGTGGCGGACAGGGAACGGCCTTCGGCGCCATGCTCGGCATGCTGGCAATCGCGACACTTCAGAATGGGCTGACGCTGGGCGGGGTCAACATGAACGTGCAGGCGATGATCATCGGTGTCATCCTCGTCACGGTCATTGTGATCGAGAGGTACCTGGCACCCAAACGGCTGGCGTGAACTTGGGACGAGATCATCTTGCCTCGGGCTGCGGCTTATCGGACTGACCGTTCACGCTCTCGGTACCTGGTTGAGCGGCAAAGCTCGATAGGGCGTGGCTTCCACACCACGCAAGATCGCTGTACTTTCCGGAAGCTTACAACTTCGGAGAGCCAGCATGGAAAACACACCACGATTGCAAGGAGCAGATTTGTGACAGTGGCTTTTCAGCCCGACTATCGTCGCTTGTTGAAGACGATCGCCCACGAGGAGCCGGACCGCGTGCCGCTGGCCGACTTCCAGGCCGACACCGCCCTCAAGGACAAGTTCATGGGCCGCCCAATTCGAACAATTGCGGATCATGTGGCGTTTCAAGCGGCGGCCGGCTTCGACTTCATCTACCTGCGCGCGAACTACGACTACCCGGGCACGTCGCCGGTGGTTTCAACCGGTACGCCGCGTTCCTGGCTCTACTCCATCGCGCCCGACTCCGAAACCGTCGGCACGTACGGCGCCGGACCGGTCCAGACCCGATCAGATCTGGAACGAATCGAATGGCCGAACCCGGCAACCGTTGATGTGTCGCACATGCTCGAAGCCGCCGCCGTGCTGCCGGAGGGACTGGGCATCATCACGGGCGTGGGCGGCGTCTTCACCCGCACCTGGATGCTCCTGGGCTACGAGCACTTCTCCACCATGCTGGCCGACGACCTCGACTTCGTCGCCGAGATCGCGGCGCGGGTCGGGCAGATCCAGTGCGCCGTGATGCGCCGCGTGGTCAAGATGCCCGGCGTCGTCGCGGCGTGGTATGGCGATGACCTGGCCTTCACCGAGAGCCTGCTGGTCTCGCCCAAGATCCTGCGCAAATACTTCTTCCCGTGGATGGAGGAGCTGGCAGGCATCGCGCACGCGGCCGGGTTCCCGTTCATCATGCACTCCGACGGCCGGCTGTGGCAGGTGCTCGATGACCTGATCGCGCTCGGCGTCAATGCCCTCCACCCCATCGAGGCAAAGGCGATGGATATCTACGACCTGAAGCGCCGCTACGGTCACAAGCTGGCAATCTTCGGGAACGTTGATCTCGGCTACACCCTTGCCGATGGAATGGGAACCCCCGAAGCAGTTAAGGCCGAAGTGCGGCGGCAGATCAAAGAGCTGGCGCCGGGCGGCGGCTACGGCCTGGCGTCGGGCGCGGGGCTTACGCGTTACGTCGAGCTGGAGAACTTCCTGGCGTTGCGCGAGGCGCTTTGGGAATACGGCGCCTATCCGATCAACCTGTAAGGGTACCCAGGGAAAGCAAAGCTGGGAGATGTTAGTGGTACCGGGGAGAAGAGGCCCGCCCGTCGCGGATCAGGGCTAATCCTGATAGCAGCGGGCCTGGGTCGCTCATCTGCTCGGAGTTGATATTCCCCTGGTCGACTCTCGGGCTGCCGGTTGAGGCTGTCCACCCGCATTTCATTTTGCGGGTGCTGGGGGCTTGAAGGACCGATCCGTTCGCCGTATTCGGCCAGGAGTGGAGTCATGGCACACCTTGATACCGATCGTGTAATCGACCGGGCGGAGCTCACCGACCTGCTGTCGGCCTGGGCTCACGCCATCGACTTCCTGGAGTGGGGCATCCTCGGGGAGAACGTATTCGCCGAGAACGTCACCTGGGACTGGACGGCCTCGGACGGGACTGGATCGCTGAGCGCAGTGACGCACGGGGCGACGGAGAGCGTCGCCTGGTTTGCCTCCGCCATCAAGCCTGACACGCAGATACGGCACGTTCTGACGAACCATGCTTACCGGATCGACCATGAGAGCGCTGAGGTCACGGGCTACATGCAGCTCGTCGATGGGGCGAGCATGGCCATCGCCGCGAGCGGCCTGGTAACGGCCCGGTGCGTCCGCACTGGCGCCGGCTGGCGGATCGCGTACCTGCGGGTCGACGAGAAGCTTCCTCCGGGTGTCATCGAGCGGCTCTCGACCGGCACTGCGTCCTAGTTTCGAAGCAAGGGCACGTGGAGGCTGGCCCGCTCGCGCGGAGATCTTGTCACGCCATCCACGCGTGGGCGGGCGATGGCTCCCCGTAGGAGGTACGCGGCGTCCCCTGCCTATCAAGGATTAGGGTTAATCCCAATAGCCGCACGCGATGCGCTCCCGTATACTGGCGACTAGAACGCCCCTGGACTGCCCAGGGCAGATGATCAAAAGCTTCCACAGGTATCACATTCAAGGAGGAGAGACGTGAACCATCGCTTCAGCCTGTTGAGTCGAACCTTAGGCCTAGGCTTGATGCTGGCCGCAGGCTTGCTCGTTGCCGCTTGCGGCAGCCCCACCGCGGCACCCACCGCAGTTCCGGCGCCCACCGCCGCGCCCACCGCCGCTCCGGCGCCCGTCGCAGCGCCCACCACAGCTCCGGCGCCCACCGCGGCGCCCGCTGCAGCTCCGAAGCTCGACCTGACGGCGGGCGGCGTGCTGTCAAAGGAGAACCTGGGCCTGAGCCTCTTCCTCACAGAGCGCGCCCTCCTCGGCGGGCCCAACGGGCCGACAACGGCATCTGCCGGGACCACGCCCGCGGGCTGCCCGAAGATGTACAAGGCCTGGTACATCAATCCGCTCACGACGAGCGTGCCCTGGGTCCGCTCGACCGAGCTCTTCAAGGCCGCCGGGCCGCTGCTCTGCTACGAGCCGACCGTCGTGGGGCCGCCCAACATCGACATCCCCGCGCAGGTCTCGATGATCGAGCAGGCCATCGCGGCGAAGGCAGACATCATCATGACGTGCACGATTGATCCTGCCGCGTTCAAGGAACCGCTGGCCCGCGCCCGCGCGGCCGGCATCGTGGTCGTCGACATCGTGTGCGGCGGCGCCGACAACGTCGGGAAGCTGTACGACTTCGAGTACGGCTACGGCAACAAGGCCCGCGGTGAGATGGCCTGCGAGTACTTCGACAAGGTCACGGGCGGCGATGCCAAGATCCTCGCCCTTCTCACCGGCCCCGACATGAAGACCCAGAACGATGACCTCAAGTACATGCAGGAAGCCTGCGCGAGCAAGAAGGGTGTCAAGGTCGTCAAGGTCGAATACGACCAGAGCGACTGTGGCGTGGGCGCGCAGAAGATCATCGCCTCCCTGGCAGCCGATCCCACCATCAACGCCATCTGGACCGTCGAAGGCGGCGTGCCCGGTTGCGTGAAGGGCGCGCTCAAGGATGCCGGCAAGAAGCAGGGCGACATCAAGGTCCTCGCCAGCGACCTCGTGCCGGGCACCTGCGAGGCGATCAAGGAGGGCTGGATCGAC
>Ga0172368_10005752_pt1 | contig 13664 bp, 16 predicted proteins | sample Lak11m_FD_114540 | JGI IMG/M metagenome (GOLD analysis project Ga0172368, IMG submission 114540) | Freshwater microbial communities from Kabuno Bay, South-Kivu, Congo - kab_022012_11m | ecosystem: Environmental > Aquatic > Freshwater > Lake | place: Democratic Republic of the Congo: South-Kivu...
GTAATCGATTCCAACATAGGCTATTTTTTTCATGGGCTGGTCTCCTTTTAATAAGTATTATAAGGTTAATGGCTGAGGTGTGTTTATAGCACACCTCAGACCAGCCCGTTTCATATTATCTGATTGCAAATCTTATTCGAGCTCGGTACTCGTTACTCAGCCCGTCCTCCGTAGCAGTGTACTGCGGAGGGTGGACACTCAGCACTGCTCATGCTTTTGGCGTGAGAAAGTTTTCTTTTGTGCGGTTATAGTAGCCGAACTGGAGCTGGGGAAATTGCGCGGCAAGTATTTCCTTCACTTTCCTGATGCCGATGCCGGCCTCTCCGGTCGCATCCATGGCCTTCAGATAAAAGTCAGGGTCAATGTTTAAGTTCTTGAAATGAATAAGATGGGGCTGCGTCTCCTCTACTATCTTAACCAGCGCCTCCACCTCTTCCCGCTGGTCGGTGATGCCGGGGAAGATGAGATAGTTTATCATGGTGAATACCCCGTGTTCCCGGGCGCATCGAATCGACTCGACAACATCCGCGAAGCAATAGTTCTGCGGCCGGTAATATCTGTCATAGAGTCTTTTCCGGGCGCTGCTCAGGCTGATGCGAATGCTGTCAAGCCCGCGTTTGCAGATCGCCTCGACCCAGGCAGGAACGCTTCCGTTGGTATTCAAGTTAATGGTGCCCTGCTTAGTCTCCGCGCGTATTGCTGCGATTGCCTCGCTGATCCGTTTCCACTGGGTGATGGGCTCTCCCTCGCAGCCCTGGCCAAAACTTATGATGGGGTCAGGCGCTTCATTCAGATGGCGCACAAACGGTGGCACGATCTCTTCAAGGGTCGGCACAAAACTGATCCGCTCCTGGGGCGCGAGACACGTATTGTCCGGCTGGAGCGAGATGCAGCCAAGGCACTGGGAGTTGCAGGCAGGGCTTACGGGAATGGGGGCTTCCCAGCGGCGATGAAAAAAGTTTTTTGCCGCGAAGCAGTGGTACTCGCAGGCGCAGCGCTCAAGATGTTTCAAGAGCCGGTTGCCGGGAAACTCCGCGTGCCGCTCCGCCACTTTCGCGGGGAGCGTGCGGTCATCAAACTGGTCCGGGTGCCAGCGGAAGTTATCATCAATCTCAAACGCAGGGGCGAAATACTGGCCATCAGCGTCCCCCACCGCGCTGTACGCCCACAGGGGAAGCTGGTAATCTTTCTTCGCATAATCTGCTGCCGGGAGCAGCAGGCGCACCCAGCCCTGCTGGATAAAGGCGGACACAGCGCTGCATTTCACCCTGCGCCTGCCGATTTTCATTTCAGTTAGGCGCACCACGGTCTTTTTTATCGGGTCATAGCCAAAGGGTGGGCAGTTGGGGTGAAAGAAAAGCCTGCTCATGGCAGGCAGCATGGTGAGGTCTTCAGGTTTCGGCCGCAGGATTGCAGAGCCGCTGCAGCCCAGCATCTCAAGCGAGTCGTGGCTGTAAATCGTTCCCTGCTCGTCGGCAAAGAGGAGTTTTGGGCGAAGCTTTGTTTTTTTTACACCAGGCATTAAAAACCTGATTTTTCCAGGAAAACAAAAAGTAACATAATCATGATGCAGAGAGGAATTATAATCGTCCATTCCCCCGCATTCAGAAGCTCGGGCAGGGTGAGTTCTCCGAAGTAACCTTTCTTAAGAATGCTTTTCTCCATCCGGGGATAGAGCGCGGCAAACAGGCCTGCGCCCAGGGTAATGCCCACGATACCGCCAAACATCGCGTCGAACGAGCCCTGGGCGGCTGCGCCGACAACCGTTCCCGGGCAGTAGCCCAGAAGCGCGAACCCGACGCCAAAGATAAGGCCGCCGATGACCGTTGCGCCAAGCGATCCCTGCTTGGGGTGAAAGATAACAGCCCCTGCTGCGTTCAGCAGATGGACCCCGATCATGCCGGTTATCACGGCAGTCATCATGGTCTTCAGTACCGTAAAATCAGTGAAGAGCAACTGCCCGACAATGACATTGTAGCTGGTGAGCCCGCCTTTTTGCAGCAGAAAGCCGAAGCCGGTCCCGATAAGCAGCCCGATGAAAAGCTGCAGGTTTTTATTAGCGCGGATTGACGCGAGCATAAAAAGTTCTCCTTCCATTGGCTACAGGACTTTGAACAGCAGCGCTGCGGTTACAATGCCGCCGGCAAAAAAGCATAGCACTGCCAGCCAGCTGCTCACTGCCAGCTGAATCGTGCCACTGATGCCGTGGCCGCTGGTGCAGCCGCCGGCCCAGCGCGCGCCAAGCCCTATGCAAAACCCACCGGCCAGTGCGGCACAGAAGCGACCGGCAACAGATGGGCCGAAGTGAGCGGCCCAGAGCGAAGGAACCCAGACGCCCTGCAGCTCGCCGGAAATCCACGCGGAGATAAATGCTCCGAACACAATGCCGATGACGAGCATCAGGAACCAGTCCAGGTGCGGAACAAATTTTTGGTAGTATGGTTTTTTAAGGATCTGGCTGCCTTTACATATTCGCTCTATTGCCGCGAAGCCGTCGGAGAAGGCCTTGGAACAGCCGATGAACCGGTCGGACAGGAGAAAGGCCAGGCAATTCAGCAGGCCGATGCCGATGCCGACAGCATAGGGCGACCATTGTTTCATGGATAGTATGTCCATAGGGCGATACCTCCCGCTGTTCTACTTCGCGATTAATTGCGGGCCATGAGGGCCAATACAAACCGGGCATTCACCCGCGTAGCCTGCGGCGCTAAACGCGGTCATGCCGCCGGCCGCATTATAGACCTCCTGAAACCCGTGCTGTTTGAGGATGCTCGCGCCCAGGCTGGAGCGCTGGCCGGTGTTGCAGATGACTGCGACTGGCAAGCGTGGATTGAGTTCCCGGTAGCGGGTCCGGAGCTCAGGGACCGGTATATTCAAAGCTCCCCTGATATGTGAGGATTCAAATTCACGCTTTGCCCGCACGTCAACCAGGGTGAGCACAGCCCCCTTTTTAATTTTTTTATACAGCTCTGCTGCAGACAGCAGCGGAACGTGCGCCAGGGGGAGGGCTGCTTTTGCCCACTCATACATGCCGCCATCAAGATACCCGGCGATTTTTTCCAGCCCGACACGCCGCAGCCACAGCACAGCTTCCTGCGCCTGCCCGGGTGCTTCCGCAACCAGCAGAATCTCAGCAAGCGGCGGCAGAATCCAGCCGGCGAAGGTGGCGAAGTTCATCCTGAAATCAATATGGTATGCGCCGGGAACATGCCCGCCTGAAAACGATCCATAAGGCCGGATATCCAGCACCAGCGCGTTTTTCTGCTTTGCTCTTTTACTGAACTGCCCGGGTTCAAGGGGCTCGAGGGCCGGCAATTTCCTGACCAGAACCGGCCCCTTGCCGTTGACCGCGCTGCAGCGGCTGAAGTGGTCAGGCGCCGGGGGCATGCTGGTGGTAAGAGAAGTGATGAACGCAGGTTTATTATTAATTTTTAAAGCAGCGTTATATTTTTTTTCATACCCTATGGTGCTGGTTCTTTTTGCACCCATGGCCCTGCCGCACAGTGATCCGGCGCCATGGGCTGGGTACACTTCACAATAGGGGGGCAGGGTCAGGAGCTTTTCATGGAGGCTGCCATAGAGCTTCGCGGCAAGCTCCTGCGCAATTTTGGGGAACAGATCAGGCCGCCCCACATCGCCTACAAAGAGCGTGTCGCCGCAAAAGACCGCAACCGGGTCGGCTCCCCGCGACAGATCCGTTACAACATAGGAAACATGCTCGGGTGTGTGCCCGGGCGTTTCAAACACGGTGATTTTCATATCTTCAAGGGCAAAGGTGCTGCCCTCAGAAACCCCCGTGTGTTTAAATGAACAGCGCCCTTTTTTTGGCGCATAGATTGCTGCCCCGGTTTTTTCCGCAAGCTCAAGGTGGCCGGAGATGAAATCAGCATGGAGATGGGTTTCAAGGATATGGGTTATCTTCAGGTTCATCTCTTTTGCCGCATCAAGGTATATCTGGATATCGCGGCGGGGATCAATGATCGCACAGGTTTTTACTCCCCCAAGCAGATACGAGCTGTGAGCAATGCCTTTAACAAAAAACTGCTGTACAAACATGGTTCACCTCCATACTGATATAGATTCTTACATTTATAAGTCTGGGAATTTTGCTTTCACATTTTCCGTAGTTTGGCTTTTGGTGAGAGCAGTTACGGGCGGTGCGAGCGATGGGTATGGCAAAAACCAAACAACTATTTTTGCGAGCACTTAGCCCGAAGAAATGAACCAAAAGCCAAACGAAAATTTCAAATATCTTTGGCTAGTGTTTACTCCGGCAAGGAATGAATGACCGCTTTGCCGGCATATAATAATATAAATATAGCATACCACCCGGCATGCGCTGTCGCCATGTCAGCCGTTCACGGTATTTACGGCATTTCTTTAAGCTTTTTTGCGACCTGAATTGCATCTTGCTTTACCGCGCGCAGGTCTTCCTCATTGGGACGGCCGCGGATGTCGCCCAGCCGCCCTTTGGTGCTTATCTCAAGCGAGCCGTGAAACTCGCCTACCACATACCACTCACCAAGGATGGTGAATCCGAGGTGCTCAAAGAATTGCCCGGCATAGAGCACCGGCGGTATGGCTTCGCGGACACCGGTGTGCGGGCCGGAATAGGTGCAGAAGATCACCGCGTTTTTTCCCGGCAGCTTCGGCGCTCCTTCTCTGACACGCTTCTGGCTGCGGTAGGCGTTGAATTTTGTTTTAAGAAATTCATCCATGGGTTTGGGCACCCGCCACTGGTAGGAGGGGAATCCAATGCACACCAGATCATAGGCAAAAAAGTCGATATCCCCGACATCCTCCACCCGGGTGAGCAGGACGTCCACGCCGGTTTCCCGGAAACCCTCCTCGATGGCCCGCGCCACTTTCTCGGTGGTGCCGGTCTTTGACCAGTAAACGATTATTGCCTTCATGAGCAATTTCTCCTGAGACCTTATTTCTTTTGCCCGCAACTATTTTTTAAAGCGCAGGACCTGGTATTGCCCGTTGCCATAAGTGTTATGCATGGGCGGCACTTCTCCCCAGCCGCAGTTATCAAAGGCGGTGACACTGAATTCATATTCCCTGAAGGGATAAAACTGCACATCATAACGGCTGCTGGTTACGAGCTTTCGTTTGAACTCAACGGTCCAGGAGCTGTTACTCCACGCACCAGCAACGAGCACATCAGCGCTGCTGCCGGCCGGGTTCTCGAGAATCATCTCCGGCACCACCGCGTTCAGCGCTGCATAATAAGCCCAGGCCGCGGCGATTGCAGCACTGCCCGCGTACTGCGGATCATCAGGGCTCGCGACGACTGTCTCCCCCGCGTCAATCTCCTGTTGGGTGAGCACCATGGCATCAATGTAATTATCAGGGTGCTTCTCAAGGTATCGGGGCGTCTTTTTATCCGCGCTCACGTTGCTGCCGAAGGGGCTGCTCCCCTCATCCTTAATGCTTCCGGCCTCTGTCGTGTTATATCCTCCCGCAAGGTCCATGTACGAGGTTAAATATTTATCATCAGCATAGCCGCTTAAGACCGCTGCGCCTTCAGTAGCCTCGTAGCTTCCGCTCGCAACGGAAATGGCGGGCTCCTCCGCCTGCGCGGCGGCAAGCGCGGCCATGCCGCTTGCGGCACGGGAATGCCATATGTCGGCAGCAGCGCCGCGGGTATCAGTAAAACATGCGGCTCCCGGCGCGCTGCCGTGGCACTTGACCGCGCAACCGTACCTGTCCCGGAAACCGGGGATGGATATGTTCCAGATAAAGCCGAGCCCGTCCTCTGCCTGCCGGGCATACGCTTCAGCTGCCGGAAACATCTGCTCATATATTTTTACTGCCGCGGGATGATCCCATGAGCCTGTGTCATTATTATAAATCCACGCACCGGCGCGGGTCATGCTCAGGGTCGGGTCTTTGTACTGCGCCCGGATATAGAGATAATCATGTGAGTAGAGCGCTTTCAGCGCCACCTGGACAACCTGGGGTGACAGGGCCGGACCTGCCAAAGGAGCAAGCGGCGTGGGGCCCAGGGCAATGATATGTTCCGGGGCTGCGTCCCACGCGGGATTATCATCTTTGCCGCTGATGTCAAAATCAGAATCAATCCTGGCCGCGTCAAGATACGGGTCATAATCAAGCGCGCGGTTTCGCGATATGGAATCTATCCAGCTGGTCAGGGTCTTTGCTTCCTTCTCAGTCAGGTATTTCGCCATGGAGCCGCCGGGCTGAATCCATGACCGCAGGGTCCCCTGTCGGGCGTACATGATTATTTCACCGTTTTTGGTGAGGGGCGGAAATCCCTTGCCCATCTTATGAAAATCGCCCGTATGGCATTGTATGCACTCGTTTTCAGCCCCGGCCCTGAGTCGCGTCTGGTCGCTCTCGTCCCGCAGGCTGAAATGAGTTTCCGCAGGAGAGCTGTGGCATGTTACGCACTGGTCCCGTGAGTGGCCTTCAGGCAGAGGAATGTGACACGCGCCGCAGCCGCCCAGATACTGCTTATAGGCAATCTCCGGTAGTGTAATAAGTTTTTCAGAATGACAACCTGCACACTTGTCTTTAATGATAGCGGCAACTTCCGGGCTTACTGAAGCGGGCTGCGGTGTGCAGGCAAAAAAAGAACAGGCGACTGCAGCAGCAAAGAAAAGCCTTGTGCAGGTTACAGAACCGCGGAGTATTATTTCTCTGAGTTTCATGCACGCTCCTTTATATTTTTTTTCTTTACTGGTTCCGGCTGCTGTTTTTTGCCAAGACTGAAGTACCAGAGAACCAGACCGGTTATTATAAAGGGGATGCTTAACAGCTGCCCCATGTTTAAAACCATCCCCGTTTCAAAATCAACCTGGGTGTTTTTGACAAACTCGATGAGAAAGCGGGCGGAAAACACGAGCGCAAGAAAGACGCCGGAATAAAAACCGTCTCTCAGGGTTGTTCCTTTTTTGCGGTATATGCCGTAGAGAAGGATAAAGATGGCAAGATAGGCAAGCGCTTCATAAATCTGGGTCGGGTGCCGTGGCACGGTCTCCTGGTTCTGCGCGAAGATGAAGCCCCAGGGAAGCGCGGTTTCCTTCCCGCAGATTTCAGAGTTCATCAGGTTTCCCATGCGGATAAAAAACCCGGCCAGCGCGGTGACGATGACAACGCGGTCCAAAACCCACAGGTACGGTTTCTTATATCGTTTGGAAAAAATATAGATGGCAATCAGAATGCCGATTGCCGCACCGTGACTGGCCAGTCCTCCCTGCCAGATTTTCAACATCTCCAGCGGGTGCTGCAGATAATATCCCGGCTCATACAGCAGGCAATGCCCCAGGCGCGCGCCGATCAGGACCGCAATGCCCACATAGAGGACCAGGGAATCAAGCACCTTTATCGGTACGCCTTCCTTGTTAAAAACCCCGGTCAGGATCAGGTAGCCGACATAAAATGACAGGGCGAACAGCAACCCGTACCAGCGCGGCGCGAAATTTCCAATGCGAAAAATCTCAGGGCTTACGTTCCATACAATGGCGGCAATCATCGGGGCAGCATCTCCAAACGCTGGTTAGTTTTATCAGATTATAAGTGAGCGATACGTTACATGGTCTTACATCATGACACTAACGATGTATAGAGATTGTTGATATACTCTGCCGTAGGTTTTATCTGGTCCGCGATTTCCATCAGCTTTGCATAGGGGAAGGTATACGTCAATTCATCCCGCCCCAGAGCGGCGAAAACTCTCCAGGCCGTATCGCTCACGGAAAAGCACGGGTCACCAGTGACAAATGAATAGCGGATATTAAAGATGCATGACCCGCTTCCGCCAAAGCCCCGCGAGTAATCGCCCAGAAACGCGCGGCAGCGGTTTAAAATATCTGTCTGGTGCGGGGTTACGATGAGAAACACCAGGTCAGGGTCATCGACCTTTGCCAGCGTGCCGACCACCATCCCGGTGCCGGAGACTTTGGGATATTTAAAGAAGCTGTCCACCCGGTCATTATATTTCACCACCGTGTCCGCATCCTTGTGCAGGCGGTAGGCTTCATTCTGGCTGATCATAAATTCAAGATACTGGTCCCGCGGCATCTGCTTACAGGTGCCGGTGCCCAGAAGAGACATGAAACAACCAAGGTTGTCTTTGGTGACGTAATAGACGCCGCCTTCCCGCAGAATCTCTCCCAAAAGAGCGCACATGCCCGGTATGGCCTGGCCCTGGTACGGAGGAACACCAGCAGGAGGCTCTTGTACCGCTTTCAGCGCAACCACTTCCTTCTTAACTTCAAGATCTTCTTTTAGCGTGCGGATGAGTTCTTCTTTGGTCATAATGTGATTCCTTTGGTTAGCGGTAACATGGCGTGAAAGCCCCGCCCGGCGGGCGGGGTGCTGTACTATATATTATAATAGTGTAAACCTAACCCGGACAAGCCGGAACAAAATATTTTTTATGTATGGCCACAGAAAACACCCGTCCTCCGAAGCATTTCTGCCTGCCCTCCGCACGTCCTCCCTCCGTAGCAGCTACTGCGGAGGACGGGAAGCGTGCTTTGGAAGGCGGGCGGAGGGTGGACAGAACCACACTGAAGTTAAAAATCTCTTTCGGTGAAAATCTGTGTAGTTCTGTGGCTAAAACAACTTATGGCCTGCTGTTTTGATCATTCAGTATTGGAATTTTGTATTTGTTTCGTGCTTCGGTATTTGTATTTCGATTTTTTGCCAAAAAACACGAAAATAACAACAAAGGAACTACAGGCCTTTTTTCTCAAACCACCGGAAAAGCAGTATCCCTCCAATAGCAAAGAGAATTATTATAAGCCAGTGATTTATTCCCAGCACCTGTGGCAGGGTGATTGCTCCGAAGTTGCCCCAGGTTAAAACCGTCTTTTTTATGACGGGATAGGCCTCTGCAAAAAGCGCCGCGCCGGCCAGCATCCCGAGGATTCCCCACAGCCCGTCCCACCGGCCTTCACCCAGCGCGCCGAGAGAAGTCCCGGGACAGTAGCCAAGCAGTGCCCAGCCAATGCCGAAGATAAGGCCGCCGATGATATTGCCGCCAAGGATTGTCGGCTTGACTGCAAGCGTTGCCAAACCGGAATCTTTTAAGAAGTAAACGCCGGCCATTCCCACCAGCACGCTTGAAAGCATGAACTTAACGATAGTCATATCAAAAAACCGAAGCGCGCCCAGCTGTTTGTCATAGCGCAGCACCTGCCCCCGCTGCAAAAGAAAGCCGAACAATATGCCGGTCATGAGGCCATACAGGAGCGTATTCATGAGCGTTCCTCCTTTCCGTAGATAATGCGGGCAACCAGAGCGCCGCCGATGAAGAAGCAGATCAGCGAAACAAATCCGCTCATTGCCAGCTGCACCGAGCCGCTCAGCCCATGGCCTGACGGGCAGCCATCAGCAAGGCGTGCGCCAAACATTCCTATGACACCGCCGATGAAGGCAACCACTGCCCGTTTGCTGACGCTTGAGCCGAAACTCTTCTGCCACATGCCGGGAACTGCCTGCCAGGAAAAGGTGCCGGATGTTTTCGCGGCAATAAGAGAGCCTATAAATATCCCCAGCACAAACATCCACTGCCAGTCCACAACCGGCGCTTCCTTGACAAAATAGTCCATTTGCGCGACGCGTTCGGCGGAAAAAATCTTCTCCAGCATGCCCGTGGTTCTGACAAACGTGGTGGAGGTGCCGAAAAATTTCCCGGTAACCAATACCGATAAAATCAGCACCAGACCGCTTGCGGCCCCCGCCAGATAGGGGCTCCAGTATTTTTTATCATCTGATGATTTCATGGTGTTCTCCTCCTGCCGTTAACCTGGAAAAGGATAGCATAAATCAGATTAACCATAGATTACTTACCATGTGCGTGTCAACAAAACATGCAAAAAAGGGAGGCAGCCGGATAGCTGCTTCCCTTTTTTGCATGCCCTGCCTGTTGGGGGCTCAGGTGGGCGATTGTTGATTATTCCTATTTTCCACGGGTATTGTTCAACCACTCTTGCGGGTGATCAGTCTTACGTCAGCATGCGGGCTAAGGCAGGTTTTCAATGTTAAGTATAAATGCCCGCAAATGATTTTCAGATCCACTGAGAAGGTTTCCATAAACAGTATCAAGATCAACCTTATTGGTTTCCGCCATAGCCGCCTGAAGGTCTTCTATATCGGTTTCTTCTATCAACTTACCTACCTCAAATGCATCTAAAAGGCTTTGTTCGCCCTTGGAAATAAGTTCGTTGTATAAAAATTGAAGCTCTTGATTGTTGAAAACCCCGATCTTGCTGGAAGCAGAGTCTTGAAGTCCATACTTAATAATTAAATTTTTGATTGCATCCATGTGCCGCTGCTCGGATACAGAGATATTTACAAATACCGCAGAGTCCCATTGCTCATACATTACTATGTACACATCCCGCGCAAGCTTCTCTTCCTCCCGCATAAAAAGCAAGTCCGTTTTCTCCGCCTCAGTGAGGGGGGAAATGCCGATACCTTTCCTACTTCCTGGAGCTGCGCTTGCTTCTGTAAAAACAAATGCACTGACACATAGCGCAATAACCATAACTGATACAAAAACTGAATTTATTCTAATCTTCATAAAAATCTCCATGTTGGAAAATTTGTTTTATCTGCTTGTTTCTCGCTTACCTGCACGATTTGAACGCCATAAAGGGGACCCGGAATCTGTATCCCGAAGCTGAATGGTTTGTCCTTCGATGGTTATGGAAACGGCAATTATCTTTACTCCGACAGGAAATTCCACTGATCGGGCATCAATTATGACAGCCTCTCCGATATCAGGCCTATCTATACCATGAGAATCCCAGTACCATACAGGACCTATGCCATAAACTGTTTCCAGGCCAGCGCCCGTATCAACAACCATTCCTAAACCTTTTGTGAAACTGACCACAGTCCCTTCAATGGTAACCGGTGTGCTGGGGTAGACAAGAAATATTCCAGCACCATTGTTACAGTTTCCATTTGGACCCTTGCCCGCAAAGGCCGTTCCAAGACCCATTACCACGAACATCAATGCCACTACTGCGATACTTATTTTTTTCATTTTTTCGCCTCCTGTTCATTATACGATTGTTTTTTTGCGTGACATGATACTTGTTTTATATCGATTCAGATGAACACCTTCAGCAGGCTTCTATCTTTTGTTTAAAATCCTCATCTGTAGAAGAGCAAGCAATATGCCATCCGTCTCTTATAATGCCTGTTGCTTAGTCATAATTTTAGTATGCTGCACTACATGCTTTGTTTAACTTATTAATATCACTGTTTTTTTAGAAACTGCACAGCACCGCAACAGTTGATAACAGGTCATTTTACTTATTATCCTGTTAACAGGCATACAGGGACTTTGCATTAGCTGATGTTATGAAAAAATATATTCATCTTTGTTTTTGTGATCAGTGCAAACAAATCCCCTCTTTTTACACAAGAACAAGAGACCATTGTAGCGAAAGCGCTACTGATAAAATCTTTTTATTTGCCATATAATGACGGATTGACACAGGACCCATCACGCAGACGTTTGCGGTCATTGGAGTTATTGCATATCCTGCTCCCTTTTTGATTCTGCCTTGTTGCCCGGCCGGCCTGGAGCAACGATTGTTTTTTCTGCAGGCACTGTCTGTTGCCCGTCCTTGCATAAACCGTTTCAATGGAGAAATTCAGCGCAATAACGATAACGGCGGTCAGTATCCAGCCAGGCAGTCTCATATTCTTTTACCTCCTTTGGTGCTGATATGCTGAATCAGTTTCCCCCTTTCGCTTTATTAAACAGTATGTTTGGCAAAAATTTGCGGAGCGTTTCGCGGTAAGTGAAAAATCAGCGGTTACCCGGCACCGAATGCTCTCGCCGGTCAACCTTAAGGAGGATTCCGGGGCAAAAAAAAGGACGCAGCCAAATGAACTGCAGTCCTTTTTCAGAAGCCCTCTTATTTTTTTACCGGTAAAATTCTATCACCACGCGTACCCTCTGCCGTAACCAGGCCCCCTGCCGCAGCCATATCCTCTGCCATAACCGCTACCGCATCCCGGTCCCATCCCGCAGCCGTAGCCCGGACCGGGTCCGCCGCCGCCCATCATGTTGCCGAATCCAAAGGTGCAGCCAGCCGGGAGTTGCCCCAGCTGTTCGGGGGTAAGTACCTTTCGCGCTTCAAGCTGGTAGGACACGCTCTTTTCACTCAGCTGCAACTGAAGCCCCGAGATTTCTTTTTGCAGCCCGGTGATTTTTGCTGCATCAGGGGTTGTTTGGAGCAGCAGTCCATTTAATTCCAGCTGCTTCTGGTATATTTTCGCGTTGAGATCAGCGGTATCTTTCGCGAAGGCCTGGTGTAGCGAATTCATTTTTGATGTCTGTTCCTGTGTCAGGTTTAAGCCGTACATGCTGCCCTGCCAGCCGGGATCGGCACCGGGTCCGCCTCGCCCGCGGCCCCACCAGGCTTCTGCGGAAAAGGCCCACAGCAACGCTGCGACAAAAAGCGCGGATATGATTATTAATTTTTTCATGACACTGCCTCCTTATATGTTTTTCTCTCTACCTTATAAAACAGTCCGGCGGAGAAAAACCTGCGGAGATTTTTTAAAAATCTGTAGAAGGCGCTGCCGCTTAATGACAGTCGTGGCTGGCGCAGGCATTTTCAACGGTTAACTCTTCCAGCACTCCTTCTTTATACCGCTTGATTACATCTGCAACGCTCCCCGGAACAGCCCGGAAAGTTTTAATGCCGTTTTGATTGAGCATCATCACTGCCCGCCCGCCCATGCCGCCGACAACCACCGCGTTAACGACCCTGCCGGCCAGGGCGTTAACCGGCTGGCACATGCCATGCTCATGATGCTGGTTGGTGTTGTCAACTATTTCGACGGTGTCGTCCGTGATATCACAGATCGTGAAATAGGGCGCGCTACCAAAATGGCCATATACCTGCGCTGCTTTTCCTTCATTGGTTTCCGTTGGGATACATATTTTCATTCGCTTCTCCTTTTTTGTTGTTTTTTCCCATGGCAACAGTCACCGGCGGGAACAAGGTCTTTATCCGGTGCAGCTCTATGGATGGTACTGCTTTTACATTTCGGACATTCCCGAGGCCTGCCCGTACCATAACCGAGTTCCCAATCATGGGAACACTCTTCACAAATAAATGTTCGCTTTTCCGTCCGGGTATACACACCGCCCTCTATTTTTATTGCCTTGCCGTTAATTATCGCGTCAGCGATCTTTCCATGGGCGCCTCTTATGATATTGCCGAAGGTCTGCCGTGATATTTTCATCTTTTGCGCGGCCGCTTGCTGGTACAGCCCCTCTAAATCTGCAAGCCGCACTGCCTCAAACTCATCCACAGTCAGGACTACTTCCTGCAGCTCTGTAAGTGGAATTCCCCGCGGCTTAAAACAATTGACTCCCGGCTCGCAGCCGATTTGCCGGCATTTAAAAGGTCTTGACATAGGCCCTCATTTTAATTAGCATATGCCAATAATATAGCAGGCACAAAATATTTGTCAACAGAGAAAATGCCTGATGCTAAAAAATGAGGGCCGCGGCCCCATCAGTCGGCACTGTCGATCCCTGATTCACCGTCAAAATCTCAAACAGGGCACGAGACAAGCGCAAAGTCGCTTTTCATCGCAACTGGATGGTGAAACAAAAATCAAGAAAAGATAAGTTTTGTTTAATCGTTATAAATTTA
>Ga0172368_10005753_pt1 | contig 13658 bp, 10 predicted proteins | sample Lak11m_FD_114540 | JGI IMG/M metagenome (GOLD analysis project Ga0172368, IMG submission 114540) | Freshwater microbial communities from Kabuno Bay, South-Kivu, Congo - kab_022012_11m | ecosystem: Environmental > Aquatic > Freshwater > Lake | place: Democratic Republic of the Congo: South-Kivu...
GCACCGGCAATCGTCGCGCTGGGCTAGACTCCGCGCGCACCGGCCTGCCTCTCGCCCGGCGGAGCCCGGGCGAGAGGCTAGGTCACTTGTCTGACTTAGTGAACAGCTCCATGAGCGAGAGCGCGAACATCTCGTGCCCGCGGTCATCGGGGTGGTTCAGGGAGTTCACCATCAGGGTGATAAACGGTACGCCCTCCTTCACGAGGTGGCAGTAGCGGAGCGACGCGTCCGCCAACGCCACATCGTGCTTCTTCGCGAAGGCGCGCACGCCGGCGACATATGGGCGGGGGTCCTCTTCGATCCGCGCCGACGTCTTGCCCATCCAGGGCGGCCAGACGAGGTGCGGCGTGAGGATCGCCCACTCTATACCGGCCTCCTGGAACCGCTTCTGCAGGTAGCTGTACTTCTCTTCGACCATCTGAGGGGTGAAGCCGCCGTCGTTGACGAACTCCATCACGACGAGATCCGGCTTCGGCCGGATGACGGCTCGATCGAAGTTGAACTCGGCGCCCGCGGGTTCGTTCAGGAAGCTGTCGCTGTTGCGCCCGCCCCAGCCGGCCGTGGTGAGCTTGATCGTCGCCTTCGGGAATCGTGACCCCAACATGGCCACGAACCGGTTCTGCCATCGCTTCTCGACGCTGCTTGCCTCGCCTCCGGCCGTAACGCTGTCTCCCCATGCGAGCACGTGCAGCCTGCCGCCGGATGTGAGCTTCGCCCAGGTCCTGGGCAACAGGCGTGAGGCCGGCGGGACGGGTCGGTTGGGCGGCTTGTATGTCGGTTCCGTGATCGGGAAGAGGTTGTCGGGCGCGAGACCCTTGAGCCGGGCCGGGATCCAGAGGTTCGCGATAGCCACGGCGCCGGTGGGGAGGCCGGGCGGCTTGGGCGTGGCGTTGTGAGGCTGTCCGGGCCAGATCGCGACCCGCCCGTCGGCGTCAACGGCGACCGTGTCTATTCGATGCAGGCCGATCTCATAGTCCACGAGTACCGGTGTGTTCTCGGCCACGCCTCCTGCAAGCCGGCCAAAGGTGCCCCACTGCAGTTCGATGTCGTAGTCAACGCCCCTGGCAAGCGGCTTGGAGTCGCCTGAGGCCAACCGGATGACCACGCTCTCCGGCACGAGGATATCCGGCGCGGTCGTCTCCGACGTGATGACGCCCAGCAAGCGAGCGCCTCGGGCCCAGGGCGCGGCGGCTGCGTTGTAGATGGGCAGCGATTCGTAGCGCTCGTCGGTGGTCTTCACGGTCGTCGCGGACATCACCTGAAGCGTGATCGGGTCTTCCAGCGCCACCGACTTGCCCCCGACCTGTACCGTTCCCGCCGTGACACGAATGGCCCAGGGGCCGGCGATCTCTATCCCGGGCAATGCGTTCCCCGAGGCGATCACGCCCGCGCTCCCCAGCGCAAGGCAGACTGACAGACATGCCGCCATATTCTCACCCCCTCGCCACCATGTCGGCGACGGCCATGAAGTTCCGGGCGCCCGCTTCCGTGTACGTGCCCGAAGCGGTTCCGCCCAGTACGAAAGCGCGGTCGCCTGCAGCCTCCAGACGCTCATGCGCGATCGCGACGACCTCATCCTGAGAGAGCGCGTTGACGATCTCCATGTCGTCCAGGTTGCCGACGATGCAGAGCCGATCGCCGACTAAGCGCCGCGCCTCGCCGAGATCGGCAACGTCTCCCCAGGGCGGCGCCTCGAACGGGTCCATGGCGTCCATGCCCAGAGCCGCCAGCTCCGACAGGAACCGCATCACGCGCCCATGGTTGTGGTAGTACGAGACGGCGTTGTGCCGTCGCATGATATCGCTCAACTTCGTATCGAAGGGCGTGATGAGCTTGTCGAAGGCCCTGTGACCCAACTGAACGGTCACGTACTCGCCGCCGACGATGCGGAAGCCCTCGACGCCGGCCTGGCACAGCCGCTCGACGTAGGTGTTGAGCCGTCCGGCCACCGTGGCGACGAGACTGGTCATTAGCTCGGGCTCCTCGGCCCAGCAGAGAGCGAATCCCTCGGGCGAGAACCAGTCGGCGGGAACGCAGACGGCGTTACCGATGGCGACCATCACGAACCCCTCTTCTCCCACACGCTCGCGCCACGAGCGGTAGGCCGAGAGGTCTATACGCGGGGGCTCGTACGGGATGGACAGGTAACGCTCGATGTCGGCCGGTGACCTGAACGGGAACTCGACCGTTGCGGACGTGATCGCCGTCCGCCTGATCCGTCGGGTCAGCGGTCCGGCCGGAGTCTCGTAGGTCAGCCGGGTCTCGTCGGGGCTATCCTCGCGCTTTACGACCGCCGCGCTGCCCAGGAACGGGTCGCCACCCGAGCCGACGTCAATGAGGATGTCGGTTCGGGCTATCAACTCACGACCGATCTCGCTGTCCGGCGAGACGCGTCCCATGCCGAACGGCGCCACAGGCGTCCGGTCGGGGACGCCGCCTCGGAGCGCCGTCAGCAGCCTCTCGCGTGAGGTCATGCGACCGTCTCGCCAAACACCGCTCGCACGGCAGCCACAATCACTTCCGTGGTCGCGGCGTAGCCCAGTGAGTCCGTCTGAAGCACCATGTCGTATGCCGCCCGGTCTTCGACATCCCTGTCGAACACCCCGTGACTGAAGTCCGCCCGCTCGCGGTCCGATCTGAGGACCAGAGCCATGGCCTCGTCATGACCCATCCGGAGCCGTTCCATTGTAGCCCTGACGCGAAACTCGAGCGCAGCCTCGAGCCGCACATTCAGAGCCTGCGGAAGGACGAAGTTGGAGCCTCGACCGACGATGACCTTCCTCCCTTGATGCGCCAGAGCAAGCAGCACCTGCACCAGATGACGCTTGTAGGCCAGCGCGTCAAGGCCGCCTGCGCCCAGGATGTTGCGGACCGTCTGGGTCACCCAGTCGTGCATCTTCTCGTCAATGGCGCTGACCATCTCGGACCGCACCTCGGCGCTCGCCGCCACGGCGTCGATCAGGTGCCTGTCCCACAGATCCCAGCCCTTCCCGAGCCGCTTGATGAGCGCCTCGGCAACGGTGTGCCCCCCGGCCCCAAACTGCCGAGACAGCGTGACCACGGGCGGCACGGTTTGCACTTGCTCTGGAGCGCCTTCAGCTCGCTCCTTCGCGGCCTTCTGCCTCAGGAAGTACTCAGTCAGACGCTTGTCGCTGAGGCCCGGGTCCCTGTCCGTGCTCATCGAGCGCCTCCTTCGTTCAGCATCGCCACAGGCGGTATATACCATTCGGCACGCTCCCGCTATCTCCTTCTCAACTACCATGCGGGTGCGTGTAACGGTTGCCCACAGGAGCCCACGCGGCCGTAAGGGCAAGCGGAGTAGCGCACCGTCGCGTTGTCCGAGGGCACCCACGGCCATAGGCCGGGAGGAAGGCCCGGGTGTGCTGCCGAACAGCGTGCCATAATGAAATGCGCCGCCTGACCCAGGGCTTGGCCGGACGACGCGGTTCAGAAGCCATTCCGAAAGGAGCCTTCCCCGTGGGGAACAAGCTAACCCGTCGTGAGTTCATGCGCAACACTGCTGTGACTACCGGCGCGGCCATCGTAGCGCCCTCGGCGCTTGCGCGCCAGTCGCCGAATGAGACGCTGGGCGTCGCAGTCGTCGCCGTCGGAGGCATGGGCGGCTACGCCGTTGATCAGGGATTGAACGAGCGCGTCGTCGCCTTTTGCGACATTGACGACAACAACATGGCCGGCGCCCTGAAGAAGGCTGCCGAGAGGCGGCCCGACCTGCCGGCGCCAAAGGTGTACAACGACTACCGGAGGATGCTGGACGAGTGCAAGAGGGATATTGACGTTGTCCTCGTCTCGACGCCGGACCATCATCACGCCCCGGCCGCCATTCGCGCCATGCAGGCGGGCAAGCACGTCTTCTGCCAGAAGCCGCTGGCGTTCAACATCGCCGAATGCCGCGCTCTGGCCAAGGCGGCCCAACGCTACAAGGTGCTCAGCCAGATGGGGAACCAGGGCCACTGCGGCGAGGCCATCCGCCGAGCCTGCGAATACCTCTGGGACGGCTGCATCGGCAATGTGACGGAGACACACTCGCTTCTGGGGCGCAACTTCGGCGGCAGCGGCGATCGGCCACCCTCGAAGCCGGTGCCCGCGGGCGTTCACTGGGATGAGTGGATCGGCCCGGCGCCGTTCCGAGAGTATCACGACGGTCTGCACCCGTTCAGCTGGCGCTCCTGGCGCGACTTCGGCACGGGCACCATCGGCGACATGGCCTGCCACAACCTCGACGTGCTCTTCTGGGCTCTCAAAGTGGGCCAAGCGAAGAAGCTCACCATCGAGTGCCTGAACACGACCGGCGGGAGCAAGGAGATGTGGGCGCAGGACAACATCGTGGTCTACCACGTCCCGGCCCGCGCAGGCATGCCGCCGCTCAAGGTCCACGTCTACGACCATCAGGGCCTGAAGCCGCAGATCATGCTCGACACCGAGAAGGAGTGCGAGGTGAAGTTCAGCGAGTGCACTCTCTTCATTGGCGACAAGGGCAAGTTCTGGACCACCGGAACCGCCGGTCAGGCGCGCATCCTGCCGCTCGAGAAGCACGCCGAATACACGCCGCCGGCGCAGACGCTGCCCCGCGCGCACGGCAGCCCGATCGAGGACCTGTTCTGGGCGATCAAGAACAAGGGAGTGCCGTGCTCCAACATCCCCGGCGCCTCCGGTCCGCTCACCGAGTTCGCTCTGCTCGGACACCTTGCACAGAAGGCAGGCGTAGGGCAGAAGGTGGAGTGGGACGTGGCCGCCATGAAGTGCACCAACATCCCGGAGCTGAACGAGGTCGTCCGCCGCAAGTACCGCAAGGGGTGGGAGGTCTAGGACCCCCGTAGGAGCTGGTTGCCATTGATGGCGAAACCCCCTGACTCTGCGGTTTCGGCCGGCCCGGGGGTTTCGCCGTCGACGCTGCGGACGGTCTGCCGACGCACCCGGCGGGCCGCACGCGCCGTGCCGTCCGCGGGCCAAGCGTCTGGCGGCATCAGGAGCCCTGGAGGACGAGCATGCGCACGATCGCCGTTGAGTTTGTGAGGCAGGGGGAGGCCGGGCTGGCGGACCTCGGCGACCCCCCCGCTCCTGCCGGCTCCCTGGTGCTGATCGAGACCGCCTTCACGGGCGTCACAAACGGCACCGAACGACACGCGTTGCTGGCGGAGCATGGCTTCGGAGGAGGGGTGTACCCGAGCCGGCACGGTTACCAGCATGTCGGGCAGGTGGTGGCCGTCGGCGACGGCGTGAAGACCCTCCAGATTGGCGATTGGGTCTTCTGCGGCGACTACGTCGGGCACCGGGGCTGGCATCTGGCGGATGAGAATGGGCTCCTCGTCAAGCTCCCGCCGACGCTGGAGCCGCGCCAGTGCGCGCTGTTTGGAGTTGCCGGCGTGGCGCTACGCGCCGTGCGCCGTATGCGCGTCGGCGCCGGCGATTGTGTCTGGGTGGCCGGTCAAGGCCCCATCGGGCATTTCATCGGACAGTGCGCTCGAGCGGTCGGCGCGCAGGTCGTTGTCACGGATGTGTCGGCTCGGAGGCTGGACGCCGCACGTCGCGCGGGCGCGTACGCAGCGCTGGATGCCGGCAGTGCCGATCTGGCCGCTCAAGGCCCCTTCAACTTCATCTTCGATGCGTGCAGCGCGCCGAGGCTTCTGTTCGACGTTCAGAAGGACGGCCTCCTGGCCCATGGCGGCTGCATCGGGATGATGGCGGTGCGGTCCGACGTAGCCTACCCCTGGGGTCTGCTGCACGGGACGGAGGCGCGCATCGAGACGTCGTGCCACTTCAGCCGCGATGACCTCCGCGTTCTCAGCTTCCTCGTGGAAACGGGCCTCGTGCTGATGGAGCCCATCATCTCCGACATCGTGCCGATCGAAGATGCGCCGGGCCTGTATGGACGACTTGCGTCGGGCGATCCCGCGCTCATGGGAGCGGTGTTCGACTGGTCCTGACGCAGCCTTGGCCCGCTACCTGCCGAACAAGATGCCGTCGAGCTTGAGCCGCTTGGATGCCGCGGACAGGGCCCACGTGATCGCCAGCATAAGCAACCCCAGGCAGACCGCCGGCGCGGGCAGGCGCGCCATGACGGCGGTCGGCTTCGGCCCTCCGAGCAGGAACAGAACCAAGGGGTGGATCAGGAAGTAGGCGATGGACCTGTCGCCGATGCTCTGAAGCGTGCGCCGCGGCCAGACGGTCGCGGCGAGCCGTTTGCTGAGGCCGAGCAGCAGCAGCGCGATCCCGATGCAGTAGACGGCGATGGCGCAGTTGTACGCGAGGCTCGAGAACGGCCTGTGCAGGTAGTGCCCAATGGCAAGGGGCAGATAAACCGCCAGTCCGGCGACGGCGAGCGCGCCGAACCACCAGCGCCCGCGTCGCCAGACGATCTCCCATTGGTTCCAGTTCAGCCCGATCCACATGCCCGCGGTCACCGGCATGCAGTACCAGAGGACGGTGGACCCGGGGTAGTCCAGGCGCCAAAGATGGTACTGCGCCTGGAAGGCGGCGACCTGAAGCGCCGCGCCGAGCCCGAGGACGCCCCAGAAGCCGAGGCGGAGCCTGCGCATCGCCACGAAGAGCAACGGGAAGGCAGCCGAGAACTGCAGGAGCACCACCATGAAGTAGACGTGGAAGTAGGCCTTGCCCCAGAACAGGTTGGTCCAGACACGCCGGGGCGCCAGCAGGCTCGGAGCGGATAGCCCGCCCACACCCGGCAGCGTCAGGGCGACGGGTCGCACATCCGTCTCGGCTCTCAGGAGAAGCAGGCGGAAGGCTATGTAGATCACCGACCACACCACGTACGGGAGAAGCGTGCGCTGTACTCGTCTCGCGAAGAAGCGATTCCAGTCAGGCTCTGCCTTGGAGGCCACGCTTCGGGCCAGCAGGATCGCCGACACGAGCAGAAACGTCGGCACGGCGAAGTGGAGGATGCGCGAGAGCGCGGCCATCGTCCACCACGCCGCGCCATGCTCGACTGCGAACTTCCGCATGCTCGTCGAGAGCGTGTGGTGGGTCATCACCTCCAGGATGCTGATGCCCTTGAGGATGTCGAAGGTGGCGTCGCGCGGGCGCGGAACCGCGGATTGGGCGTGCTGGGAGGCCAGGTCGGCGGCGGCGTCCGCCCGTCCGTCCGCGTTGGACCCCGCCGCTTGTCCGTGAGTCGTCACGCCCATAGTTTCGTCACGGCTGTTCGGGCTTCCTCGTGTGACGTGGCCTGGTCGCAACGGGGAACCGGCGGGTCGGGCGTTCGGCTTGCCGGGCTGACCGATCGCTCCGTCGTCCCGGCATGGTGTTGGCGGGTACCCCCGGATGCCCGCCGAACGCCGCTGCCGCGATCGCGGCCTGCAGGTTGGCGCGCCGCATGCGTCGAACATACCCATTGGGTCGGCGCCCGTTCGTGCCGGCCGTGGCGGTTCATACCGTGATGGAGGCGGGGGAATGGTGATGGCAATCATGTCGGCTGCGGCTGTCTCGTCGGTGATGGCGGCAAAGCCGCAAGACCTGTGGTCGCTGGCGCGGACCAACGCTCGCCGGCTTCGCATCTCCACACTGATAACGGCGGACCAGGTCGGCCGCATGCTTGCGGACGAGCGGGGCATCCAGCGCGCGATCGGCTGGTGCAAGGATCACGGCATCACCCGCGTGTATGTCGAGACCTACCGCGACGGCGTCGAGCCCGACACCGCTACCCTCCGCAGGGCGCGCGCTCGCTTCCGTGCAGCCGGCTTCCTGGTCAGCGGATGCGTGACCCCGACGCGGATCGGCAAGCAGAGCACGGGGTGGCGGGTCGTGTCGTGCTACAGCGACGCCCCGACCCGCGCCGAGATCGAGCGCATATTCCGCCGCGCAGCCTCGCTGTTCGACGAGATCATGATAGACGACTTCCTGTTCACCGACTGTGCCTGCGAAGCCTGCGTCCGCGCGCGCGGCTCGAGCACGTGGAGCGACTTCCGGTGCGGTCTCATGCTCGACGTGAGCCGCAAAGAGATACTGGGCGCCGCGAAGGCCGTGAACGCCCGGTGTCGGCTCATCATCAAGTACCCCTGCTGGCACGAGCAGTTCCAGGAGCGTGGCTACGACGTGGTGCGTCAGACAGCCGCCTTCGACAGGACCTGGGTCGGCACGGAGACGCGGGGAGGAGTGCCGGGGTCGGAGTGGGTCGCCGAGCCCCAGTACCGCGCCTACTGGCTGATGCGATGGCTGGGGGGCATCGGGGGCACGAAGTGCGGCGGAGGCTGGTACGACTGGCTCGGCACAAACGCGGAGTACTACCTCGAGCAGGCTCGGATGACCGTGCTCGGCGGCGCACATGAGGCCATGTTGTTCAACTTCGGTGCGCTGATGGAGAACGACCTGGGCAAGCGGGACATCGCCGCATGGCGGGAAGAACTGCCTCTCCATTTCGATCTGGCTCGCCTCATTGCGCGACGAGCTCCGCGCGGGCTGCTGGGCTGGAAGCCGCCCGGAAGCCCCGCCGGGTCGGACCGGAACTTCCATTCGCTGCTCGGCATGGCCGGCTTCCCCGTGATCGCGGCCCATCGCTTCGATGCGGGCGCGCGGGGGTTCGTCTTCGGCGAGCAGTCGCTGGCCGACCCCGGTGCACGGGACGCATGGCGGACCGCGCTGGCCGCACGGAAGGGCGTGGTGATCTCATCAGGCTTCGCGGCGGCAGTGGGGGCCGTAGACGGCGGCGGAGTGGTCGTCATGCCCGCGAACACGAACGCGAACGTCTTCGAAGCGCTTGCCGCGATGCCGCAGACACAGCTCGATGCTCTACGAGACCGCGCGACCGCGGCTCTGGGCCTGCGCTTCCATGCCCCCTATGGCGTCGGCCTCTGGCTCTTCGGTACCGACACCGCCGTGGTCCACAGCTTCCGCGACAAGCCTGCCCTGTGCGAGTTGGCTCTGAAGGGATGGCGCGGGTTCACCCCGGTGCTGCATCTGCCCGCCTCAGAGCGGATCGCCATGCAGGGCGCCTCCGGGCGGCGGTTCGAGCTGCCCGCGAGGGCGATGGTCGTGCTCCAACGCAGCACGCGGGCGGCGCCTCTGCCCTGACCGACATGAGCCGCGAAGCCGGGTTCCCCAGACGCTCTCTCCTGATGGGCGCGGCGTGCTCATCGTTGGTCGCCGCGCGTCGGCAACCCTCCTGGCGGCCCGAGGTATGGGCCATGCCGCCGCCCTGGCCTGGCAACGGGCGCTGCCTCTGGGAGATGGCGACGTGCGAGGGAGAATGGGCCCGCGCCCGGGCCCTGCTGCATGGGATCGGTTGCTGGCCGTGGATCCTGAACCAGTTCTACTCCGACGAGCAGCTCAGGACCGTATTCGAGCGCATCCGCTCGTGGAAGCTCAGGTTCGCACTCGAGGTGCCGGCGCTGAAGGCGTCGGGGTGGGGCTACGATGGGAAGTCGCTGGACGCCGCCGGCGCGTTCGAACAGCACCGGATGTTCGAGCGCCGGTTTGTGAAGGCGGGCATGCCCCGTGTGGACGCCTTCGCGATGGACGAGCCGCTCTACGCCGCCCGCCACGCGGGCGCCTCTACCGAGGCCGCTCCCGATGCGCGCCTGCGGCACGGTGTTGCACAGACCGCCGAGTTCATCGCGCTCATCAGGAGGGCCTATCCGCGCGCCCGGGTCGGCGACATCGAACCCTATCCCGCACTGACCTTCTCCGAGATCACCGGCTGCGTGGAGGCGCTCCAGGCGGCATGCCGACAGCGACGTGTGGCGGGGCCCGACTTCCTGCGGGTGGACGTGGATTGGTCGCTTTTCTCCGACCGGCGCGACACCGGTTGGCACGAGGTGAAGCGCATCGAGGACTTCTGCCGTGCGCGCCGGATCGGGTTCTCGCTGATCTACTGGGCCGCCGACCAACCGCGCCTGGCTGCCGCAGGCAAGGGAGACGAGATGACCTGGCGCGGGGGCGTCCTGGCGATGGCCCGAGCCTACCATGATGCCGGAGGCCGGCCCGATCAGGTCGTCCTGGAGAGCTGGCTCCACACTCCTCAGCATGCCGTGCCGGACACCGACCCGACGACCTTCACGGCGTCGTTGCGCGACCTCTGCGCGGAGTTGAAGATCGGCGCCGGACGCCGGGCGGGCGGTACACTCTGACATGCGACCCAGCCGAAGCAGGAGGGCCGCCTCGCCAACGGAGGATCGCCAATGATACCGGCTGCACTGACCGCGTGCCTGGCCGCCGTTGCCCCCGCCGAGCCCGCGTTCTCGCCGTCAGAGCGAGCCGCCATCATCGAGTACTGGCGGCCGCCCGAGCGCTACTCCATCGGCGCTGTGCCGACCGCAGCCACGGCCGGGCCATGGCAGGTTCGCCTGACCCCCGATGCGTCGCGCTGGTTCTGGGCATACCAGCGAGCCATCGTTGGGCCGGGCAAGCCTCCGCCCAACCTCGATGTCAAGGCGGCTGCGCCCGACTGGGAGCGATGGGTGCAGGCGAAGCTCGACTACGACCGATGGCTGGCCCAGAAAGCCGCCGACGCCTGCAACCGGGCTGTGCTGCCTGCGGCAGAACAGAAGGCCCCGCCAACGCCACCGGCGCCCGGCCCGATCCCGGCCGACCTTCTGGCGAAGGTCGGCAACCCTCCCCCGCTTGCGGCGCCCGTTGTGCCGCTTCGCTACACCGTCACATTCGACGACGGCGACGCCTACACATATGCGGACCATGCGGTCATGCGCCCGCGCTACGCCTACTACCGCTGGGATCAAGGGGTGATGGACGTGGGCAAGCCCCTTCGCGAGATGAGCGACTCCGAGCTGGACCCGCTCTTCGCGGCGGCGGGCATGACGCCCTCGGAGGCACGTGCCGCCAAGGCCGTCTCGAAGCTCGAGGGCGGCTTCGACGCCGTCAACACCTACGACACGGGCTGGGTCTCGATCGGCTTCATCCAGTGCATCACGGGAGAGAGGGGCGACGGCTCGCTGCTGGAGGTGCTGGCGGCTCAGAAGGCCGACAGCCCCGATGCCTTCAGGGCCGATTTCCGGCGTTACGGGCTCGATGTGGATGCGAAGGGCCTACTGGTGGCGGTTGATCCGGAAACCGGCGCCGAGCTGACCGGCAACGAAGCTGTCCGCAAGGTCATCGAGGACAAGAGGCTTACCGCCTGCTTCCAGCGTGCGGGGCGAAGAAGCCTTGCGTTCCGCACTGCGCAGGTCAAGGTGGCGAAGGCTCACTATTGGCCGGCGGGTGACCGCTTCTCGGTGACCGTTGAGGGGAGCAAGCTCGAGGGGGTCGTCTCGGATGTCGTGAAATCGGAGGCCGGCATGGCGACGCTGTTTGACCGCAAGGTGAACCGCGGGAGCATCGCGCCATTCGCGGAGGTCCTCGGGCGAGTCATGGCGGCCCATGGCTGCAAGAGCGTTGCCGAGGCGAGGCGCTATGAGCGCGAGATCGTCGCCGCCCTGAAGTACAGGTCCGACTTCCTGAGCGACCCGACCCTGTCCAAGCCGGAGTGACACCGGGCCCGAAAATCGTCGGACGATTTTCCGGAATCGCCCCGATTCGGGGGGGTTGTGAACGTTCGCTGAACGATACACGCTCAGAATATTGGCTAATCTGCCAGTAGCGCCGGCGAATCCGGCGCCAAGTGCCGCCGCCGTGGGCGTCGGCGGACACGCTGACAGAGCGGGAACCCTGTACCTCCTACCCGAACCCCGGGGGCGGTTCGTCCAAGCCCCCGGGGCCCCTCTCTGCGACCAACCGCTCATGTTCGGGAACGCGTAGCCCGCAAACAGCAAGGGCCGCCCCTTCGGAGCGGCCCCGCAACGACCTGGCCTACTTCGCGACTACAGGATGACGACGTTGGCTGCGCGCAGACCCTTGCCGCGAGGATCGTTGATCACGTCAAACTGCACGCGCTGCCCCTCGGCAAGCTCGCGGTATCCGTTGCCCTGGATCGCGCTGAAGTGCACGAAGACGTCCTCGCCCCCGTCCTGCGCCAAGAAGCCATACCCCTTGGAGCCGTTGAACCACTTGACCGTTCCGGTCTTCATTCTCTCACCCTTTCTGGTGTGTGAATCCGTGTTTGCATTGGTGGAGGGTAGGAGGATCGGGAGGAACGCCAGTCGTGGACCGGAAAGCCAGCCGAACAACACACGCCGTCTCAAGCACAAACACGCAGCCCCTTTGCGGAGCCTCAACATATCGTACCACATTCCGCGGATTTCAGTTCCTCCCCTCGGAATCCTGCCTGTGGGGTGCGTGTCCGGATTTGCGATCGCTGCGGCGATCAGTCGCCCTCGCGGCGCCAGACGAGACGCCGCGCCAGTGAGGAAGCGGTGCGGCGCCCGCGGGACTGACCCCATCGTCCGCTGCCGTCCCAGAACACAACACAGACGGTGCCTGTGCCGCGGGCGACGGTCCGGCTCGTTGCGACATGGGGTCCCGCATCCGGTCCTATGGTAATGTATGCGACGGACCCCGCCTTGCCGGCGTCCGGTGCCGGACGATGGGCGTCGCTTGGGATCACCGGGTGGTTGGCGTGCGTCTATGTACGGAGGCCCGCGGTCGGCACGTGGCTGTGTGCGCCGCGTGTCAGCCTCTCGGAGGAGGAAACGATGCGCAACGGCTTGGTGTCGCTGCTGCTCTGTGCTGTTGCCGCGGACTGTATGGCACAGGGCGGCATCTCGTTGCCCGAGGAGGTGTACAAGACCCCCGGGCCGCATGTCGTGGTCAATGGGGCGCTCCTGAAGGCGCCGGTGAAGGAGGTGGGTGGATCGCTGCTGCTGCCGATGCGCGCCGTGTTCGAGGCGCTCCAGGCTGAGGTGCGCTGGTTCCCTTCCGCCCAGCAGATCGTCGCGAAGAGAGGCGACACTACGGTGCAGCTCTGGATCCAGAGGCCTGTGGCCATCGTCAATGACAAGGAGATTCGTCTCGCCACAGCGCCCATACTCATGGATGGCGCGACCTACGTGCCGCTCCGGTTCCCGGCCGAGGCGTTCGGCGGCGAGGTGAAGTGGCTCGGCTCGGTTCGCACGGCTGCGATCACCATTACCCCTCTGACGGGCGTTGCATCCGGCACAACCGACCAGGGAAGTCAGCCCCCGATCAAGACGGAGACGGCGCCGACGACGCTGGATGGCGTGATCCTCACCAAGGTTACGAGTGGCGTTACCGCGATGCTGCTTCAGCATGGGAAGGGCGAGACCACGCTCGTCCAACTCGCCCCCAATGCCATCCTGACACGCGCCAACGGCGGCGAGCCGGCGCGTAGCGCAACGTTCGCGGAACTCGAGCCCGGCGACCTGGTCAAGGTCACTCGCGACACGGCCGGCAAGGCGGTCGCCGTGGCCGCGCGGTTCGCGGAGGTCAAGGGAGTAGCCGCTGCCATCGCAAACAACCGGCTGCTGCTGCGTGACGGCTCGCTCTACCAGCTACAGGCAGACGTCCGCGTCGCGAATGCGGACGGGACGGCCGTTCCGCTCGCGCAGATATCGGATGGAACCGAGGTGACCCTCCGCCTGACACCGGACACCACAAACGTGTGGCGCATCGTCGTGCCGACCGTGACGCAGCCTGCAACCGGCGCGTCCACCGACAGGCCGGGCATCCTGACGGTCGCGGCAGTGGGCTACTCGAAGGCGGTCCGAGCCGGCGGGGTCCTCACTCTTCAGGTGACGGGCGAGCCGGGCGCCGAGCGGGTGACCGCCGACATCGGC
>Ga0172368_10005754_pt1 | contig 13657 bp, 11 predicted proteins | sample Lak11m_FD_114540 | JGI IMG/M metagenome (GOLD analysis project Ga0172368, IMG submission 114540) | Freshwater microbial communities from Kabuno Bay, South-Kivu, Congo - kab_022012_11m | ecosystem: Environmental > Aquatic > Freshwater > Lake | place: Democratic Republic of the Congo: South-Kivu...
ATTGTTACAATGTCAAGATTATGTTAAAGATGCCATGGCTATAAAGCTGTGGAACTTTACAAAACTAACATTGTCAGAATGTCAAGTTTATCAATTGTAGGGAGAGGGAGGGGAAGAGATGTTGCTTAAATTTTTTCGTAAACGCAAGAATATGAGGCGTATTATGTGGGCGCTGGCTATACTTATCATACCCGCTTTCGTCATATGGGGCGCTGGCGAATCCGGTAAAAATAAAGGCAATAAGCCTGATTATGCAGGAATACTATTCGGCAAAAAAATTTCATACGAAGACTACTATAACATGTGGAGCGTCTCCAGGGACTACGCCATGAAGTCTTTCGGTAATAACGTGCCCGTGGAATTCATAGACCAGATGACGTGGAGCCGTATAATAATGCTGGAGGAGGCAAAAATAGAAAAATTGACGGTAACTGATAAGGAGGTTGTAGACAAACTGACCTCTTTTACTGCATTCCATAAAAACGGCTCTTTTGACAAAACACTCTACAAGTCAATGCTCCAGGATACAGCCCGCTCGTTTGAGGAAAAATTAAGAGACGATCTTTATATATCCAAGTTGAGGGATAAAGTCATTTCTAACATCAATGTGAGCGACAAAGAAGTCAAGGATGAATATAAGAAAAAATTCGAAAAAATAAAATCATCTTATGTCCTTATCCCTTTCGGCGATTCTGAAAAAGATGTCCAGTACAAGGATTCTGACTTGAAAAATTTCTATGAGCAATATAAAGAAACTTTCAAAAAAAGCGAACAGGTAAATATAAGGTACGTCTGGATCCCCTATTCGAAGTTTGACAACGAAATCAATATTAAAGATGAAGAGATCCGGAGATTTTTTGAAAAAAATATCGCAGATTTCAAAAAACCAGGCTCTGAAGAAACCCCTGCATTAGATGACGCGGCTAAAAACTCCATCCGGGAAAAACTTGCTTTGCAAATAAAAACATCGCTTGCGGAAAACCTGGGCTACAGGGTCCTTGACCAGGTAATACAAAAAAAGGATCTGGAAGAGCCTGCCAAAGACAACTCCGTGGAAATAAAAGAAACCGGATTTTTTTCAGCCAATGAAGAGGTGCCTGGCATAGGATGGTCTTATGATTTCACTAAAGCAGGTTTTGAGCTGCAGAAAAACGAGATAAGCAGCACTCTGGTAAAAACAGATAAAGGATTATGCATTATACAATTGAAAGAAAAAAAAGAGGCTTATATCCCTGATTACGCAGAAATTGAAGAGAGCGTCAGGAAAGCGTTTATAAGGGAAGACTCCATTAAATTATCTCAGAAAAGATCAGAGAAGATATACTTGGATATAACTAATAGCATTAAGAACAATAAAACAATTGAAAGTACTGTAAAAAAATACGGCCTTCAGGTAAAGCAAACTGATTTTATCACCCGGGACGGTTATATACCTGAGATAGGGCCTGCCAAGGAGTTCGTGGATATGGCTTCGTCTGCAAAAATAGGCTCTATCTTAAAACCTCTAAAAACTCTCCAGGGCTGGGTTATACTAGAACCTCTTGAATTTAAGCCCATAGACGAAGCTAAATTCATGGAAGAAAAAGACAAATTCAAAGAAACACTTCTGGCTAACAAAAGAGAGGAAACGTTTAATAAATATTTTCAGGATTTAAAAATAAAGGCTGGTTTTGTAAGTTATACGGCTAAGTAGGAAGCGGCCACGGCCGTCCCCTGCGATTTTTATTTATCGTGATTCAGCAGGTCTCTCAGTTCCTTCATGAATTGGTTGATATCTTTGAACTGGCGGTATACGGAAGCAAACCTCACATAGGCAACCTCGTCAAGCTTATACAGAAGCTCCATTAACAACTCGCCAACCTCTCTGGATGGCGCCTCTTTTTCAAACTTACTCTGAAGCGCGTATTCGATCTTATCTGCCACAGCCTCAAGCTGCTCTGTGCTTATAGGCCTTTTTTCGCAGGCCTTAGTAAGCCCGTTTAATATCTTTTTTCTGTCAAAAGGCTCCCGCCTGCCGTCTTTTTTTATAACCATCAAAGTTGCTTCTTCTATGTGCTCGTATGTTGTAAAACGCCTTTGGCAATTAAGGCACTCTCTCCGTCTTCTTATTGAACGGCCTTCTTCGCTGGAGCGGGAATCAATAACCTTGTCTTCATTATGTCCGCAAAATGGGCATTTCATGACACCCCCCTATCTTCTAATACATTAACTCCGGGTATAGCGGAAATTTCTTTATTAATCTCTCCACATCTTTTTTGCATTCGAACAATTTATCCCGGTCATCTCTGTATTTGATGGCATTATTAATTATCTGGGCGATCTTCTCCATGTCTTTTTCCTTCATCCCTCTGGTAGTAACCGCGGGCGTGCCAAGCCTTATACCGCTTGTAAAAGCCGGGGAATTCTTGTCAAAAGGTATGAGGTTTTTATTGACTGTCACATGGATCTTATCCAGAAGCTCGGACGCATCTTTGCCTGTTATATTCTTTGAAGTAAGGTCTACCAAAAATAAATGGTTATCGGTACCGCCTGAAACTATTCTGTATCCTGATTTATTTAATGCGTTCGCAAGAGATTTTGTATTTTTTACAATTTGGCGCTGATATTGTCTAAATTCTTCCGTGTCCGCCTCTTTCAACGCCACTGCTTTCGCAGCTATTATATGCATCAAAGGCCCTCCCTGCTCGCCGGGAAAAACTTCCATGTCTATCTTTTTAGCAAATTCCTGTTTACAGAGTATCATGCCGCCGCGCGGCCCTCTCAATGTTTTGTGAGTAGTAGTGCTTACTACGTGAGCGTAGTCAACCGGATTAGGGTGTAGTCCGGCTGCCACAAGCCCTGCTATATGAGCCATATCTACGAAAAGATACGCACCTACCTTATCTGTTATTTCCCTGAATCTTTTAAAATCCATTATGCGTGAATAAGCGGACGCTCCTGCAAGTATCATTCTTGGTTTATGCTTTTTTGCCAATGACTCTATCTCGTCATAATCCAGCATTTCCGTATCTTTGTTGAGACCATATGGAATTATATTAAAAAGTTTTCCTGAAAAATTATGCTTAAGCCCATGAGTAAGGTGTCCTCCGCATGCAAGGTCCATTGCGAGGACTGTGTCACCCGGCTGAAGCAAAGCAAAATACACAGCCATATTTGCCTGGCTTCCCGAATGCGGCTGAACATTTACATGCTCTGCGCCGAATATCTTCTTTGCCCTTTCTATTGCAAGGCTCTCGACGCCGTCCACATGTTCACATCCGCCATACCATCTTTTAGAAGGGTATCCTTCCGCGTATTTATTTGTGAGTACGGATCCGGCTGCCTCCAGGATACCAACACTCGTAAAGTTTTCGCTTGCAATAAGCTCTATGTTATTCCGCTGGCGCTCAAGCTCTTTATGTATTAAATTACGAATTTCAGGATCTGTTTTTTTTAACGCCTTCATATTCAAAGCCCTCTATTTCTTTGATCTGGCGCACCCTTCTGGCATGCCGGCCTCCGAGATGTTTTGTCGCAAGCCATGCGCCTAAGATTTTTTTTGCTTCGCCGGAGGAGACCACGTTTGAAGCAAGCACAAGTATATTGGAATCATTATGCTCCCTGCTTGAACAGGCGATGGCCTGCTTGTCGCATAAAGCAGCTCTAACGCCTCTTATTTTGTTTGCGACCATTGACATACCTATGCCAGTCTTGCAGATAAGTACGCCCTTAGGGTAAGAATTGGCTGCAACAAGTTTTGCCACCTTATAACCTATTGCAGGATAATCGCAGCTTTCTTCTGAAAAAGTCCCCACATCTTTCACTGTGTGGCCTTTTGACTTTAAAAATTCCACAAGGGACTCTTTTAATCTAAATCCTCCATGATCTGCTCCGATCACTATCCTCATCCTTCGACTCCTTTCAGTCGCTCAGGATAACCCTGAGCTTGTCGAACAGGTCATCTATTTTTTCCCTCTTTAAATATCTCCAGGAATATATTCTCAACCTCTTCTTTTATAATATTCAGGATATTTTTGTATTCCTCAAAAGATGTTCCTATCGGGTCGGGTATATCCTGGCCTTCTCTAAGAAGTCTCACTTTATATTCAACTTCAGGCATCATGCTTATAATAACATCTTTATGATGCCTTTCCATAACAAATATAATATCCGACCTTTTCAAAATATCCTTATTGATATTTTTGCCTACATGGCCGGAAACATCTGTGCCTTCTTCCCTCATAACGGAAACCGTATTTGGAGAAGGCCCTATACCTGCGAATGTCGAAGTTCCCGCGGAATCAACATGAACTTTCCCGGAAAGGCCGGCCTCATTTACAAATTTTTCCATCAGGGCCTTCGCCATTACACTCCTGCAGCTGTTTCCGGTGCAGACAAAAATCAGCGTATATTCTATCAATGCCTCTTTCGCCGGTATGGCTCCCTGTCTCAATATCCTGAAAGGCTTCTCCGTCACATCCATAACAGTTGACTCCATGCCTATCCTCGCCCTTCCGCCGTCAAGTATTATATTCACATGACCATCCATTTCTGAAATAGCTTCTTCAACTGAAACAGGCGGTTTATTGCCTGACAGGTTAGCGCTAGGGGCAATCACGCTCACGCCTGATTTTTTTATCAACATAAACGCAATCCTGTTGTCAGGCATGCGGAGGCCTATTTTTTCTTTTTTATTGTTAAACGCCACCAGCGTCAATGGCCCAGGCCAGAATCTTCTGGCAACCCTTTCAGCGTCTTTTGAAAATATGATGCCCAGTTGTTTTAACGAATCAAAATCCGCTATATGTATGCTGAACGGCTTGTCTTTAGGCCTTTTTTTTATTTCGTATAGCTTGTTTACAGTATCTTTGTTCGAGATATTAGCAGCTATGCCATAGACTGTTTCCGTAGGGAATACTACAAGGCCTCCGTTCTTCAAAACCTTTGCCGCTTCATCAATAAGAGGCTCTTCCGGAAAATCAGGGTTTAGCTTTATAACCTTTGTTTTCATTATCAACTCCTCGATCTGGCTTTCTGCCTTACTCGAAGAATATTATTATTCGAGGGGGTTAAGAACTCATATTACCTAAACGTTTTTAACATTCTTACTGCGAATATAGCGGCGTTTTTAGCCCCTGATTTGCCTATAGCCATACATGCAACAGGTACTCCCTTTGGCATTTGAACCGTTGATAAAAGCGAATCCAACCCCTTCAGCGATTTTGTTTCTATCGGAACACCTATAACCGGCAAATCAGTGTAAGAGCTTACAACGCCTGCCAAAGCCGCAGCCATCCCCGCCCCACATATAAGGATCCTTATGCCTCTTTTCTCTGCGGATTTTGCATATTTACGGACCTCGTCAGGGTTCCTGTGCGCTGAAAGCACGTTTATTTCATAAGGAATCTTATTTTTTTTCAATATCTTTTCCGTCTCACCCATTGTTCCAGCGTCTGAAACACTTCCCATAAGTATCCCGACCAGGACTTTTTTCTTGTCAACCATATTGTCTCCCAGAATTTTGCTTTGCAAAATTTTGATCCCGAGTCTCGCCCGCCACCTTTGGTGGCGAGGCGGACGAGGGACCTTGACAAAACTTACATTGTCAGAGTGTCAAGTTGTTCGATTAATTGCCCTTGCTCCTATGTCTTTTCTGTACTGCATACCTTCAAATTTTATACAATCAATTGCGCTGTACGCTTTGGCTTTTGCTGATTTAATATCATCGCCAAGAGCGGTTACCCCGAGTACCCTGCCGCCACTGGTAAGGATTTTCCCGTTTTCATTTTTTGTGCCGGCGTGGAATACAATCACGCCTTTTATCTTTCCGGCTTCTTCCAGCCCGAAGACCTGCTTACCTTTTTCATATTCATCCGGGTATCCTTTTGAAGCGCATACTACCGAGATACAGGGAGAGTCATGCCATTTCACGTCTATCTTATCCAGCGTTCCATCTACGCAGGCCAGCATGATATCTAAAAGATCTGATTTTAATCTAGGCAATATCGCCTGCGTCTCAGGATCTCCAAACCTTACATTGAATTCTAAAACCATAGGCCCGTCTTTGGTTATCATCAAACCCGCGTACAAGACGCCTTTATATACGCTGCCTTCTTCTTTAAGGCCGTCTATCACAGGCCTGAAAACATTTTTTATAACTTCATCCAGCATGTCTTTCGTAACCACAGGCGCGGGCGAATAAGCTCCCATACCTCCTGTATTAGGGCCGGTATCGTTGTCAAAAATCCTTTTATGATCCTGCGAAGACGCCATCGGCACAATGGTTTTGCCATCTGTAAAAACCAGTATTGAGGCCTCTTCGCCTTTCAGGCAGTCTTCCAGGATAACCTTATTCCCGCTATCGCCAAAAATCTTCCCCGTCATTATAGAATCTATCGCCTTTTCGCCTTCTTTAATTGTCTTTGGTATTATCACGCCTTTACCTGATGCGAGGCCGTCAGCTTTTATTACAACTGGTACGCCGATTTCATTCAGGTATTTTTTTGCTTCTCCAGGTTCGTTAAAAACCTTAAAGAGCGCGGTAGCCAGCCCGAATTTTTTCATCACGTTTTTCGAAAAAACCTTGCTCCCTTCAAGCATCGCGGCGTTTTTAAACGGCCCGAACGTCCTTAACTCGTTTTCATCAAATATATCCACTATGCCTTTTACTAAAGGCGTTTCCGGGCCTACTACGGTTAAATCTATATTATTTTTTTTAGCAAAACACAAAAGCCCTGCGGTATCATCTGCCTTTATATCAACCAATTCCGCGATATCTTTTATACCGCCATTTCCCGGAGCGCAGAATATCTTTTCCACTTTTTTGCTCTGGGATAATTTCCACGTTATAGCGTGTTCTCTTCCCCCTGAGCCGATTACTAAAATTTTCATAACCACCTCAACAACGCAGGGGACAGCCACGACCGTTCCCTGCATGATATTTATATTATAACCTCTCCATTACCTTTAATAATCTCTCCGATGGTCCAGGATTTTAATTTGAATTTTTTCATTATCTCATGCGTTTTTTTAACATCAGATTTGCTGACCACCATCACCATGCCTATCCCCATATTGAACGTCCTGTACATATCTCTGTCGCCGATATCCGCCCTTTTCTGGATAACGCAGAATATTTCAGGAACCTCCCAGAGCTCTTTATATATCAAAACGGATTTATCTGCCGGCACCACCCTGGGGATGTTGTCATAGAACCCCCCGCCTGTAATATGCGCGATGGATTTTATTTTTACCTTTTCCATTAATTTTAAAATCGCCTTTACATAGATTATTGTCGGGGTAAGAAGGATTTTGCCGAACCTTCCTTTTAATTCGTTTTTAGAAAACAGCTTTCTTATCAGGCTGAAGCCGTTCGAATGAGGCCCGCTTGAGCCTATGCCTATAACTATATCGCCTGCATTTACAGACTTCCCGTCTATAATTTTGCTTTTCTCTACTATGCCTACGCAAAATCCCGCCAGGTCATATTCTTCGCCATTATACATGCTGGGCATCTCTGCGGTTTCTCCTCCGACAAGAGCGCATCCAGCCTGTTTGCAGCCCGTTACAATGCCTTTCATTATATCCACGGCCTTTTTACTGTTCAGTTTTCCCGTTGCGAAATAATCCAGAAACAAAAGCGGCTCCGCGCCTGTTACAATAACGTCATTCACAGACATTGCCACAAGATCTATGCCTATCGTGTCGTGCTTATTCATGCTGTCTGCGACCTTTAGTTTTGTACCCACCCCGTCGGTAGAGGATACAAGTATAGGCTCTTTATATTTTTTTGGAATACTGGTAAGCGCGCTAAAGCCGCCTATATCGCATATCACTTCTTTGCGAGTTGTAGATTTTGCCATGCGGCCGATGTCTTTTACAAAGTCATTTGCCCTGTCTATATTTACCCCAGAACGTTTATAATCTATCATAGTTTCTCCCAAATTTTGTGAAACAAAATTTGATTCCGAGCGGCCCTATTTATGCTCTATGCCGCGAGGGACTTTACATAATATTTTTTACATAATCTACGCCATTTTTAAAAATCATAAAACCGTCTCCGTATTCTTTTAAACCTTCGCGGGTCCATCTGGGATGCTGCGTGCCCAGAATGTGCCTTTCAGGATGCGGCATCATGCCCAGGACTCTTCCGGTTATATCACAAATGCCTGCAATATCGTCTATGGAACCATTGGGATTCTCGGTATATCTAAAAACCACCTGATTATTCTTTTTAAGATTTTTCAAAGCCTCTTTATCCCTTGGAATAAACTTCCCTTCCCCATGCGCAATAGGAAGATATATAGTTTCTGGAAGATTTTTTGTCCAAACACATTTCGTCGCTCGCCGCTCGCCGTTAGTCGTTCGCAAACCTACCCATCTGTCAATAAAACTCCCAGAGTCGTTAAAACTAAGAGTGGCTTCCAGGTCTCCCGGATTTATGCCGGGTAAAATACCTGCTTTTACAAGCGCCTGGAAGCCGTTGCATATCCCTATCACAAGCTTTCCGCTATTAATAAATTTTTTAAGGTCTTCTTTAAGCTTATATTTAATTTCATTGGCCAGGATCTTGCCTGAAGCGATATCATCCCCGTATGTAAACCCTCCAGGGATAGCGAATATCTGAAAATCCTTTAAAAATTTTTCATCCCTTGCCAACTCATTTATATGCACAAGCTCTGAAACAGAACCCGCCATTTTAAACGCGGACGCAGTCTCATTATCACAATTCGTCCCCGCAGTCCTTAAAATAATAACCCTTGGTTTCTTCATATTTTATCTTACCTCTGTCCAACTTCGCAAGTTGCCCAATTGGGGCAACTTGCGAAGTTGGACAGGTAGAAATAGCGTTTTACCAGCGTAATGGTTTTTGCCACGCTTCTTTTAGTTTATCCAGCCTTATATCTATTATTTTATTGCCTCTGGCTCCGCGGATTATAAGGCTTTTTTTACATGAGGTCTCGCCTATTAATCCTGCAGGAACGCCTTTCATTAAATCTTCGAATAAATTCTTATCTTTCTTTCTCACTTCGGCGATAAACCTGGTATTTGACTCTGAAAACAAAATCACGCTGTCTAACCTGGCCAGGTCTTTCAGGTTACCAGTACAATTTTTTAATTCCGCCTCCACCCCGAGCCCTGCGCTGAACGCCATCTCAGCCAATGACACAGCTATTCCGCCTTCTGATAAGTCATGACAGGCCTTCAGTAGGCCGAGCCTGACTGCCTCGTTCATCTTATTAAAAATCTTCAAGCCGGCTTTAGCGTCTACTATAGGCGCATTATTGCCCACGCAATTATTTATAAGGTTATAATGCGAACCTCCCATCTCATCTTTTGTCTCGCCTATAACATATATAAGATTTCCTTCTTCTTTCAGGTCCATAGTGACGGCCTTCGTAACGTCATCCATCACTGATATCGCTGAAATTAAAAGCGTGCCCGGTATTGAAACAGATTCGCCATGCACGGAATATTCATTATTGAGGCTGTCTTTGCCGGAAATAAACGGAACGCCGTACGCTTTTGCTATATCATAACAGCCAAAGCTCGCCTTCACCAGGCTTCCAAGCCTGTCAGGCTTATCAGTGTTCCCCCAGCAGAAATTATCCAGAAGAGCGGTCTTCTTTAAAGACCCGCCTACCGCTACTATCTGCCTGAGAGCTTCGTCTATGCAGGAAGCAGCCATCCAGTATGGATCTATTAATCCAAACCTGGGATTTATCCCGTTTGAAACTATGATCCCTTTTTTAGAATTAAACTTCGGCCTTATAATACTCGCGTCTCCCGGCCCGTCATTTTTTGCTCCCACCAGAGGCTTTAAAACGCTCTGGCCCTGGACCTCGTGGTCATACTGCCTTATGACCCATTCCTTGCTGCAGACATTCCAGCTGGAAAGGATCTTCAATAGATCCTGCGTAAAATCTTTTTTGTCTTTTTTTCCGCATTCTCTGTAGGCAGGCTTTAACCATACTGCTTTTCGTTCAAACCTGGGAATCCCGTCATGCAAAAATTCCATATCCAGATCGCATACTATATTCCCATTATATCTTAATTTAAGCCTTTTATTCGAAGTAAAGCACCCTATCACAACCGCTTCGACGTCTTCTTTCTTAAAAATATCCATTAACTCTTTCAAATTTTCTCTGGGAACTGAAAGAACCATCCTCTCCTGGGCTTCCGATATCCAGATTTCCGTATAGCTCAAGCCCTGATATTTTAAAGGCGCTTTTTCCAGATCAACCTCCGCGCCAAGATATTGACCCATCTCTCCTACAGCGCTCGAAAAGCCTCCTGCCCCGCAATCAGTAACAGCTGTATATAAATTCCTGTCGCGCGCCTTTAAAAGCGTGTCAGTGAGCTTTTTTTCTGTAATCGGATTTCCTATCTGAACCGCTCCACTCGATACAGTCTCGGACTCATGCGTAAGCTCTCCTGAAGAGAACGTGGCGCCGTGGATCCCGTCTCTTCCGGTGCGGCCACCCACTGCAACAATAAGGTCCCCGGATTGGCTGGCCTTGAATGATTTACCTTTCGGCATTATGCCCACTGTGCCGCAGTACACCAGAGGGTTACCAGTATATCTCTCGTCAAAAAGCACTGCTCCGTTAACAGTAGGTATGCCCATCCGGTTGCCGTAATCCCTGACTCCACTCACAACGCCTTTCATGACGCGCTTTGGATGCAGCATACCCTTAGGCACATTTTTATGCGTTGCCTCAGGCGGTCCAAAACAAAATATATCCGTATTCATTATAGGCTTTGCACCTAACCCTGCTCCCAGTATGTCCCTTATAACGCCGCCTATCCCTGTCCCTGCTCCTCCATAAGGCTCAAGCGCGGAGGGATGGTTATGGGTTTCCACTTTAAAACATATATTGTCATCTTCATCGAATCTGATAATCCCGGCGTTATCTTTAAACACAGACACGCACCATTGCTTTTTCAGCTCATTGGTAGATTTCATTATTGTATTCTTAAGAAGGTTGTCGATTATCTTTGTCTTTCCCTCTTCTTTATATTCTATAATTCCGCGGAATGTCTTATGAGCGCAATGCTCTGACCATGTCTGCGCGATTGTCTCAAGCTCGCAATCAACAGGATTTCTGCCTAATTTTCTAAAATACTTTTTTATCTCCTGCATCTCTTTAAGGTTCAAAAACAACTGCCCATCTTTGCTGATCTTCATCAATCCCTTATCATCCGCGTCAAGGATATCAACTGTTATCAATTTAAATCTGTACTCACTATTCCGCCCTGACTGCCCCGAGCGTAGTCGAGGAGTGCCTTCTGCCCTGACTGCCCCGAGCGTAGTCGAGGAGTGCCTTCTCACCACGTGCTGTATAACCTTGTTATAAAGCAGTTTCTCGCATATATTCTTAAAATCACTTTCTGTAATTTTACCTTCTATAAAATATTTCTTTTCCGTCCTGAGGGATTTTACTCCATAAATTCCCATATCCCTTATAGCTTTTCTGGCGCTTGCTTCTACAGGATCCATAACTCCGGGATTATACGCTATCTCTATTACCCGTCGCTCGCCCCCCGACTTCGCTCGAGACTTCCTTTGGTCGTCGCTCGTCGCTCGTCGCTCGTTGTTGATTATATATTCCTCTGTAATAGGGTCTATGAGAAGTTCTTCTGCTATCCTCTTAACATCAGCCTCTGTAATATCCCCTGAAATAACAAAAACCTGGCTGACATTAACCTTTTTTACTCCGCTAATGTCCAGGTCCCTGATATCCTTTCTGGTCCCGTTTCCTAAAGGGTCGAAAACGCCTTTTTTATTTCTTACCTCTATTTTCCATTCCACGTTATTTTCCTCGGTATAATGTTATGTCTTTATTCTTTTAAGAACTTCCTGGTAGGCTTCCTCAATCCTTCCTAAATCCCGCCTGAAACGATCTTTGTCCAGTTTCTCGTTTGTAACCTTATCCCACAACCTGCACGTATCCGGAGATATCTCGTCTCCAAGCAGTATTTTTCCTTTATACCTGCCAAATTCCAGCTTGAAATCAACCAATTTCAGGTTAGCCTTGTCAAAAAAATCTTTCATGATCTGGTTCACGCTGAAAGAATAATCTTTTATCTTTTTCATTTCCTGGGGAGTAGCAAGCTTGAGGATCTCTATATGATAGTCATTTATCAGAGGGTCATGAAGTGAGTCATTTTTATAATGATACTCCAGGACAGGCGTTTTTAAAATAATGCCTTCTTCTATTCCCAGAAACTTTGACAGCCCGCCAGCCGCTATATTTCTTATAGTCACCTCCACCATGACTATCTTTAATCTTTTAACAAGCATTTCCCTGTCGCTTAATTTTTTCACAAAATGCGTCGGTATGCCTTTTGACTCCAGAAGCTGGAAAATCGCGCAGGATATCTCGTTATCTATAATGCCTTTCCCTTTTATCGTGCCCTTTTTTGTTGCATCAAAAGCAGTAGCGTCGTCCTTGAATTCCTGTATAATCAGATCGGGATTATCCGTATCGTATAAAATCTTCGCCTTTCCTTCGTATATCTTATTCCCCTTCTCCACGCCCTTCCTTCTCCCATAAACTTGACACTCGAACAATGTCAGTTTTGTAAAGCGCTACAGCTTTATGGTTCGACTCCGTCCCTCGATTACACTCGGGACTTCTAAAGTCTCGAGCAAAGTCGAAAGACGCTCACCATCTTTCGAATCATCCTGAGCTTGCCGAAGGACAGCCATAGCATTTTTTATTGCGAGGGGTCAAGTTTCTAAATGCCGACTTTTTTAAAAATAGTATTTACGTGTTTTGTGTAGTATGCTACATCAAAAAAGTCATTTATTTTCTCAGGTTTCACTGATTTTATAAAATCGCTGTCATCCAGAAGCGCCTCTTTAAAATTAATATCTTCCTTCCATACTTTCATAGCGCATCTCTGGATAATGTCATACGCCTTTCTGCGCTCAATGCCTCTTTTTTCAAGCTCTACTAGGATCCTAGCGGAAAATATGAGGCCTTTTGTTTTAGAAAGATTGGTTGTCATGTTGTCCGGATACACTAAAAGCCCTCTTATGATCTCTATCATCTGGTTAAGCATATAGTCCAGCAATATGGCGCTGTCAGGTATAGTAATACGTTCTGCCGAAGAATGGCTTATATCTCTTTCATGCCACAGCGCCACGTTTTCCATAGCAACCATCGCATTCGCGCGTAAAACCCTTGCAAGGCCTGCAATCCTCTCGCACATAACAGGATTTCTCTTATGCGGCATTGCGCTGGAACCTTTTTGTCCTTTTCCAAAAGGCTCTTCAACCTCCCTCACTTCTGTTCTCTGAAGGTTCCTGAATTCCGTTGCAATCTTTTCAAGAGTTGCGCCTACAATAGCCATCTCCGACAGATACTCCGCGTGCCTGTCTCTCTGGAGCACCTGCGTGGATATGTTGGCGGATTTAAGTCCTAATTTTTTGCAAACATAATTTTCAACATAAGGCTCAATATTTGAGTATGTACCTACAGGTCCGGAAATCTTGCCTATGGATATAATCTCCCTGGCTCTTTCAATCCTGACAATGTTTCTATTTATCTCATCAAAAAATAACGCTAATTTCATGCCGAATGTAGTCGGTTCAGCATGTACGCCATGGCTTCTTCCTATCATAATAGTATAGGCGTACTTTTTAGCCTTTTTTCTCAACTCTTCTTTTAAC
>Ga0172368_10005756_pt1 | contig 13657 bp, 5 predicted proteins | sample Lak11m_FD_114540 | JGI IMG/M metagenome (GOLD analysis project Ga0172368, IMG submission 114540) | Freshwater microbial communities from Kabuno Bay, South-Kivu, Congo - kab_022012_11m | ecosystem: Environmental > Aquatic > Freshwater > Lake | place: Democratic Republic of the Congo: South-Kivu...
GACGGCGGGGTTCTGTACGGTCACGGCCGCGGTTGAAGGCACGACGGCCAGCACCGACATGATTCTCACGACCACGCACGGCCCGGCAAACGCGCTCGTGCTCGTTTCCGGAGAGCCGCAGAGCGCGCGGGTCGCGACGGATTTCCCCGGCCCGCTCGTGGTCCTCGTCACGGACGCATGGGGAAATCCCGTGCCCAACATCTACGTGGACTTGAACGATCCGAATCCTCTCCACGGATGGCATGACTGGAGCAACAGCCAAGGCATTGCGAGCACGACTTGGCCTGCAGGGACCGTGGCCGGGCCGCTATCCGTGGCCGCGGGGATCCCGCTCAACAACGCCCAGGCAAACGTCGTGTTCCATCTGACTGTCGAGCCGGGCCCTCCGTCGAGCGTCGTGGTCTTCTCGGGCGCCGGCCAGAGCGCCGTCGTCGATTCGGTCTTCTCGGCCCCGTTGATTGCTATGGCGCGCGATGCCTACTTGAACGGAGTGCCGGGTGTTCCGGTGAACTGGACGGCGCCCGGCAACGGGGCGACAGCGACCGTCGATGCCCTTTCCTCGACGGACGCTGCCGGGCACGCCTCGACGACCGCGAGGGCCGGGACAATCTCGGGCAACTATTCAATAGATGCCTCGATCAACGGGGGGGCGGCGCGCGCAAGCTTCGCGATGACGAACGTCTCGGGGCCCGCCGTGTCGCTCGCCGTGTCGGGCGCCCCGTCCGGAGTGGTCGCCGGGACGCCGTTCGCCGTCGTGCTCGCGGCTCGGGACTCGCACGGCAACGTTGCCACCGGGTACCGTGGAACCGTGCACTTCACGTCGAACGATGCCATCGCCGCGCTGCCGGCCGACTACACGTTCGCAGCGGGCGACGCTGGAGCCCGCACGTTCGCGCTCACCCTGAAGACCGCCGGAACACGGACCGTGACCGTCACGGACACCGGCGTGCCGTCGCTGTCGGTCGGGCAGACAGCGTCCGTCGTCCACGCGGGGCCGCGGTACGACCTATCCATCGTACAGGGAGTGGGCACGCACGGGACCGTCGGGACGATGTTCCCGAATCCGTTCGTCGCTTGGCTAAGGGACGTCTACGGCAACCCGGTCGAGGGCATGATCACATGGTGGTGCGGTCTCTGGACTTCCGGCTGCACGACCGCGACGACGAATGGGGACGGTCTCGCCTCGCTGCAACCAGTTGCGACCACCGTGGCCGGGGATACCCACGGTCACGTTTGGACCAACGGCTACCTGCCGAGCGAGACGAGCTTCCCTCTGACCCTTGATCCCGGCCCGCCCGATCGCCTGACGGTCGTCTCGGGCGACCCCCAGAGCACCGTCATCGAAACCGTTTTTGCAGGCAGTCTCGTCGTTCTCGTGCAAGACATGTTTGGAAACGCGGTGCCGTCGGCCCAGGTCGGCTTCCTTGTCCAGGATGCCGAAGACAGGAGGGCGGTGCTGTCCACCGGCGCACCGGGCGTGCCGCTATCGACGTACGTCGAGGCGACGAGCGACGGTTCGGGTCGCGCATCGGTGCAGGCGACCGCGGGAAGCCGTGCGGAAGGATACGCCGTCACCGCGATGGTGGGCGCGCACACGGCCAGTTTCCGGTTGACCAACATGGCGGGCAGTCCAACGGTGGTCGAAGCCGGCGCTGGGACAACGCCGCAGAGCGCTACCGTGGGCACTGCCTTCACGACTGCGCTGCGCGCGGTGGTCCGCGACGCGCGGGGGAACCCTGTGCCTGCCGTCCAAGTGACATGGTCGGCGCCGCAAGCGGGCGCAACGGCGGCGCTCGCCGATTCATTCTCGATCACGGACTCGTCCGGGGAGGCCACCACGACCGCGACTGCAGGCACGGTGGCGGGCGCATTCTCTGTCAATGCGTCGATCAACAACGGTGCGGCGGCCGTGGTTTTCGCGCTCGCCAACACGGCCGGCCTGGCGGCATCATTCGAGGCGTCCGGCATCCCGGATGTGGTTACAGCCGGGGTCGCGCGGAATGCAATGCTCGCGGTGCACGATCTTCATGGAAACCTAGCAACCTCATACACCGGAATCGTAGCTTTGACATCCAGCGATGCTGTCGCGGATCTCGCTCCTGCGACAATCGAGTTCGTTGCTGGCGAGGGCGGCGAGCACCCGTTCATCGTCACGTTCAAGACCGCCAGCCCGGGATTGGCGTCGGTCACCGCGAGCGCCTCAGACACGCCCACGCTTCGCGGCACGCGTGCCGGCATCACCGTCCAGCCGGGTGCCGCAAGAGCGTTCCGCGTCGAGGGCTTCGCAAGTATCGTGTTGGCGGAAACCCCAACGAGTCTGAGAGTCGTTGCGCTCGACGAATGGGGAAACGTGGCTTCGGGGTACTCGGGGACAGTTCGATTCTCGAGCAGCGACGCGCGCGCGTCGGTGCCAGCGGACTCGACGCTTGTCTCCGGCGCAGGGACATTCACGGTCGTTCCACAGGTTGCGGGATCGGCATCACTGCAGATCGCCGACAGGGATGCGGACAACCCACGACACTCTGTGTTCTACACCGCGGTGGCGCCCTTGTGCGCGTGTTTCGGCGAGTCACCCTGCTACGTGCATCCCGTTACCGGCGCAAGGCTGTGCGTCGGGCTTCCGGATTGCAGGCTGACCGCAGACCACGAGTGGAGGTGCTACTGCACGGGAGGCAGCGGTTTTGATGACCACGATCCCTGCACTGCGGACTGGTGCGACGGGATCGTCGGACAACCGCACCACGACCCGGTTGTGGGGTGTCCGCCCGAGGATCCCGCCGCTACCGCGCCGCCCGCCAACCGAGCGCAGGCGACGAGCGTGGCCGCGACAGCATCGCTTCTGTACTCCGGGCCGTCAGCGGTGCAGACTGGAGTCGATGAGAGCGCCATATCGTCCGCGCGTGCTGCGATCCTGCGCGGCAAGATGCGGCAGCGGGGCGAACAGGCCGGACTTTCCGGCGTGCTCGTGTCGGTACTCGATCACTTGGAGTTCGGCTACACGATCACCCGTGCGGACGGCATGTACGATCTGGCCGTGAATGGAGGAGGACAGCTTGTCGTGCAGTTCTGGAAGGACGGATATCTCCCGGCACAGCGTGCGGTCGATGTCCCGTGGCAGCAGTTCGTGCTGGTGCCCGAAGTGGCGCTCGTGCTGCTGGTGCCCGACGAATCGACGACTATCCTCGTCGGCTCGCCAACGGTGCAGTGGGCTCGCGGCGCGGTCGAAGACGACGAGGACGGAGAGCGTCAGGCAACCATCATTGTGCCGTCGGGCGAAGCAGCTTGGATCGAGTTGGCGGACGGAACTTCGGAACCGGTGGCGACGAGCCTGACCGTGCGCGCAACTGAGTTCACAGTGGGGCGGGATGGGCTTGCCGCCATGCCGGCCTCGCTGCCGCCTTCGAGTGCCTATACGTACGCGATCGACCTGAGCGCGGATGAGGCCGCTGACGCGGTCGGCGTGGCCTTCGAGCCGCCGTTGTCGGTCTATGTCGAGAACTTCCTCGGGTTCCCCGCCGGCACTCACGTACCTGTCGGCTTCCACGACGTGACGCGTGGGGTGTGGGTCCCGCAACCAGACGGGCGGGTCATCCGCATTCTTGGTGTCGATGGCGACTTGGCGCAACTCGATGTCGATGGAAGTTCAACGCCGGCGAGCGCCGATGAACTCGAGGAACTCGGGATCACGTCCGAAGAGCGGACCGTCCTCACTGGCCGCTATTGGTTCGGAACGCCCGGCGTCACTCTCTGGAGAGTCCCGATCCGACACTTCTCGACCTACGACTTCAACTGGCCCATTCGTCCCCAAGGCTACACGGACCAGCCCCCCCCGAACGTGGCGAAGGCAACCCTACCACCACCCAACGACGGCCCGTGCGCCCAAGGCTCCGTCATCGACTGCTACAACCAAGCGCTCGGGGAAAGCCTCCCGATCATCGGGATGGGGGACCGACTCTACTACACCAGCCGCCACGTTCTCGGACGGCACATTGAGGTTCCTGCGTCCAAGGGCACCGTATCGCCGCAACTCCGGGACATCATCGTGCGGCTCTCGGTGGCCGGGCAGCTCCTGGAGACTCGGCTGGGGACGGGGACCAGCCAGACCGCGACCTTCGACTGGGACGGGAGGAACGCCTACGGACAAATCGTGCAAGGGAGCCAGGCGGCGCAGGTCCTTGTCGGCTACGTGTACCCCAACTCACGCTATGGCGTGCCCGCTGCAAGCGCCGACAGCTTCGGCTTGCCTGCATCCGGTTCCTTCCCGGCAGAGGCACCGGCGCCGCAACGGACGACCACGGAGGTCGTTCTGTGGCAGAGCTACCCGGTGACTCTCGGGGGGTGGTCCGACCGACGTTCGCTTGGCCTCGGGGGTTGGGTCCCGGGCGCGCTTCAGGCATATGACCCGGTCGCCCGCTCGCTTGTCGGTGCGAGCGGGAGCGTGCGCGGCGGCGAGACCGCGAGCGGCTTGCACATCGCGGCTGGGACGGGAACTTGGAGCAGCCTTGCGAACGTGGGAGATGGGGGGCCCGCCACGGCGGCACAAGTTGTGGCCTCGGACGTCGCACTCGCAGGCGATGGCTCGTACTACATCGCCGACGGAATGTGCCGGGTGCGAAGGGTCGATGCAAACGGGACAATCACCCGGGTGGCGGGAAGGAGTAATGAGTGCGACGACCCACACGGTCCGGTCACGGATGGAATCTTGGCGACGGACACTCCAATGGTGCCGGCGGGTGTCGCAATCGGCATCGACGGGAGCATCTACATTGCGGACGATCTGACCGGCCGAATTCGCCGCGTCACCGCGGACGGAGTCATACGCACGGTCGCCGGCGGCGGCAACCGGCTGGGCTCGGATGCGAATGGGTTCCCGGCTCTTGAGGCCGCCTTCCAAGAAGTGCGCCGGGTGGCGGCGTCCGCGGACGGCGCGCTCTATGTTGCATCCAAGGGTGGGGCGTTTCGTATTGCGCCCGACGGCACCATCGCGACCGTGGAACAGCAGTGGGTCGATGCGCTTGCGTTGGAACCCGATGGAAGCGTGCTTCTCGGCGCGTGGGTGGGGATGACCTGGAAAGTAGTGCGCGTGCGCCCCGACGGCACCAAGCAAGTCGTGGCTGGCGGAGACACGCCGGGATACTTGGGCGACGGCGGACCCGCAATCGAGGCAGGATTCGGGAGGATAACGGGCCTGGCGTCCGACCGAGCGGGCGGCTTCTATGTCGCCGACTTCGGCAAGAACTGCGTGCGCCAAGTCGATTCGAGCGGAGTCATCAAGACGGCAGCCGGCCGTTGCGGTTCTTGGGGCCCGCCAACGGAGGGAATGCCCGCGACTGGGGGCCCCTTGCGGGAACAAGGTGTCGCATTCTCCAGCGTTGCGGTCGCTCCCGACGGCGCGCTATACCTTGGCGCCGGACTGCGTGTACTGCGCGTGGCTCCGTCCATGCCCGCGGTCGGCACGGAGGATGTTCATGTCCCGTCCGCCGACGGTCGCGAGGTCTACGTGTTCAATGCGTCGGGCTTGCACAGGGAAACGCGCGACGTCTACACAGGAACACGGCTGTTGACATTCGGGTACGACGCCGACGGTCGCTTGGATTCGATCACCGACTTGGACGGCCGAGTCGCCCGATTCGAACACGTGGGCACCGACGAGACCCATGTCGTGGCGCCCTTCGGGCAGACCACGATTCTGAGATTGGACTCGAACGGTTGGCTCTCCAGCGTGACCAACCCCGCCGGGGAGACGGTGACCGTCCGCCATGACGAGCGAGGATTGCTCCGCTCGCTCCAGGATGCGAAGAACCACCCGCCAAAGCAATTCCAATACAACGATACCGGCACCCTGCGAGAGGACACAGACGCCGCAGGTGGAACGAAACAGCTTAGCCGGTTCAACATGACCGACGGCTTCGACATCCAAGTGACAACTCGCCTGACCACGACGCAGACCCGGACGGTGGTTCACTCGCTCAGGACCGATTTCCAGGGCAACCAGACCCGGACGGAAGCGTTTCCGGAGCGGACGAACCAGAGCGTCACCCACCGCGACGCGGCGGGCAACGAGTGGACGATCGCACCCGACGGCACGTCGGATGCCGGCTCCGACTTCCCCGACCCCCTGTGGGGCATGCAGGCACCCTACCGCAGCGTGAATAGCACCACCACTCCCGATGAGCATCTGACGCGGACGGTCACGCGACGGCGCAGCGTCCTCCTCGGCGCGCCAGGCGATCCGACCCCAATCGACTCGCAGACGGACGAGATAACAGTCAATTCCCACGATCCCACCTTGGTCGCGTGGGACAGGGCGACCAACAAACGGACGATCCGGAGTCCGATGGGACGCATCAGCACCGCTACCTACGACGCAAGAGGACGAATCACGAACTTGGAGTTGCCTTGGGCGCTGCCGATCTCGTACACGTACTACGCGGACGACGAGCCATCGCACGGCAAACTCAAGCAGGTGAGCCAAGGCGACCGAACCACCGGATTCGACTACGATTCGCTCGGGAGGCTTCAGAGGGTGAGAGACCCGTACTGGACCGATCAGTCCCCCGAAGAGCACAGAGTGATGTTCGACTACGACGGCGCCGACCGGCTCTCTGGCGAAACTCAGCCGGACGGAAGCACGCTGGTCATTACCTACGACGCGAATGGAAACGTCCACACGGTGCAGCCCCCGAATCGGCCGAAGCACGTCTTCGAATACACTGCCGTGGACGGGGTCAGCGACTACTCCCCGCCGCCTCCGCTCGCGGGCGACACGGGGCTCTGGAACACGAAGCACTTCTATTCGAGAATGGACCATCAGTTGACGCTGATGTTGCTTCCCGGCGGCCGCGCGATTGACCCGGAGTACGACGGCTTCGGGCGCCTCTGGAAAACGGCTATTTTCGGAGGCGCGTACGAGCGCCACTACGACGATTCGGCCGCCAAGCTGGACTGGGTCAGCTCGCCCGACGGCGTCACGGAGACGTTCGCCTACGACGGCCCTCTCTTCAAGGGCACCGCATGGAGCGGTGCCGTTTCCAGCAGCGTCACGCGCACGTACGACGACGACTTCCTGCAACGAACCATAAGCGTCGCGGGCTCCGATCCGGTGGCGCAGTCCTTCGACGCCGACGGGCTCCTCACGCAAGTCGGGGCTCTCGGTCTGGAGCGGTATCCGCTCGGCGATTCCCGCGCGGGTCTGCTCAAGAGGACGACCGTCGCGGGCGCAGCCGGGACGCTCGCGGAGGACTTCGACTACAACGAGTTCGGCGAGCTCAAGAGCCAGGCGGCCGCGTTGGGCACGAGGCTGCTCTACAGCGCGCAATGCGAGGGCGCGGACTTCCGGCGCGACAAGCTCGGCCGCATCGTCCGGAAGGTGGAGACCATCGACGGGCAGGTCGACACGTACGAATACGGGTACGACGCGAACGGTCGGCTGGAGACCGTGACGCTCAACGGCCTGCTCGCATCGCGCCATGGGTACGACGCGAACGGCAACCGATTGTGGCGCACGGTGGACAACGACAGCCGCACGGACGTGGGCGTCCCAGACGACCAGGATCGGCTGAAGTCCTACGGCCATTTCGCCTACGGCTACAGGGCAAACGGTGAGTTGGACTCCAAGACCGACTCGACCGGCGACGTAACGAAGTACAGGTACGACGCGCTCGGGAACCTGCGGCGAGTGGACTTGCCGGACCAGACGGTCGTCGAGTACTTGGTCGATGGGGAGAGCCGCCGGGTCGTGAAGAAGGTCGATGGCGTCGCCGTGCAGAAGTTCATCTGGGAAGACCGGCTTCGAATCGCCGCGGAGCTCGATGCCAGCGACAACGTCGTCTCGCGCTTCGTGTACGGTACCCGCGTGAACGTGCCGGACTACATGGTGCGCGGAGGGGTCACGTACCGCATCGTGACGGACCACCTTGGGAGCGTGCGGCTCGTCGTGAACCCGAGCACGGGGACCGTGGTCCAGCGCATGAAATACGATGAGTGGGGGAACGTGCTGGTCGATGAGCACCCCGGATTCGATCCCGTGCCGTTCGGCTTTGCAGGCGGGCTGTACGACCGCGACACCGGGCTGGTGAGGTTCGGTGCGCGGGACTACGACTCGTACACCGGGACGTGGACGGCCAAGGATCCGATCGGGTTCCGAGGCGGGCTTCTGCTATTCGGGTACGCAAACGGTGATCCCGTCAACTACATGGATCCCACTGGCTATTGTACGGTGCCGCCGGGAATGGTGGTGCCGCCGGGCGTCAACATCAACGCAAACATGGAAAGTGCGATGGGTAAAGACTATCGCTGGTTCGCCAACAAGGTGAAAGCATTCGGAAGTTGGGACTACAGTGGAAACCTTCATCCGAAGTACAATCGTTTCACCCAGTTCAACTATGGGGCTACCGGGACGGCGGCTGGCTTCTCTGACTGGGTACTCCTTAGGGCGGCCGGCCTGTTCCAGTGGGTATTCGGAGACAATAGGGACTCCGTCGGGTCGCCGTTCGGCGGTCCGCCCTATGGTGATGACCCCGCGGATCAGCCTTGGATCCAGGCCGGCATCCAGTATGGAAGATGCTTCGAAGAAGAAGGAGTGTGCGAGTGATGACGAATCCGTTACGAATCTCAGCGCTTGCGGCGCTCCTTCTTGCGGTCGCTTGCATGCCGCCGGGCGACTCGCGTTTGTCCCGGCGGTTTCAGGCACAAGAACACGACTTCGTTGATCTGGCTTCCATGCTGCTCGTCGACGAGTCTTTGGAGTTCGTCGCACGAGACGAGGCATACCCGTCCGGCACAATTGGCGATGGACGGTTCGCCGAGTATGGGAAGAGGCTCCACCTTCTTGGAATTGACCGCTGCATCAAGCGGCGCGATCCAAAAGTGATCCTGTTCGTCTATGCATCGGCGGGTCTCGCCGGTGCTGGTTGGGCCAAGGGTATTGCCTACAGTAGGGACGTACTTCCAGCGAGTGAGGTGCCACTAGACCAGCGGAGTGTTCGACAGGGGCAAACCGCCTATCGACCGCTAGGACTTCCGCATTGGTACTTGTTCTTCGCCAGGTGACCCTTGCCGTGCTGGGATCGTGAACCTCCGGTCTCCGGCAAGCGATCGCACCCCAGACATCCTGACCTGGGGCAGGTCACTGCCCGCGATTGATCGCGCCTGATCGGCGGTCGGTCCGTGAACTTCCGGCAAGCGTGCGTGCCTTCGGCGCAGGACCCTGCGTAGCGCCCCCCGCCTTCGGGAGGCGCGACCATGTAGGAGACGGTGGAAAGGCGGCTGGACAACACGGGCACGAAGCCCACGTGGCACGGACACTTCCGGGTCCCGAGCCCTCGCCCACGGTGAGGGCTATTCTGGAATCCATCCGGGGCGGTGCATGGGGGACAGATCGGGCGGAGAACGCCACCGGCGCGCACGTCGCCATCGACGGGACGCACACGGCGCCCGCGAGCGCGAAGACCGGCTACGCGACCACCCGGCCCTTCGGACGCCAGCGAACGCCCCAGACGGCCACCGGCCGCCCTGCCGCTCCCAACCCGCCCCGCGGGTGCAAAACCTGCGGCCCGCGCAGAAAACGCCCTTCCGAGCGCCGACTCGTCCTTGACTCCGGGTCGGAGAAATGTAGAGTCCGCGCCGTTTTCGGGGCGGGCCGCGCGTTTGCATGGACGCGCCGGCCGGCCCGGTCGGCATTCGCCCCCGGCCTTCGGCGTTGGGCACCCCGGGGCCGGTCCGGGGGTGGAAGGTGTCGCGATGAACGGACTGCTGCTGGCTCAGCCTTTCCGCGTCCTGGCGCTGCAACCGGGCGCCGATCCGGCGCGCAACGGCTACAACTGGGCGAGCGTGCTCGCCTTTCTGGTCGTCGGCGGGCTCTTCGTGCTCGTGGCGCTGGCGCTCGGCCGCCTGCTCCGGCCGCACATGCCCTCGCACGAAAAGGGCTCGACCTACGAATGCGGCGAGCGCCCGCTGGGCCGCGCGTGGTTCCAGTTCAATCCGCGTTTCTACCTGGTCGCGCTCGTGTTCATCGTGTTCGAGGTCGAAATCGCCTTCATGGTGCCGGTTTCCACGGTGTACCGCGGCTGGGCGCAGGGCGTGAGCGGCACCGACTACGCCGCCGCGGAGCAGCTCCGATTCCAGCGCGAAAAAGAGGCCATCGCGCGCGGCGGCAACGTCTCCCTCGCGCTGCAGGAGGCGGCCGCGAACGAGAAGGCGGAGCTGGACCGCGTGCGTGCGCGGCCCGGCGACGCCGACCGTCCCGCGGCCTGGCTGGCGTTCCTGGAGCTGTTCGTTTTCGTGGCGATTCTGGCGGTCGGGCTGGCGTACGTGTGGGCGAAGGGCGACCTGGAGTGGGTGCGCCGGCTCAAGCGGGATGCGCCGGTGAAGACGGGAGCGGATCTGGTGCCCCGCACCGCTGCAGCCATACCTGTGCCGTCCCCTGCCCCGATGGCGCAGGAGGCCGCCGCGGCGCCGCCGGCGGCCTGACGACCCTTTGCAATGCGGCCCCGCGAGGGCCCGGAGCGTGTGCACATGGACTTCAACGGCGAGACCGGCGGCGTGCTCCTTTCGCACACGAGCATGCTCGACCAGCTCATCAACCTGGCCCGCAAAGGGTCGGTGATGTACCTGCTCTTCGCGACGGCGTGCTGCGGCATCGAGCTGATGCAGTTCGGCGGCCCGCGCACGGACGCGGACCGCTTCGGCGCCGTGTTCCGATCGACCCCGCGGCAGGCCGATCTGATGATCATCGCGGGCACCATCACCTACAAGATGGCCGAGCGTGTGCGCCTGCTCTGGGAGCAGATGGCCGAGCCGCGCTACGTGCTCTCCATGGGTTCGTGCGCCAACTGCGGCGGACTCTTCCAGCATTCGTATTCGGTGCTCAAGGGCATCGACCGCATCGTGCCCGTGGACGTGTACGTGCCCGGCTGCCCGCCGCGTCCCGAGGCGCTCGTCGAAGGCCTCATGCGCATCCAGGACAAGATGATGCGCGAGCGCTGGTTCTCGGGCCGGCGCGTGGAGATGTCCGTGCCCATGGCGACCGAGCCGGTGGTCCGGGTCGCCCATCCCAAAGAGCAGGCTTTCGGCTCTCGACTTTCGGCTTTCGGGAAGAACCTCTCCGAGGAGAAGGCATGACTCCGGCGGAAATCGACGCGAGAATCCGCGAGAAATGGGGCGAAAAGGTCGCGCCTGCGCTGACGCAGCCCAAGAAGGGCGATGCGTTCCTCGTCGTGAATCCGGATGCACTGCGCAACGTGTGCCTGTGGCTTCGCGACGAGCCCGGAATGCAGTTCGACGCGCTCATGAACGTGACGGCGACGGACTATCCCAAAGAGAAGAAGATCCGCGTCACGTACCATCTGCAGAGCTACGCCGTGCGGCAGGTGTTCGTCCTGAAGGTCGAGCTGGACCGGGACGATCCGCAGGTCGACTCGGTGGATCCCGTCTGGAAGAGCGCCAACTGGCTGGAGCGCGAGGAGTTCGACCTCGTGGGCGTGCGTTTCCGCGGGCATCCGGATCTGCGCCGGATCATGCTCCCCGACGACTGGGTCGGCCACCCGCTGCGCAAGGACTACCAGGAGGCGGGCGGCTACCACGGCATGGGCAACACGCGCCCGAGCACGCTGGACGCGCTCGTCGCCATGGACAACGTGCGCAAGGCGAAGGCGATGGCGGACGCGCCCAAACCGGAGCTCAAAGCCGAAGTCAAACCCGAGCCCAAACCGGCGGAAGGGGCGAAAGCCTAGGAGGCCACCGTGGAACGTCAGGCTCCGAACTCCCCGGCGATGACCCTGCAGGACACGCACTCGGCGCTCTACAAGCGTCTCGAGGTGCGCACGGGCGAGATGCTCGTGAACATGGGGCCGCACCATCCGTCGACGCACGGCGTCATCAACTTCATGGTCGAGACGGACGGCGAGGTCATGACCCGCGCCGTGCCCGACGTGGGATACCTGCACCGGTCCATCGAGAAGATCGCCGAGAAGGTCGGCTACACGGGCTTCATGCCGTACACCGACCGCATCGACTACCTCGCCTCCATGTTCGCCAACCACGGCTGGGCCATGGCCGTGGAGAAGCTTCTCGGCGTGGAGGTCCCGAGGCGCGCCCTTTACATGCGCGTCATCGCCGACGAACTCAATCGCATCGCCAATCACCTCGTGACCGCCGGCGCGATGGCGATGGACATCGGCGCGGTGACGCCGTTCCCGTACGTGCTGCGCGAGCGCGAATACGTGAACGACCTCATCGAGGAGCTCTGCGGCGCGAGGCTTACCTACAACTACGTGCGCGTGGGCGGCGTCGCCTGGGACATGCCCGACGGATGGGCGGCCAAGGTCACGACCTTCCTCGACCATTTCGAGAAGGTGCTTCCGGAATTCGACCGGCTCATCACGTACAACGAAATCTACATCCGCCGCACGTCGAAGCTCTGCGTGATTCCCGCGGAGATGGCGATTCAGTATTCGCTCTCCGGACCCAACCTTCGCGCGTCGGGAGTCTCCTACGACGTGCGCCGCGATCACCCCTACGCGGCGTATCCCGAGTTGGAATTCGACATCCCGGTGGGCCTGGGCCAGGTCGGCACGGTGGGCGACTGCTGGGATCGGTATCAGCTCCGGCTCATGGAGATGCGCCAGAGCGTGCGCATTCTGCGCCAGGCGCTCGCGAAGATTCCGGAAGGGCCGACCCAGGCCAAGCTTCCGCGCAAGCTCAAGCCGGAGGCCGGCGAAGCCTGCTCGCGCGTGGAGAGCGCCCGCGGAGAGCTGCAGTACTACGTGATTTCCGACGGAACCGAGAATCCGTACCGCGCGCGCATCCGGACCGGCTCTTTCACCTCGATGGGCATCATCGAGCCGCTTTCGCGCGGGCTCATGATCGCGGACCTGGTGGCGCTCATCGCGAGCTTCGACGTCGTCGCCCCGGAGATCGACCGCTAGCGGAGGAGCCTCATGTACGAATTCGTCAACGACTGGTTCATCCGCGGCGTGCTGGGCAAGGACCCGGCGGCGTGGGGCGGCACGCAGTGGCTGTGGCTCGTGTGGCTCGTGCTGCTCGCGTTCGTGTTCGTGACGCTGGGCGCCATCATCTCGGGCGTCATCACGTGGGTGGAGCGCCGCGTGGCCGGCCGCATGCAGAGCCGCGTGGGCCCGAACCGCAACGGCCCCGCGGGATTCCTGCAGTGGGTCGTGGACGCGGTGAAGCTTCTCTTCAAGGAGGACCTCGTCCCGCGGGAGAGCGATTCGCTGCTCTTCCGTCTGGCGCCCTACTTCGTCATCGCTGGACTCGCGGGCGTGCTCGTGTCGCTTCCTTTCGGGCCTCTGATCGCGGCCGATTTGAACATCGGACTCTTCTACATCCTGGCGGTGACGTCGTTCGTGGTCGTGGGCGTCATCATGAGCGGCTGGGCGTCGAACTCGAAATGGGCTCTTTTCGGCGCCATGCGCATGGCCGCGCAGATCGTGAGCTACGAGATTCCGGCGGGGCTCGCCATCCTGGTACCGCTGCTCGCGGCGGGGACGCTCTCGATGCAGGGCATCATCGAGGCGCAGTCGGGCGTGCCCTGGGGCTGGTTCCTGTTCCATTCCCCCATGGCCTTCGTCGCGTTCTTCGTGTATTTCGCCGCACAGCTCGCGGAGGGAAGCCGCACGCCGTTCGACCTGCCGGAGGC
>Ga0172368_10005757_pt1 | contig 13654 bp, 5 predicted proteins | sample Lak11m_FD_114540 | JGI IMG/M metagenome (GOLD analysis project Ga0172368, IMG submission 114540) | Freshwater microbial communities from Kabuno Bay, South-Kivu, Congo - kab_022012_11m | ecosystem: Environmental > Aquatic > Freshwater > Lake | place: Democratic Republic of the Congo: South-Kivu...
CGCTGATCACCAGAATTTCCCGGATTCCAGCCAGCATCAGCATGGATAGGGGGTAATAGATCATCGGTTTGTCATATACAGGCAGCATTTGCTTGCTTACTCCGATCGTGATCGGATAAAGTCGCGTCCCCTTTCCGCCTGCGAGAATGATACCTTTCATTTCCAAACTCCTTCAAAGCATAATCAAACTAAAACACCACAGGATCAGACCTAAATTGAGATTTAATGATTCTTTGTGACAGCAAGCAATAATCTATTCACATAATAAAAATATAATCATGGCTTGAGGAAAACACATATGACGGCCCTTATTGAATGTATCCTGCAAATTCCCGTTATCGCATTACCATTTCAATGGCACTTTTTGTTATTATCACATACTGGTTCCGGCAAGGGACAGGGAACAAGCGGGGTGTAAGGTAAGGGAGTAAAGACTGCGTTATTTTCCAGGTTGACAACAGCCCATGCCTGAATGTACCTATCCATTTTACATCCAAGTACCATCACATCGCTGGCGTTTGAAATCTCGGCAGGGGTTGTGCGCGGAAAAATGATCACTCTTTCACCAGCAGGGCCGATTAGGGTGAATAAGGTTCGCGGATACGGCAAAGGATGATAAAAATTGTAATTGCTTATTGCCAATCCTTCATCCTTTATAAATTGGCGAACATATAAACTGCGACCGGTCAGGATCACTGCATCTGAGCTCAGAAAGAATTCCCGCAAATCAGCTGGCGAAATCGCGGTTCTCTTCCCGGCCAGGTCGATGAATAGACTCGCCAACTCCCCGGTAGACGTAGGTTGAAAACGGCGCGGATTGATCGACTGTGATACTGGTATCAAAGAACCGACAGCAAATGAGGCAATAAGAATTAGTGCTACTGTTCTCCATTTGTTCGAAGCACTTGAGTTATCAACAAGATTGATCTCATTCGGATCCGTCTCGTTAATGACCAAAATAGCGATATTCATCCTGTTCGAATTGCATGCATGGATTCCAAAAAAAGCCCCAGCAAAAGTAACTGAAGTCATCAAACCAAGCACATAATACAGAACGACAACCCAATCTAACGGGACGATATACCTCCCGCCGGATGTGCGCGCAAAGGCATTGGCCCCAAAATATGCCAGCATGAAAATAAGCGGGACCAAACCGCTAACCCTGGCGTGCTTCCAGGCTGCCCCAATCCCCAGGGCAACCAGCAAAAGGTTGATGGGAAGGAGTATGCGTGCCCAGGGTGTCAGACTCCCGTCCCAATATGAAATCCAAAAATTGTCAGTCTTTTTCACCACATCTCTTGCATTCAGGTTAAATGGAGTAGATGGCAGTATTTGGATGGATGTAACCAGGTTATTCAAATAATTATCCATCGCAAATGCCAGGACAGGCTTTTCGGAAGTTTGCACGCCTCGTTGTGGGAGCGGGGATACCGGTTCCGGCGCAATTAAATCCTGGGTTGGAGTAGTAGTAACGATCTGCGGCTGATTTCCGCCCGGTTTCAAAATTTGTGGATACCGTTGTCGGATCACATCATAAATACGCTGCATATACAAATCGGCAATGGATATATCATGACCGCTTAACTGTGTCCAAGGTAAAACACTCAAGATGGCAGCTGCAACAATCAGGCTGCTTACTCCAAACCACCACCGGACTCTTTTTTTATAAACCAGGATTGCAAGCCCGACAATGGCCGGGATGAGGAAAAGTGGGTGTGGGCGCAGCAAGGTGGACAGCCCAAGAATTCCTCCGGCGAACCCTGCCAAAGGCCAGTCTTTGGAGGGTTTTTGTATCCACCTGATAATAAGAAAGGTGGCTGCTGCGATCAGGACGGCGGTCAGATAATCGGTCAGGAGGTGTTTTGGATGGGCAGTATTGATAATATCGCCCACTGAAATGTGACTGAAGCCTCGTAAGGAGGCAAGAATGCCAACTCCCATGCCAGCCGCCCGCCCAAATATTCGTTTCCCGACCAGGTATAACAGGGCAGGCAGGATCCCAAACAACGCTGCCTGGAAAGCCACCAACCGTTGATAATCCTGGCCAACGATGTTATGCAGGTAAACCAGAAAAGCTGGATAGAGCGCGCGATCATAGAAGGATGAGTTGTTGATGCCTTGCCCGATCAGAGCAAACTGGCTCATCAGGTCAAATGTGCGTGCGTCATAATCCGGGTACACTTCATAATTCGGTGCAACCGGAATTGTGATGAAAAAATCTGGTCGCGCGGGTTCCGCAGCCCACAACCAAGCTGTAAATATCCATATTAGCAGGAATGCTATCAGGTCAACCCACTTCAAAATCGCTGGGGCGACCGAGACAAGCCTGGAGAGCAACATTGTTAATCCGAAACCAAGCAGGAGACTGATAAGCACTTGAATAGCAAGTACTGGAGTGCCTGCCCCATACCAGAAATCTTCATCGGCAGGTTTGACGCCTACAACACGAAAAGCAGCCATTGCGGCTAAAAAAATAAAAATTACCAGGGTTATCCCGGTAAAAATAAAAAGAAAACGTTGTTCTTTGAAAAATTTTATTGCCTGTCCTAAATTAATTCCAAATCGTGCTGCAATCAAAAGCACCAGGGAGAACGCAGAAACACAGGTCAGCCAGATGAAATAGGGATATAAACCAAAAATGTAGTAATAAAACCTGCCAAAATATTCAAACGGTGTCCAAACGATAAACCAGCCTACAATCAATATCCCCGCTGATAAGATGGTGCCTCTGAAGAGGGTAAGTTCGTCTCCATGGATTGGATCCCTTTTTGCTGCCCAGTTTTTATTATGAACAGACCAGGCCATTAGTGCTATGCAGGCACTCGACAAAAGGCAAACGCAGAACAAGATTACCCGAAGCCAACTTAATTTACTTCCAACCAACCCAACCAGGCCTGCAGCAACCAACCCTGCGGCGCTGAGCAGCAGGAATACACTCACGACTTTTCGAGTTGGTTTCCAAATTAGTAAATTCGTAGATCCATCCTGGAGATTATCATTATTCATTGATGGCAATGTTAAACCAAATCAAAATATTACACAATGGATAATTTTTATTGATAAAACAGCCGGGATATTTGATCAGTAAGTACAACCAAATATCAGCACAAGACCAGGTTCAGTTCAAAATTCCAAACACCTGCCTGTGTGGCATCCATCACAAAGTTGTACAATTGAAGTGATGCACCAAAAAACTTGTCTATTCCTTATCCTTACCGCCCTGATCCTCGCCAGTCCCGCACCAGGTCCCCGCATCTGGAAAATTGGAGCCGCCGGGCTGGAAGTTTCGCACTGGCCATCTGATGCGATTGCCTCAACCCCCACAGTACAGGCAGATTATGATGGTGATGGCCAACCTGAAAAATTAACCCTTTCATCCGGTGGCAGTGCTTCCATAACCAGTTCCGGCAAACTGCGCTGGCAAAGCCCGCCGGCATGGCAGGTGCGCCAGGCGCAGATCGCCGACCTGGACCAGGACAACCAGCCGGAGGCGGTTCTATTGGTTTGGAGGCAGTTCAAACCCTGGCCGGTGGATGCCTGGCTTCCCAGCAACGGGCGCATCAATTCTTTCCACAACCAGCTCGGTTTTTCATGCCACCTCATCCTGATCGGTTGGTCTCAAAATGAATTCCGGGAAGAATGGGCCGGCTCAGCACTCGCTGAACCCATCCTGGCTTTCGCCGCCATCGATAAATCTGGCGCTGGAAAACAGGCGCTTATCACATTGGATGGCAATTATGATGTTACTTCCACCGCGCCAGCCACCCAGCTCAAAGTATGGGAATGGAACGGGTTTGGCTTTACGGTAGTATCAAGGGTTGAAGGCCGCTTTTCCCGGCTTTTGATCTCCCGCTCCAAAAATGGGCAGGCTTTCCTGATCACACCATAACAGTGAGAATGCAATATCCGCCAGGTTATCTGAAAGGAGATTCAACATGCAGCACAAAAATTCCGCTCTTCTTTTTTTGACCAGCCTGTTCACTATCATTTCCATGGCATGCAGCCTGTTTGCGGTCCCCACCGGTAACCCGCCGCCGACCGAACCGAGCCAGCTGCCCGAGGCTAATGAACCACCACAGCCGACCTCCAGCATCCCGGCACCCACCCCGCCCGCCAACGTTTATGCGCCGGCATTCGCTGCCTTTCAACCTGTGTCGGTTAAAGTCCCCTCCCGTTTCAACGGTGGGGATTACAAACTGCCAGTTGACTTGACCACAGTCCAGTATTCAGATGAAGTCAATTTTAGCGAGGCACAACGCCAGCTTCTGTCTCAAAACGGGTTTGTCGTTGCCCAGCCCAAAGCCGGCGAATACCGCGAGTTTTACCAGATCTATGAAAAAAATCGGTACAGCCTGCGCCCGGTCTTCATCACGACCGATTCGATTTACCACGTCTACCATCTCATCTTTGATAAGATGCTGCGCGACCTTGAACGCGACTCGTTCATCAATATTCTCAACTCGCTCACCAGCAGCATGCTGGCCACCAGCGTTCAGCAGTACACGACCCTGAAGGGCAGCACACTGGAGGAACCGGCACTCCGTAATGTGGCCTACTTTGCCGTGGCAGCCCAATTGCTCGGTTTGCCAGACCAGGTGCCCACCGAAGCCGGCAGCCTGGTATCGGCTGAACTGGCCTTGATCAACGCGACCGGTGGACCGCAGATATCACCGATCTGGGATCGCCCCGACCTGCCGGATGACAAAAAGTTGATCGAGGATTATTCACAGTACATACCACGTGGTCACTACACACGCTCGGAGGAATTGAAAAAATATTTCCGCACAATGATGTGGTATGGACGGTTGACTTTCCGTCTGCGGGATGACTTTGAAACCAGGCGCGCATTACTCATGACCCAGGCATTGCGCACAGCTGTTGCCGCGGATGGCACACCCGCCATGAAATTGTGGCAGGACATTTATGAACCAACGGTATTCATCGTTGGAAAAGCAGACGACCTGTCATTTTTCGAATACGGCGCACTGATGGATGCGGTCTTCGGTGCTAATGCGCAGCCATCAGCTTTTGCGGACGATACCAGGTTTGCTGCATTTATGGATGGAGCCAAAACCTTGCCGCCACCGCAGGTCAACTCGATGTGGGTCTGGATTTGGGAGGATACCGAACAAGCCACCAAGGGTTTCCGCTTCATGGGACAACGCTTTACCCTGGATGCGTATGTTTTCGGGCAGGTTATCTGGCGGAAAGTTGGCACCCTGGAAAAACCGCGAGGCCTGCCAAAAGCACTGGACTTTTTCGCAGCACAAAATTCCGATGAGGCCTATTCCATTCTCAAGGCAATGGGCGAGACCCAATACGCCAACTACGATACCCAGCTGGCCAAAGTACGCAAAGAGCTGTCTGGATTGGGGATTGATTCCTGGACCCAAAACCTTTATTGGTCCTGGCACTACAGCCTCCAGCCTCTCATAGGCGTCAAGGATGAGCGCTATCCGGCATTCATGCAAACCCAGGCGTGGACTCGCAAGGATTTGCAAACCGCCCTTGGCTCATGGACGGAACTTAAGCACGATACCATCCTGTATGCCAAGCAAGTCATGGCCGAGATGGGCGGTGGAGGTCCTGAAGAACCTCCCCTCAGTTATGTTGAACCCAACCCTGAGGCTTATGCCCGCCTGCTTGCTCTGGCGCGCATGACCCAGGATGGGCTCCAGCAGCGCAGCCTGTTGAGCGATACCACCCGTGGAAATCTCGAAAACCTGGTGTCCGAACTGGAATTTCTGCAGCGTATCGCTGAGGCAGAATTATCAGGCAGTGAGATATCCACAGACGATCAATGGCATATGTTTGTTGTACTGGGGCGGCACGCTTGAAATGTTTACACTGGCTGCCGCCGATACCGAACCGGGAGGCGGCCGACCCATCCTTGAGGATCAGAAAGCCGCCCTTATCGCCGATGTCGCCAGTGGGCTGGCTCCGGATGGCTCGGTCTCCGCCCTCGAGGAAGCCATTGGCCAACCCACGCCAATCTACGTGGTATTGCCAGGCCAACCCATCCGTATTGGAACCGGTGCAGTCTACAGTTATTATGAATTCACCGTTCCCGCCAGTGGACGGATGACGGATGAACAATGGCAGGCCATGCTGGCGACCGGTGGAAATCCGGCTGCGCCGGACTGGACAACCCTTTTTGTTTCACCGTAAAAACTGCCTGCATGCATTCCGCTTGTTGGTGGTTTGCCTGCTTCTACTGGTAGCAATTGGTGCCTGTGCCGGCGGCACTCCACAGGCCAGCCCGGAAATGCAGACCGTAGCAGCGCAGGGATCAAACCCAACCCCGACCATCACGCTCGCCTTCCTTGGTGATGTGATGGTCGGACGCGGGGTACACCCATCATCATCCACATTTGCCTACCTGGCACCATATCTTCAATCCGCCGATCTCGCGCTTGCGAATCTCGAGTCTCCGCTTACCAATACAACACCGCCTACCACCTCACCCTATTCGCTGTGCGCAGAGCCGGGAAATACCGACTACCTGGCCGATGCAGGTTTTGATCTTTTCTCCCTGGCTAACAACCACCACCTCGATTGCGGAACGGAAGGGCTGGCTGAGACTCAAAGTGTCCTGGTTGGTGCCGGTTTGGATTTTATCGGTCCCGGGGCAGATCCTGTTTTTCGCAAGGAGGGCGGCTTGCAGCTGGCATTCCTGGCCTTCGATGCAACAGGCGACTTTGATCAGGAAAACGCAGCCAGTGCAGTGCGCTCCGCCCGGGATACAGGCGCAATCGTACTTATTTCAATCCATTGGGGGGCTGAATATCAATCCGGTGCTTCTTCCGAACAAAAACAGATCGCCAGCCGGCTGGCGATCTGTTTTTGTTCGGAAGAAGCACCGGATTGATATTCAGCCCCCCAATGGATTGAAATAAGTACGATTGCGCCTGTATCCCGGGCGGAGCGCACTGCACTGGCTGCGTTTTCCTGATCAAAGTCGCCTGTTGCATCGAAGGCCAGGAATGCCAGCTGCAAGCCGCCCTCCTTGCGAAAAACAGGATCTGCCCCGGGACCGATAAAATCCAAACCGGCACCAACCAGGACACTTTGAGTCTCAGCCAGCCCTTCCGTTCCGCAATCGAGGTGGTGGTTGTTAGCCAGGGAGAAAAGATCAAAACCTGCATCGGCCAGGTAGTCGGTATTTCCCGGCTCTGCGCACAGCGAATAGGGTGAGGTGGTAGGCGGTGTTGTATTGGTAAGCGGAGACTCGAGATTCGCAAGCGCGAGATCGGCGGATTGAAGATATGGTGCCAGGTAGGCAAATGTGGATGATGATGGGTGTACCCCGCGTCCGACCATCACATCACCAAGGAAGGCGAGCGTGATGGTCGGGGTTGGGTTTGATCCCTGCGCTGCTACGGTCTGCATTTCCGGGCTGGCCTGTGGAGTGCCGCCGGCACAGGCACCAATTGCTACCAGTAGAAGCAGGCAAACCACCAACAAGCGGAATGCATGCAGGCAGTTTTTACGGTGAAACAAAAAGGGTTGTCCAGTCCGGCGCAGCCGGATTTCCACCGGTCGCCAGCATGGCCTGCCATTGTTCATCCGTCATCCGTCCACTGGCGGGAACGGTGAATTCATAATAACTGTAGACTGCACCGGTTCCAATACGGATGGGTTGGCCTGGCAATACCACGTAGATTGGCGTGGGTTGGCCAATGGCTTCCTCGAGGGCGGAGACCGAGCCATCCGGAGCCAGCCCACTGGCGACATCGGCGATAAGGGCGGCTTTCTGATCCTCAAGGATGGGTCGGCCGCCTCCCGGTTCGGTATCGGCGGCAGCCAGTGTAAACATTTCAAGCGTGCCGCCCCAGTACAACAAACATATGCCATTGATCGTCTGTGGATATCTCACTGCCTGATAATTCTGCCTCAGCGATACGCTGCAGAAATTCCAGTTCGGACACCAGGTTTTCGAGATTTCCACGGGTGGTATCGCTCAACAGGCTGCGCTGCTGGAGCCCATCCTGGGTCATGCGCGCCAGAGCAAGCAGGCGGGCATAAGCCTCAGGGTTGGGTTCAACATAACTGAGGGGAGGTTCTTCAGGACCTCCACCGCCCATCTCGGCCATGACTTGCTTGGCATACAGGATGGTATCGTGCTTAAGTTCCGTCCATGAGCCAAGGGCGGTTTGCAAATCCTTGCGAGTCCACGCCTGGGTTTGCATGAATGCCGGATAGCGCTCATCCTTGACGCCTATGAGAGGCTGGAGGCTGTAGTGCCAGGACCAATAAAGGTTTTGGGTCCAGGAATCAATCCCCAATCCAGACAGCTCTTTGCGTACTTTGGCCAGCTGGGTATCGTAGTTGGCGTATTGGGTCTCGCCCATTGCCTTGAGAATGGAATAGGCCTCATCGGAATTTTGTGCTGCGAAAAAGTCCAGTGCTTTTGGCAGGCCTCGCGGTTTTTCCAGGGTGCCAACTTTCCGCCAGATAACCTGCCCGAAAACATACGCATCCAGGGTAAAGCGTTGTCCCATGAAGCGGAAACCCTTGGTGGCTTGTTCGGTATCCTCCCAAATCCAGACCCACATCGAGTTGACCTGCGGTGGCGGCAAGGTTTTGGCTCCATCCATAAATGCAGCAAACCTGGTATCGTCCGCAAAAGCTGATGGCTGCGCATTAGCACCGAAGACCGCATCCATCAGTGCGCCGTATTCGAAAAATGACAGGTCGTCTGCTTTTCCAACGATGAATACCGTTGGTTCATAAATGTCCTGCCACAATTTCATGGCGGGTGTGCCATCCGCGGCAACAGCTGTGCGCAATGCCTGGGTCATGAGTAATGCGCGCCTGGTTTCAAAGTCATCCCGCAGACGGAAAGTCAACCGTCCATACCACATCATTGTGCGGAAATATTTTTTCAATTCCTCCGAGCGTGTGTAGTGACCACGTGGTATGTACTGTGAATAATCCTCGATCAACTTTTTGTCATCCGGCAGGTCGGGGCGATCCCAGATCGGTGATATCTGCGGTCCACCGGTCGCGTTGATCAAGGCCAGTTCAGCCGATACCAGGCTGCCGGCTTCGGTGGGCACCTGGTCTGGCAAACCGAGCAATTGGGCTGCCACGGCAAAGTAGGCCACATTACGGAGTGCCGGTTCCTCCAGTGTGCTGCCCTTCAGGGTCGTGTACTGCTGAACGCTGGTGGCCAGCATGCTGCTGGTGAGCGAGTTGAGAATATTGATGAACGAGTCGCGTTCAAGGTCGCGCAGCATCTTATCAAAGATGAGATGGTAGACGTGGTAAATCGAATCGGTCGTGATGAAGACCGGGCGCAGGCTGTACCGATTTTTTTCATAGATCTGGTAAAACTCGCGGTATTCGCCGGCTTTGGGCTGGGCAACGACAAACCCGTTTTGAGACAGAAGCTGGCGTTGTGCCTCGCTAAAATTGACTTCATCTGAATACTGGACTGTGGTCAAGTCAACTGGCAGTTTGTAATCCCCACCGTTGAAACGGGAGGGGACTTTAACCGACACAGGTTGAAAGGCAGCGAATGCCGGCGCATAAACGTTGGCGGGCGGGGTGGGTGCCGGGATGCTGGAGGTCGGCTGTGGTGGTTCATTAGCCTCGGGCAGCTGGCTCGGTTCGGTCGGCGGCGGGTTACCGGTGGGGACCGCAAACAGGCTGCATGCCATGGAAATGATAGTGAACAGGCTGGTCAAAAAAAGAAGAGCGGAATTTTTGTGCTGCATGTTGAATCTCCTTTCAGATAACCTGGCGGATATTGCATTCTCACTGTTATGGTGTGATCAGGAAAGCCTGCCCATTTTTGGAGCGGGAGATCAAAAGCCGGGAAAAGCGGCCTTCAACCCTTGATACTACCGTAAAGCCAAACCCGTTCCATTCCCATACTTTGAGCTGGGTGGCTGGCGCGGTGGAAGTAACATCATAATTGCCATCCAATGTGATAAGCGCCTGTTTTCCAGCGCCAGATTTATCGATGGCGGCGAAAGCCAGGATGGGTTCAGCGAGTGCTGAGCCGGCCCATTCTTCCCGGAATTCATTTTGAGACCAACCGATCAGGATGAGGTGGCATGAAAAACCGAGCTGGTTGTGGAAAGAATTGATGCGCCCGTTGCTGGGAAGCCAGGCATCCACCGGCCAGGGTTTGAACTGCCTCCAAACCAATAGAACCGCCTCCGGCTGGTTGTCCTGGTCCAGGTCGGCGATCTGCGCCTGGCGCACCTGCCATGCCGGCGGGCTTTGCCAGCGCAGTTTGCCGGAACTGGTTATGGAAGCACTGCCACCGGATGAAAGGGTTAATTTTTCAGGTTGGCCATCACCATCATAATCTGCCTGTACTGTGGGGGTTGAGGCAATCGCATCAGATGGCCAGTGCGAAACTTCCAGCCCGGCGGCTCCAATTTTCCAGATGCGGGGACCTGGTGCGGGACTGGCGAGGATCAGGGCGGTAAGGATAAGGAATAGACAAGTTTTTTGGTGCATCACTTCAATTGTACAACTTTGTGATGGATGCCACACAGGCAGGTGTTTGGAATTTTGAACTGAACCTGGTCTTGTGCTGATATTTGGTTGTACTTACTGATCAAATATCCCGGCTGTTTTATCAATAAAAATTATCCATTGTGTAATATTTTGATTTGGTTTAACATTGCCATCAATGAATAATGATAATCTCCAGGATGGATCTACGAATTTACTAATTTGGAAACCAACTCGAAAAGTCGTGAGTGTATTCCTGCTGCTCAGCGCCGCAGGGTTGGTTGCTGCAGGCCTGGTTGGGTTGGTTGGAAGTAAATTAAGTTGGCTTCGGGTAATCTTGTTCTGCGTTTGCCTTTTGTCGAGTGCCTGCATAGCACTAATGGCCTGGTCTGTTCATAATAAAAACTGGGCAGCAAAAAGGGATCCAATCCATGGAGACGAACTTACCCTCTTCAGAGGCACCATCTTATCAGCGGGGATATTGATTGTAGGCTGGTTTATCGTTTGGACACCGTTTGAATATTTTGGCAGGTTTTATTACTACATTTTTGGTTTATATCCCTATTTCATCTGGCTGACCTGTGTTTCTGCGTTCTCCCTGGTGCTTTTGATTGCAGCACGATTTGGAATTAATTTAGGACAGGCAATAAAATTTTTCAAAGAACAACGTTTTCTTTTTATTTTTACCGGGATAACCCTGGTAATTTTTATTTTTTTAGCCGCAATGGCTGCTTTTCGTGTTGTAGGCGTCAAACCTGCCGATGAAGATTTCTGGTATGGGGCAGGCACTCCAGTACTTGCTATTCAAGTGCTTATCAGTCTCCTGCTTGGTTTCGGATTAACAATGTTGCTCTCCAGGCTTGTCTCGGTCGCCCCAGCGATTTTGAAGTGGGTTGACCTGATAGCATTCCTGCTAATATGGATATTTACAGCTTGGTTGTGGGCTGCGGAACCCGCGCGACCAGATTTTTTCATCACAATTCCGGTTGCACCGAATTATGAAGTGTACCCGGATTATGACGCACGCACATTTGACCTGATGAGCCAGTTTGCTCTGATCGGGCAAGGCATCAACAACTCATCCTTCTATGATCGCGCGCTCTATCCAGCTTTTCTGGTTTACCTGCATAACATCGTTGGCCAGGATTATCAACGGTTGGTGGCTTTCCAGGCAGCGTTGTTTGGGATCCTGCCTGCCCTGTTATACCTGGTCGGGAAACGAATATTTGGGCGGGCGGCTGGCATGGGAGTTGGCATTCTTGCCTCCTTACGAGGCTTCAGTCACATTTCAGTGGGCGATATTATCAATACTGCCCATCCAAAACACCTCCTGACCGATTATCTGACCGCCGTCCTGATCGCAGCAGCCACCTTTCTTATTATCAGGTGGATACAAAAACCCTCCAAAGACTGGCCTTTGGCAGGGTTCGCCGGAGGAATTCTTGGGCTGTCCACCTTGCTGCGCCCACACCCACTTTTCCTCATCCCGGCCATTGTCGGGCTTGCAATCCTGGTTTATAAAAAAAGAGTCCGGTGGTGGTTTGGAGTAAGCAGCCTGATTGTTGCAGCTGCCATCTTGAGTGTTTTACCTTGGACACAGTTAAGCGGTCATGATATATCCATTGCCGATTTGTATATGCAGCGTATTTATGATGTGATCCGACAACGGTATCCACAAATTTTGAAACCGGGCGGAAATCAGCCGCAGATCGTTACTACTACTCCAACCCAGGATTTAATTGCGCCGGAACCGGTATCCCCGCTCCCACAACGAGGCGTGCAAACTTCCGAAAAGCCTGTCCTGGCATTTGCGATGGATAATTATTTGAATAACCTGGTTACATCCATCCAAATACTGCCATCTACTCCATTTAACCTGAATGCAAGAGATGTGGTGAAAAAGACTGACAATTTTTGGATTTCATATTGGGACGGGAGTCTGACACCCTGGGCACGCATACTCCTTCCCATCAACCTTTTGCTGGTTGCCCTGGGGATTGGGGCAGCCTGGAAGCACGCCAGGGTTAGCGGTTTGGTCCCGCTTATTTTCATGCTGGCATATTTTGGGGCCAATGCCTTTGCGCGCACATCCGGCGGGAGGTATATCGTCCCGTTAGATTGGGTTGTCGTTCTGTATTATGTGCTTGGTTTGATGACTTCAGTTACTTTTGCTGGGGCTTTTTTTGGAATCCATGCATGCAATTCGAACAGGATGAATATCGCTATTTTGGTCATTAACGAGACGGATCCGAATGAGATCAATCTTGTTGATAACTCAAGTGCTTCGAACAAATGGAGAACAGTAGCACTAATTCTTATTGCCTCATTTGCTGTCGGTTCTTTGATACCAGTATCACAGTCGATCAATCCGCGCCGTTTTCAACCTACGTCTACCGGGGAGTTGGCGAGTCTATTCATCGACCTGGCCGGGAAGAGAACCGCGATTTCGCCAGCTGATTTGCGGGAATTCTTTCTGAGCTCAGATGCAGTGATCCTGACCGGTCGCAGTTTATATGTTCGCCAATTTATAAAGGATGAAGGATTGGCAATAAGCAATTACAATTTTTATCATCCTTTGCCGTATCCGCGAACCTTATTCACCCTAATCGGCCCTGCTGGTGAAAGAGTGATCATTTTTCCGCGCACAACCCCTGCCGAGATTTCAAACGCCAGCGATGTGATGGTACTTGGATGTAAAATGGATAGGTACATTCAGGCATGGGCTGTTGTCAACCTGGAAAATAACGCAGTCTTTACTCCCTTACCTTACACCCCGCTTGTTCCCTGTCCCTTGCCGGAACCAGTATGTGATAATAACAAAAAGTGCCATTGAAATGGTAATGCGATAACGGGAATTTGCAGGATACATTCAATAAGGGCCGTCATATGTGTTTTCCTCAAGCCATGATTATATTTTTATTATGTGAATAGATTATTGCTTGCTGTCACAAAGAATCATTAAATCTCAATTTAGGTCTGATCCTGTGGTGTTTTAGTTTGATTATGCTTTGAAGGAGTTTGGAAATGAAAGGTATCATTCTCGCAGGCGGAAAGGGGACGCGACTTTATCCGATCACGATCGGAGTAAGCAAGCAAATGCTGCCTGTATATGACAAACCGATGATCTATTACCCCCTATCCATGCTGATGCTGGCTGGAATCCGGGAAATTCTGGTGATCAGCG
>Ga0172368_10005758_pt1 | contig 13652 bp, 7 predicted proteins | sample Lak11m_FD_114540 | JGI IMG/M metagenome (GOLD analysis project Ga0172368, IMG submission 114540) | Freshwater microbial communities from Kabuno Bay, South-Kivu, Congo - kab_022012_11m | ecosystem: Environmental > Aquatic > Freshwater > Lake | place: Democratic Republic of the Congo: South-Kivu...
AAGTTCAATTCCGGTGCGGATAGTGTTTTTTGGATTTGGAAAATAGGAGAAATCTGTTTTAATAGTACTATTGTTAATGGAGGATTTCCAATAATCGTTTGACTCTTTATAGATATACAAATAATAATTGTATTTACTGTAGTAAAAGGTTGTGTTCGAAAACAATTTATTACCAAAAATGTGATTCCACCTTAATGTCCCCAGGGCGTTATCCCAACTGATGCCGGAGGTTCTTGACAACAAAAGTCCCTGACGGAAAATCTCGTCATTCCCTTTATACAGTGTTAAAAACAGACGATTGTTGTGATTTAATTTCCAATTGAATTTAGTATTGAAATCATAGAAATTTAATTTAAAAGGATTTATCAATGATTGAGATTGCCTTACCCAATTCAGATTTGATTTACGCATCGAAATAAAAAACGACGCTTTTTCTTTTTTAAATGGTCCTTCAAAAGTGAGACTAGTGGTTAATAATCCCAGAGAACCGCCTCCGCCAAACTTTTTCATATTACCGTCTTTCATTTTCATATCTATTACTGACGACAAACGTCCGCCGTAGCTGGCAGGGCAATCGCCTTTGTAAACTTCGGCATCCTTTATGGCATCAGGTGCTATCGCCGTAAAAAAACCAAACAAATGCGATGGATTGTAAATAGGAGCTTCGTCAATCAAAATAAAATTCTGATCACTGTTCCCTCCTCTTACATAAAACATGGTTGAGCCATCACCATAAGTTTTAAACCCCGGAATTGCCTGCAATGCCTTGATAATATCAACGTCACCCATAAAACCCGGCAACTGACTAATGGCTTTGGGGGTAAGCTTTATTTGACCTAATTGATTATTTCTTACTTCGGGTTCCTGAGTGTCGGCTACAATTTCAACTTCGTTTATTTTGGAATTAGCCGTTTGCATTTCAACAGAAATATTTTTGTTCTCTTTCAAATCTATTTTCTGACTTGTCTTTTCGTATCCGATAAACGAATATACAATTTCATAACTTCCCTCGGGTAAGGTTAATGAATAGTATCCATAGGCATTCGAAGCCGTTCCCATCGAAGTGCCGTTTGCATAAACGGTTGACCCTATCAGTATTTCACCATTCGTTTTGTCTTTTAAATAACCACTGATAGTAAACTTGTTTTTTTGTTTTGGTTTATCTTCATTGGTCTGAACCGGCTCTGTTTTCTGGGGCTTAATGATAATCTGATTTTCGACAGGAAAATAACTGATTCCATTTTTTACCAAAACTTCATCCAGTATTTTTTTGATGCTTTTGTTTTTTGCTTTAATGGTAATCAGTTTGTTAACCGGAATTGTTTGCGGACTATACGAAAAATTAATATTTCCCAATCCACTGATTTCGTTGAGCACCTGTCCTAGTGGCTTATTTACGTAGTTAACGGAAACTTTTTTATTCAGGTCTTGCGCAATCGAAAATAGGGGCAGTAATAAAATAAGCAATACAAAAGCCCACTTGATCTTGGGTTTCCGAAGCAAAGCGAACATCAACTGTTGATTTTTATTTACAACCATTACCTGATATCTCGATGACAGATGATTTTTTATTTATCGTAAAATCAACGGTAGCTTTCAGCACATTCAACACTGCGTCCAGCGACTGATTGTCAAAGGTAGCAGTTATTCTGCAATCGGCAAGATTCTCGCTTTTTAACTGTATGTTCGAATTATATACTTTGTTCAGGATTTGAATAATGTCGCCCAATCGGTCGTCAAAGAAAACCATCTTTTTTGTTTTCCATGCCATATAATTTTGATCTTCGTTCACCACCTTGGTAATTGTTTTTTCGGCTTTCGAAACTTCGGCTTTGTCACCGGGATTAAGTATCACTTTATTGTTTGGCTTGTCCTTATAAAACACAGCAAGCTTACCCGTGGTAAGCACTACTTCCATTTTTCCATTACCGGCATTTGAATTTACATAGAAGGATGTTCCCAACACCTCAATCCGTAAATCTTCCGCTGAAATAATAAAGGGTTTTGTTTTATCGTGTGCAACATCAAAATACGCTTCACCCGTGAGTTTTACGCTGCGATTATTCCCTTTAAACTCCTCCGGATATTCAAGCGTTGAACCTTTATGAAGAACGACCGATGTTCCATCAGGTAATTTGTTTTCGAGATTTTCTGTTTGCGCAAACACTTGTTTTTGCTTTGGCTCGTAACTATAATAATGATATATCAAATAACTAAAGCCGGCCAACAACGTAAATACGGCGGCTATTCTTAATGCACGGTAAACCCATTGCGAAGCGCTTTTGCGCTCGGTATTCAGCTTGTATATTTTGGTCGTTTCTTTTTCGTCGGCACTCATGAAAAGTTTACTATTTAGTTTTTCCCACTCAGCATCAATCGAAATCTGATTGTTTATTTTTTCACTTTCGACAAGCTCCCACGTATTTTTGTAATCATCAAAGACCTTTTGATTCGCAGCATCTGCTTTCAACCAGCTGAGGAGCAACTTCATTTCTTCGTTGCTTGCTTCACCGGCGAAGTGCTTACTAATTAGGTCAATATATTCGATTTCGTTGGTCATTTTGCTTTTATCGTTCGCTTATTATACACATCTAAATTGGTTTACCCTGATGCCAATTTCAATTTTTATTACTATTTTTAATTATTTCTACTATTATCAACATAATAGGTAGGTAATCAGCAAGTTTAATCCTCAGGTGTTGCAATGCCTTCGACATCTGAGTTTCAACCGTTTTAATGGATATCATCAGCTTATCTGCTATTTCCTGATACTTCAGGTTTTGGTAGCGGCTGAGCATAAACACTTCTCTGCACTTTTCGGGAAGCTCGTCAATGGCGTCTTTTATTTGCTTGCTAATTTCGGATGTAATTAGTTTTTCGTCCGATGCATTATCCTGAACGGGAAAAAGATTTTCGAATTCCAGAATCTCGCGGTCAAACTTTTTATTATCGCGTATGTAATTCAGGCATTTATTGTAAACAATGGTTGTGAGGTAGGATTTAACCGACTTTGAGGTATCAATACCCTCACGCTTTTCCCATAAGTTTATAAAAGCATCCTGCACTAGTTCCTTGGAGGTCTGTATGTCCCTGACGTATTTATGCGCAAAAAAACAAAGCCCCTTGAAGTTGTCGCGGAAAAGCTCTTCAAATGCTGCTTTGGTGATGGCTTGTATTTTATGTTGGTTTTCTTCGCTCAAAAACGGAGTTTTAAAAGACAAACCTACCTAAAATTTTTTAAACGGGAAAAGCAAAAATTAACTCACCCCATCAACTCCACCTTAACTATATATGCGCACTAAGAAAAGAAAAATCCAGTGTGTGCTTATTGCATATTAAGGAAGTTTGAATTTTGAAGTGAGAAGTTTGAATTTTCTTTTTCAGCCCTAGGCCCTATAGCTCACTCTAGGCACTGAAAATGCATGAAATTAGATTGCTTCGTTCCTCGCAATGACAATGTTCACTAAAAAAAAATCCCCACCTTTCGGCGGGGACTCTTGAATGAAAAAGATCAAAAAAAGAAAGCACTAACTTAGAACAATTATTATGCCTCAGGTGTTGGCACAACATCATCCTCCATCGTAAAATCATTTTCCACTTCGTCATCGGCATTGAACACCACATCAAAAACATCAATGTGCTGTTTGTCTTCGTAACTCACCCTCACATCATAGGTGCCATCGGCAATACCTTCAACGAAATAAATTCCGTCTTCGTCTGTTACATCCGTGTAGGTTCCGTTTTCGCCAATTACTTCCACTAGGGCATCTTCAACGGGCTCGCCATTGATGTCGGTAATGGTTCCCGTCATGTAGGCAAAAGCATCCGGATTGAGCGGTACCACAACGGCTTTTTGATGCCTTGTTCCCAAGTCAATAATTTTACGAGTGTTAAAATAGTCGTTCACAAAAATAGTGTCGTTGGGTTCGAGGATGGTGATTACGCGGTCCAGGCGGTTTTTTAAGAACAAGCTCACTTCTTTATCCACACGCTTAATTTCTTTGTTTAGTGTGGCCGTGTGTTCCCGTGCCTCGGTGGGCTGAGGGCTCTTGGCTGCAAACAAATCGGTCATCACCAAAAAGGTTTGCAAGAGCATGGCATCAACACCGTAGGGAGTGATGTTTGCCAAATAAGTGTTGCCCAAGTCGTAGTAGTTCCGGCAAATGTCTATCAGTTCTTCATCTCTTGCTCTTAATAAATCCGACTTAGCATGCTTTACCTTATACATCAATTCATTATTGCCCAACTCATAAGCATAAGAACATACAGCGCCCCCAACCACACGTGCCATGTTAATTAAAGACCATTTTGCTTTCATTTTATCCTTGCTTAAACCGGTGGTAATTTGCAGTTTTTGTTGCATCAGACTGCCAAGTCCTGCTACCATTACCTTGAGTTCGTCGGCAAGGTTTTGTATTCCCAAGTGCAAGCCAACTAAAGCAGGGTTGATTTGCAGTAAGTTCAGTACTACTTTGTACATGCTGAACTTGTTTTCGATTTTATTATTTAATTTATTCATATTTATTTGTATTTCCCGCCTTCGGCGGTTAGATAATTAGAAAATTTAATTGATTAAAAAGTACTTATTTGTAAGCTAACCATTGAAGTTGGCTCTACCGACATGGACTTCCCGCTGTCGGAGCTGCACTCGAGGGGAAGTACTTATGAACGGTGTGTTTTTTTCATCCGGAAACTCTCCTATATTTAATTTGTTTTAGTTATTTTTTGTTAGGACATTGTTACAAATAAAAGCTATACAAATTTACAAATTCAAATACCCTATATGCAAGTGCCAATCAGTTAACGGTAGCATTCGTTAAGTTAACGGTAGGGTTGATTAAGTTAACGGTAAATTAAATTATATGTAAACTAAAACAAATGAGGTATTGAAATGAAAAATTGCGGAGTTAATATGGTAGGAATGTCCGATCAATAAAAGCAATGATGCAAGAGGATTGGATAATGGCTTCTTGGGTGTGCTTGAAGGGACTTGAGTTTTTTTATTGGTATTTATGAATCCTTCGGATTTGTCATTGCCACAAAAGTAAGCAAAAGTCTAAGCAAATAAGCGAAGCGATTCATGAACGCAATAATTTAAAATTTGTGAATAATTCTAATCTTACTTTTTTTATTCATGTATTGATTGATCTTTTTATTGGTATTCATGATTGCTTCGCAGTTAGCTTGACCTAAAAAAAGTAATCCACGCCTTTGGCGGGACAGGCAAAAAAGGTCAAGACTTAAAGTTATTTTATTCGTTAATTAATTGTTTTTTATTTGAACTCATGATTTTCGCTTCGCTCCAATTCTGTAAAACGTACGATTTGGTTTTCTTCCTCGAAAAAGAACTCGCCCACCGAAAAGGTGGTCTCGGACAGCTTTTTCTTACCAAAGGCCGACTGCACAAAACCAAATCTTGTTTTACAACGAAAATCCCTTTAGGTCGCTTTATTGCTGTGCAATAATTGGGTGGGCAAGGGTGTTACATTGAATTAATTTTGAACCTTGGGGAGGTTAGTGTGTTATAGTATGGTGTGTTGAATTGTAAATTCAAGGATTACCAGGACGGAATTATAAATTCCGCCCAACAGGGGGATTTTGTTCAATGATGTAAGCCACGACCACAATGATGTGAGCAAGTACCACAATGATGTGAGCAAGTACTTCAATGATGCGAGCAAGTACCTCAATGATGTGAGCCACGACCTCAATGATGTGAGCCACGACCTCAATGATGTGAGCCACGACCTCAATGATGTGAGCCACGACCACAATGATGTGAGCCATGACCTCAATGATGTGAGCCACGACCACAATGATGTGAGCCACGACCGCAATAATGCGAGCCATGACCTCAATGATGTGAGCCACGACCTCAATGATGTGAGCCACGACCACAATGATGTGAGCCATGACCACAATGATGTGAGCCACGACCTCAATGATGTGAGCCATGACCACAATGATGTGAGCCATGACCACAATGATGTGAGCCACGACCACAATGATGTGAGCCACGACCGCAATAATGCGAGCCATGACCTCAATGATGTGAGCCACGACCTCAATGATGTGAGCCACGACCTCAATGATGTGAGCCATGACCACAATGATGTGAGCCACGACCTCAATGATGTGAGCCATGACCACAATGATGTGAGCCATGACCACAATGATGTGAGCCATGACCGCAATGATGCGAGCCATGACCTCAATGATGTAAGCCACGACCACAATGATGCGAGCAAGTACCTCAATGATGTAAGCCACGACCACAATGATGTGAGCCACGACCTCAATGATGTGAGCCACGACCGCAATAATGCGAGCCATGACCTCAATGATGTGAGCCACGACCTCAATGATGTGAGCCACGACCTCAATGATGTGAGCCATGACCACAATGATGTAAGCCATGACCGCAATGATGCGAACCATGACCGCAATGATGCGAGCCATGACCGCAATGATGCGAGCCATGACCTCAATGATGTAAGCCATGACCGCAATGATGCGAACCATGACCTCAATGATGTAAGCCACGACCACAATGATGCGAGCAAGTACCTCAATGATGTGAGCCATGACCACAATGATGCGAGCAAGGACCAGAGACTATTGATAACAATACTTGCACCCTCATTAAGATTAACAAGGCAGTTGTGATTTGCTTTACTCACGAATTAATTATTTTAAAAGGAGTTCGTGATTGCTAAGGCAATTCATTTCGTATCTTTGAACTATTGATAACAACTGAGTTATAAGTAAGGCGTTAAAAGAATACCATGACACAAATTGCTGAATATATCGGAAATAAGAACGAAACAATAATAGAGGTTAGCCGACTTTTACATTGGACACTTTTTCAAAAGACGGACGACTATACAACTAAAAGACAGAAACAGGAAAACAGAGAAGGAAAATTTAGTTTTTTTACCCACGCACTTTTAAAAGAGGAGAAAAACAAAAATGTATCAATGCTAAATTTTTTGTCACGGTTTTTATGCCCCGCTTCGTTTAGCACATCCCGATTTTATCGGGAAGAGCTAAATCCCACCTGCAAAACAAAAACTCGTGCCAAAATATTTTTCCGGCAACTTTCTAAAAACATTCGTAACTTTGATAATAAAATAATAGCAATAAAAATGAAAACAATGATATTTTTAATAATGTCCTTCATAGGACTTTTGTATCTTCCTAGTTGTAAAAAGGACACTACAAGTATTTGTGAAAATCTATTAGACCAAGGAAACGCAAACCTATCGTCTTTAAAAGGCGAGTGGGAGTTTAAACATTTTGCTTATACTGCTAATGGTAATAAAGTGAAAAATCAGGATGATATACAGAAAGGATATATCAATATAACGGACACCGGAAGCATTTGGTTTTATCATACTAATACTATTCATTATCTATTTACTTTGGATAATTCAAACGGTATCTTCATTACCCAAAATGGTTCAACATACATTAATCCACCGCAGGAAGAAATATCTGTTTCAAATGCTTTTAACAATGCTATTTGCTATGTTATTAAAGATAATCAGTTGTTTATTCATTACGATGGAGATAACAAAAAAAATGTTCTTATTCTCAATAAAAAATAAAATATTATGAAAGCAACAAAATTATTTCTAGTTTTAATAAGCACCACTATTTTCTTAAATAGAGATGCAATTGCCCAAATAAGCAATGGTGGAACTCCTCCTAGTTTTTCAATTCCTTCATTGCAAGATTCGGTTTCGGTTGTCCAAATGCCAACAGTAAATGTAGATTCCATAATTCAAAATGATACTGTGGGCAATTTTTCATTTCGCTTTGGATATGCCATAGATGTAAATATGGGATTGCATAACAGTGGAACATGGGACACTTTGCAGGATGGAGATAAAATCTGGAGATTGAAAATAAGTTCATCCGGTGCATTTTCAATCAATTTAATTTACGATGATTTTTGGTTACCGCAAGGATCACAATTTTTTGTTTATAATGAGGATACGAGTATGATTCTTGGAGGATTTACAGCAGAATTAAGCAACAATCCGTCTGATAAATTCGCTACTGATTTGGTTAAGGGTAATAATACAGTTTTAGAATATTTTGAACCGGCTTATACAAGTGGAGGAAGGATAAATATTGATAAAGTGATTCATGGTTACATTAATACTTTTGATGGAAATGGTAGTTCTGCCAGTTGTAATATTGATGTAACCTGCTCTCAAGGTAATGATTGGTGTGTGGAGAAACGAGCTGTTTCAATGATATTGGTTGATGATAATACAAGAATTTGTACAGGTTGTCTCATTAATAATGTTAGAGAAGATTTAACTCCATATTATTTGACAGCTAATCATTGTTTGATTGGAGGCGAAACCACTTGGATTTTTAGATTTAAGTATTGGAGCCCAACATGTAATCAGGGAGATGACGCAACTCATTGGGTCAGTATAACCGGTTCCTCAATAAAAGCCAATTATTCAGAAAGTGATTTCGCCTTATTACAATTAAGTGCACAACCGCCATCCGGTTTTGGAGTACTTTATGCGGGATGGGACAGAACGACATCTACTCCATTATCAGAAGTTGGGATTCATCATCCCAGTGGTGATGTAATGAAAATATCAATTGCAAATAATCAAGCAACATCCGTTAATTGGTTTGGTGGTGCTGCTGATACTCATTGGCGTGTTAATTTTAATAGTGGAACAGTTCAACATGGTTCATCTGGCTCACCACTTTTTAATCAAGACCACCGCCTTGTTGGTCAATTACACGGAAATCAGAATACTCAATGTTCTCCAAATGATAATGATTGTTTTTGCAATGAACATATTGGGGAATATGGAAGGTTTGATGTTTCTTGGAATGGAGGAGGAACTCCACAAACTCGTTTACGCGATTGGCTTGACCCTGACAACACAGGCGCAACATCGGTGGAACCGACTTCACCGACAATTTATTTAATCAATAGAACATTGACAGGCACACATTATTTTGCTGCACTAGATAAAATTCACATTGAAGGTAATGTTATTACAAGCGGACCATTCAATTCTCAATTCTGTCAACCAAGCAATATTCCATTCACAGCAGAGCCCGGTTCCAATGTTACTATTAAAGCAAAATCAATCGAAATATATCCTGGAACAGAATTTAAAGCAGGTTCCAATGTTACTATTACAGCAACAGATGATATTCAGTGTGGCGATAATCTTGTTGAGGGTGATTATGTAGATGTTTTCTGTAATGCTCAGGTTGGTATGAAAATGGCGGAACAGAACAATTCAAATATTGATAATCCTTCAAAACCCGAAAAAGAAATTGAACAAGATAAATTAAACCTGTCTGAAAATATTATTCTTTACCCAAATCCAAGTTCCGGTAAATTTGAAATTGAATTTACTGATGGAAATTTAAAATCAACAGAAATTATTATCTATGACGCAGCTGGAAAAATCGTTTATGAGCAGAATAATATTATCCAAAGTAAAATCCCTATTGAATTCTGCAGTTTTCAGAAAGGAATTTATCTTGTCCAGATTTTACACGATGGAAACTCACACACGAAAAAAATTATTTTACAATAAAAATATAACTTTTTCTATATTGATAAACTTTATACTGAAAAAAAGAACGATTCTAATCGCTTTTATTTTTTTCAATTATTATTCTTATTCACAAAATGTTATTTATGAAAACAATTCAAATTTTATTTATCCCAATGGTGATATTGCAAAAATTTCTCTTGAACTTGAAAAAGAATTAAATCCAACAATTAATGTTGAAACATATCTCAACAGTATAGATTCCGTCGCTCAGCTTATCACATGTGAACTTGAAAACTGCCCTACCATTCAGGATTCTTTAAAAATTATCAATCAATACCTTTTTCAAAAACAAGAATTATCATTTAAAAATGATTGTGAATTTATCACTGATATTATTGACAAAAAATGCGGCAACTGTGCTAGCTTTTCCGTTTTTTATCTTGCTATTACAAATCGTTTGGGAATAAAGTATATTTATCCGGTATTAGCTCCTAACCATGTTTTCGTGAGATATGATTATGATAGTATAAAAATAAATATTGAAACCACACAGAATGGAGAAAATTACTCTAATGAATGGTATCGTTCATATTTTGGTGTTTCTGACAAAATCTTATTGAATGCTTGTTATTTTCGGAATCTATCAAAAAATGAATTTGTCGCAGTTCTTATAAATAACCGCGGAAGTGAATTTTTGAAAAATGGAAATAAGGAAAAAGCGATTGAGGATTTTAATACTGTATTAACTATTTTTCCCACACTTGCAGAGGTTTATTTTGGATTAGCTCATTATTATAGCGATTCAGGGTATAAACAAAAAGCTATTGAGCAATATGATAAAGTAATCCTATGCAACCCTGACTTTGCTAATGCTTATTGTAACAGAGGACTGCTGTTTGAACAGAAAGGTGTATTTGATAGCGCAATTAATGATTACAACAATGCATTAAAACTCAAACCTAATTTTGCTGAAGTATATTATAATCGCGGAATTGCATATACGAAAAAAGGAAATTACTCACAGGCAATTATTGATTTTACAACAGCTATAAAAATAAAATCTAACTATGTGGACGCCTATTATAATCGTGGTTGTGCAAAAAATCTTTCAAAAGATTATACAGGAGCAATTCAGGATTACACCAATGCTATTGTATTAGGGCAGACAACAGCAAACACATACATTTACAGAGGTGATTGCCGGAATGCTGTCGGAGATAAAAAGGGAGCTTGTGAGGACTGGAAAATAGGTTTTGATATGGGCTACAAATCCGACAATAAAAAAAGAATTTTAAAATATTGTAAAGAATGAACCAACACATTTTTTGTCATACTTTTTGTCCCTGCCCTCATGCAGTCATTTATCCGTCCTCGTTCCTGCGGGCGGTAAATCACTGCTCCATCCCGCAAACAAAAAGATATGCCAGAATGCCGACACACAGAATACTAATAGAATCCCGACAAAAAACTAAATTTTCATATGACCGTATATAGTACCGAACAAAAATGTAACTTAAAGTTTAATAATAATGACACGAAGGAGAACGCCCTACTTATAACAAGGTGCTTATTCAATGCGGGTTTCAGAGCATTTTGAAAGTTCAGTGCTTTAAATTAACTTTGTAACGTATTGACAGATTAGTGTTTCAAATCCCGCACTGAAATAAGCACCCGTCCGGTAGCATTAACAAAAGATTTTTTTCAGTTGTGATTTGCTTTCATTTCGTATCTTTGAACTATTGATAACAACTTTTTATTATTTGCGTTATCCATTATAATTGTTGTGATTTGCTTTCATTTCGTATCTTTGAACTATTGATAACAACAAGAAATCACTAAAATCATCACACAATGATGTTGTGATTTGCTTTCATTTCGTATCTTTGAACTATTGATAACAACTTGAATAGAAAAATGTCGCATTTTAATCTTGTTGTGATTTGCTTTCATTTCGTATCTTTGAACTATTGATAACAACCCGAGAGTTAATTTCCCCAAATCATTTTTTGTTGTGATTTGCTTTCATTTCGTATCTTTGAACTATTGATAACAACAGTTACTCATTTAACCGCTAATTTATTGTGGTTGTGATTTGCTTTCATTTCGTATCTTTGAACTATTGATAACAACTTTTTTGTCAATGTATAGAAATGTGGTTAGGTTGTGATTTGCTTTCATTTCGTATCTTTGAACTATTGATAACAACGATTTGGTATGGTACGATCAGCTTCAGTTTGTTGTGATTTGCTTTCATTTCGTATCTTTGAACTATTGATAACAACAAACAGGAAAAAGAATATCAAAATATTTTCGTTGTGATTTGCTTTCATTTCGTATCTTTGAACTATTGATAACAACAGGGTTTTCAAAACTGTGCAAAGCAGTTATGTTGTGATTTGCTTTCATTTCGTATCTTTGAACTATTGATAACAACTGGGGTTGATTTGGTAAAAGGTTGGAATGTGTTGTGATTTGCTTTCATTTCGTATCTTTGAACTATTGATAACAACAAATAGCGGAAAGTAAATATAAAAAGGTCAGTTGTGATTTGCTTTCATTTCGTATCTTTGAACTATTGATAACAACTATTGCAAATTTCAGGAGCAGTTAAAAAGTGTTGTGATTTGCTTTCATTTCGTATCTTTGAACTATTGATAACAACGCAAAATTTTCAAAAGAATGACAAGAAAAAGTTGTGATTTGCTTTCATTTCGTATCTTTGAACTATTGATAACAACGGTTGTTCCTGCAACAGTACCCTGAAATCGTTGTGATTTGCTTTCATTTCGTATCTTTGAACTATTGATAACAACGCTTTTGTTTTAAATCTTCGCCCCTGCCATGTTGTGATTTGCTTTCATTTCGTATCTTTGAACTATTGATAACAACTTTAAATCGCAATTTGAAAACCATCGGGGTGTTGTGATTTGCTTTCATTTCGTATCTTTGAACTATTGATAACAACTGTAATCGCTGAATAGAAAAGCGATAGCAGTTGTGATTTGCTTTCATTTCGTATCTTTGAACTATTGATAACAACACTAAATCAATTATTTGTATTAATGACGATGTTGTGATTTGCTTTCATTTCGTATCTTTGAACTATTGATAACAACTATTCCAGCTAGTACTACTGCACTTACTCAGTTGTGATTTGCTTTCATTTCGTATCTTTGAACTATTGATAACAACAAACGGTTTGGAATAAAGCAATTTGTTATTGTTGTGATTTGCTTTCATTTCGTATCTTTGAACTATTGATAACAACAATAAGGAGCAAAAGATATTAAGAGCTATTGTTGTGATTTGCTTTCATTTCGTATCTTTGAACTATTGATAACAACAAAGTACATCCAACTCCTGGAAAAAACATAGTTGTGATTTGCTTTCATTTCGTATCTTTGAACTATTGATAACAACATCAAAGGTGCAAAGAAAAACCTAATAAGGGTTGTGATTTGCTTTCATTTCGTATCTTTGAACTATTGATAACAACGAGTGCGTTATTGTGCTAAGGAACTTCCTGGTTGTGATTTGCTTTCATTTCGTATCTTTGAACTATTGATAACAACTGTTTTTCATTTTGTAATTTAAGCCCCTCTGTTGTGATTTGCTTTCATTTCGTATCTTTGAACTATTGATAACAACAACATTCATTTGAAGTTGCTCCTTTATGGCGTTGTGATTTGCTTTCATTTCGTATCTTTGAACTATTGATAACAACAAACTATTTATTAAAAGATGGTGTATATCGGTTGTGATTTGCTTTCATTTCGTATCTTTGAACTATTGATAACAACTTTTCATATAATAAAATGCTAACATTTTTAGTTGTGATTTGCTTTCATTTCGTATCTTTGAACTATTGATAACAACTCCCGCTCCTGCCTTTCTTGTTCGTAAAGGGTTGTGATTTGCTTTCATTTCGTATCTTTGAACTATTGATAACAACCAAGAACTCTACCTCTCATTTGCAATATCAGTTGTGATTTGCTTTCATTTCGTATCTTTGAACTATTGATAACAACTCAAATATTTCTCTTAATTTACTCATTTTCGTTGTGATTTGCTTTCATTTCGTATCTTTGAACTATTGATAACAAC
>Ga0172368_10005761_pt1 | contig 13646 bp, 10 predicted proteins | sample Lak11m_FD_114540 | JGI IMG/M metagenome (GOLD analysis project Ga0172368, IMG submission 114540) | Freshwater microbial communities from Kabuno Bay, South-Kivu, Congo - kab_022012_11m | ecosystem: Environmental > Aquatic > Freshwater > Lake | place: Democratic Republic of the Congo: South-Kivu...
GCTCTTATCAATGCGGTAAAGGGTAACTTCAATAACGGATACGCTTTCGCGGGGACGAATGCCTTCAAAGCTACAGCCATCATTTCAGTAAAAGAAACATTTTCAAAATTGTTGAAGGAATTCCGGGAAAGAAAGAATATAGCTAAATAATTTAATCCACGGTCTGCTATCTTTTCGCTAACCAAGTCTTCTGAAGGTAATTTTAAAATTATGAACATTACGGATAAAACCAGAGAAGAACTTTTAAGTGAGTTACAGGAACTACGGCGGGAACATGATGCCTTAAGAAAATTATATGAAAAAATACGCATAGAGGTCAGGTTGGATGAAGATATGCTGTTAAAATTACTTAAGGCAGTAAACACTAACAGTGATGCTATTTTTCTGACAAACACCGATGGTATAATCACCTATATAAATTCAGGATTTACTGCGCTGTATGGATACACTGCGGATGAAGTGGTGGGGAAAGTAACACCCAGGATACTTAAGAGCGGGTTATTGGGAAAAGAAGTATACGAAGGATTTTGGGGAACACTCAAAAATAAAAACGAAGTTAAAGGTGAGATACTGAACAGGAAAAAGAGCGGAGAGACAGTCTATATTGAAGGAACAGCGAGCCCTATTCTCGATGAGCACAATGCGATTATCGGTTTTCTTGGGATACAACGGGATAATACAGAACGAAAAAAAATTGAAGCGACCTTGCGGGCAAGCGAACAGAAGTTCAATGATATTGTATCAAACCTTGATGAAGGTTTTTACAGTTGTACGCTTGATGGTGTTTTACTGGATTGCAATACCGCTTTCAAGAGGATTTTCGGGTATGAATCCGACCAGGATATCAGAGGAGTCAACGTACCCGATCTCTGGCAATATCCCGAAATCAGGAATAAATATGTGGAAAAGCTTAAGGACGACGGATTTATTAGGAGCTATCTGATGGATTCCAAAACGATAAAGGGTGAAAAGACGGTCGTATTGGTAAATTCTCATATGGTGAAAGACGAGAATGACCGGATGGTCAGAATTGAAGGAACCCTTACAGATTTTACCGAACGGAAACGCATAGAAGAAGAAATTAATCATAAAAATGAAGAACTTGTCAGACTTAATAGCGAAAAGGACAAATTCTTCTCTATAATTGCGCATGATTTACGTAGTCCTTTCAACACTTTCCTTGGATTTACAAGGATTATGGCCGAGGAACTTCCTATGCTAACCTTGGAGGAGATCAATAAAATGGCACAGAGTATGAAAAAATCGGCAAATAACCTTTTCAACCTGCTTGAAAACCTTTTGGAGTGGTCACAGATCCAGCGCGACGGGATTATCTTTAATCCCGAATCTTTTATTCTTATATCTAAATTGTCGGAAGTTTTGGAAGTGATTGTTGACATTGCAGGTAAAAAAGGGATAAAAGTCAGCTATGATATTCCCGAGAGTATGTTGATTTTTGCCGATGTTCATATGTTCGGAACAGTGATCCGCAATTTAGTCTCCAATGCAGTGAAATTTACTCCCAGAAAAGGAAAAATAATTGTTAAAGCAAAATCCTTAATTGGAAGCTGGGTAGAAATTGCTGTGAAGGATACGGGGATTGGGATGAATGAGGAGATGACAGGCAACCTCTTCCGTTTGGATAAGAATACAAAGCGTACCGGGACGGAGAAGGAGCCCACTACAGGATTGGGACTGATTATCTGTAAGGAATTTATTGAAAAACACGGCGGCAGTATATGGGTTGAAAGTGAAGAAGGAAACGGAAGCATATTTCATTTTACGATTCCACAGCCGGCCGGGAAATAAAAATTCAGGTAAGGAACTTCAGGTCGTTCCGGCACTTTTTACAAAGATTATGGTTTTTTTGATCAATATCTTCCACATAGGTGCTGGATCTCATTACACAGGTTGGCACGAAACAATGTATTAATCCAAAAGTATGTCCAAGTTCATGTATGACCTCTTTCTTAAAACGTTCTAAAAGAATCTTATCATCTTTTTTCATCCCGTATCTCTCACTGTTAAAGCGATACAGAGAGACTATACCGGTCCTTCCGTTCAATAATGCCTGTCCGAAAATATACGTCAATATAGGAATAAACAGATCAACACTGAATAGCCCGAGTGTTTTAAAAGATTCTGAAGAAAACCTGGAATCGACTTCCTTTAATAACCTGTTTCCATTGTACTGCCTGCGGGCGGGATCATGAAACTCACTTAAATCAAGATGACCATCCCTGATTTTCACAGGAAGATGAAATTCGTGTGTTACATCCTCCGCCAGCTTCTCAAGAAAATCTTTCTCGAAATATCCAAACGAGATCAATGTGATATTTTGCGGATTCAACTAATCGGCAGGTTTTAGATCGTATTTTTTAATTTTTTTATAAAGGGTTACCCTGTCCACTTTCAGTGCTTTTGCCGACCGGGAAATATTCCAATGGTATTTTGTGAGAATCAGTTGAATGTGAAGTTTCTCGCTCTCTTCAAGACTTTCGATGGAATTATCAATGATCTCTTTCCCGAGCGGTAGATCTTTAAGCCGGATTTCCTTACCGTTTCCAACGACAATTGCACGCTCGATCATATTTTCAAGTTCACGGATATTACCCGGGAAATCGAATCCTTCCAGACGGTTTAATGCCGCCTGATCGATGGCGATGGGTTGGCGGTTCATGGAGGTACAATACTTCTTTATGAAATAATCAACAAGCAGAGGAATATCCTCTATTCTTTCACGCAACGGGGGTATATGAATATTCACAACATTTAGCCGGTAATAAAGATCTTCACGAAAAGTTCCCTCTTTCACCATACTTTTCAGGTCCCTGTTTGTTGCACAAATCACCCTGAAATCGGATGTTATTTCCTTATTACCACCCACTCTTACAAACCGCTTTGATTCAAGTACGCGTAATAGTTCTATCTGCATTTTTGAGGGAATAGTTGCAATCTCATCCAGGAAGATAGTTCCACCATCCGCCATTTCAAACCGGCCCTTACGGTTATACATTGCACCGGTGAATGCTCCTTTCTCGTGTCCGAATAATTCGCTTTCAAGCAAGCTTTCTGTAAGCGCCCCGCAATGCACACTGACAAGAGGAAAAAATTTGCGCTGTGAATTGGAATGAATTGCTTTGGCAATAAGCTCCTTACCCGTACCGCTTTCACCGCTAATAATTACCGACGAATCAGATTGTGCTACGTGCTCCACTTGCCGCAGAACCTTTATCATTGCTTTGCTGTTTCCGACCAGATCCTCAACATTCTCCAGGGAGATGACCTGTTCTTTCAGCACGACATTCTCTTCGGTTAAAGCTATCTGCTTTGATGCATTTCTTATAAGATGTGATAAATCGTCGGGATCAAAAGGTTTTGTCACATAATCAAATGCGCCGTCTTTCAAAGCCTGTACCGCTGTATCCACGGTGGCAAACGCCGTCATGACGATAACGATTGAATCCTTTTTAAGGAATTTTATCCTTCTGAGCATCTCCAATCCATCCATTCCGGGCATCTTAATATCCGCCAGTATGATGTCGAAATTATCGGATTCAAGTATGGACAGGGCTTTCTTGGCGCTCCCGGCACATTCCACACGATACCCATCTTCTATAAACCAGTTGAACAGGGAATCCCTGACTGATTCTTCATCATCAACAATCAAAATGGAAATCTTTTTTGACATTGTTTATTCTCCTTTATTCCTGATTAACGGGAAAATTATTGAAATGGTGGTTCCTTTCCCGGGTTCTGATTTAACATCTACTTTTCCCTGGTGGCTTTGCACAATTCCGTGAACAATTGCCAGTCCCAGGCCAATACCGCTTGCATTCTGCTTTGTCGAGAAGAAAGGCTCGAAAATATGCTGTATATCCTCTTTGGCAATCCCCGATCCATTATCGGTTATCTCCAGCTTTATATGATCATCATCCGGATTATTTGTGCTCATTAATATCTCCCCGCTTTCCGAAATTGCTTCATATGAATTTACAAGAATAGCTACGCATGCTTGTTTGATCTGGTTCGGACAACAAAATATCAGGTCAGATTTTGCAGTAAAATCAGTTAAAAAACTTATATCGGCAATGATGATTGAATGTGACATTAAATCGTATGTTTCCTGCAAAATTTCATGAAGATGCTTCGATTCAAAATCATTCTGATCCTTTCTTGAAAAATCCAGTAAACTTTTCACAATATCACCACACCGTTTTGTTTCCGTTTCAATCAGTTTCAGGTATTTGATTACCGATTCTCTCTTGGTGCTGTCCCAATCCTTGTTCAGCAATTGTTTATGTACCAATTTTGTATAAATCAGTATACCCGACAACGGATTATTTATTTCATGTGCAACTGATAAAGATAATTTTCCAAGCGATGCAATTCTCTCTATCTGTATTAATTCATTCTGAGCCTTCCCTAATTCTTCAGATTTTTTCTGGACTTTGTATTCAAGCTGTTGCGACCAGTTTTGTAATTCCTTCGCTGCCGACTGCAGATTATCAAGCATGTTGTTAAATGCATATGAAACCATCCTGATATCGTCAAGCTGATTTTGTTTTATTTCCAACCGGGTACAGGTATCACCGCTTGCAACAGCTTCGCTTGCCTTAATAATTGCATTCAGCGGTTTTTTCACTTTTTTTCTGGTGAATAAAATGATCGACGATAATAAAAACAGAGTGGTAAGGGTCGCTAAAACATATGACTTTTTCAGTCCCGCATCAAGATCTTCCAGCGGGATCTTAATAACAAAATAACCAAGCACCTCATCACTTGGCTTATGGGCATGACAGGAGCTTTGATAACACGATTTTTGATTGAAAATCGGTGTCCGGATCAAAAGATGTCTGCAATTTTCCTTCTTCTGATTCATCTTACATTCACTGTCGATATCCACGATCCTTATGGATTTTTCTTTCTGGGGAAAAAGTTGGTCGATATTTGTGTGACAATCCTTACAATTCGGATTATTGTGCTCGGAGGCAGTATTGGTAAAAGATGAATAAGCAAGGTTGTTTTGCTCGTCATACATATTTACATCCTCGATCCCGGGCATCTTATTGATAATATTAAGCATGTTCTGCAAAGCCATTTTATCGTTTTCAAGCATTGACTGGTACAAGGCACCCTCAACAAGCAGACCAACATTGTTACCACTCTGACGGATAACCTTTTTCATATACTCTTCATTTATAGACTTGAAAATGATTCCAAAAGATACAAACAGGAAAACAGCCAGGATCGTGATGATATAAACTACCTGACCATAAATCGACGAGCGGAATTTATGAAACTTTGTAAGTAGCGGGCTTCCGGAGTTGCTGTTAGGTTGGGTATTTTTCAACAAATTCATCATTTTTTTCTTTCATCCTTTCCAATGGTAGCGTGATTGAGATTGTTGTTCCTTTTCCAAGTTCTGATTTTACTTCAATAGTTCCCTTATGGCTCTGGACTATTCCATGAACGATCGCCAAACCGAGACCAATACCGCTGGCACTGCGTTTAGTCGAAAAGAAAGGTTCTAAAATATGCGGAATATCTTCCGGATCAATTCCTAATCCGTTATCAGATATTTCCAGTTTTATATGTTCCTCGTCAGGATTAAATGTTCTAAGAATAATCTCCCCGTTTTCAAGAACTGCTTCCGAGGCATTTACAAGAATTGCGACACAAGCTTGCTTGATCTGGTTCGCACTGCAATAGATCATATCCGAGTTTGCGCGCAAATCATGTACGAAATGGATGTTTGCAATTTTTATCGGGTGCGACATCAGATCGTAAGTCTCCATTAAGATTTCATGGAGATGCATTATTTCAAAATTGTTCTGATCCTTTCTTGAAAAGTCGAGTAAGCATTTTACTATATCTCCGCATCGTTTTGTTTCTGTTTCAATCAATTTCAGATGTTTCAGCATCGACTCTTTTTTGGCAACATCCAATTCAAGGTCGCTCAATTGTTTAAATACCAGCTTTGAGTAAACCAAAATTCCCGAGAGCTGATTATTGATTTCATGCGCCACCGATAATGATAACCTTCCTAAAGAGGCTATTCTCTCAATCTGGATCAACTCATTCTGAGCCGCTCCCAACTCCTCTGTTTTTTTCTGGATTTTATATTCGAGTTGTTGCGACCAGTTTTGCAATTCGTTGGTAGCCGCCTGCAGATTATCAAGCATGTCATTAAATGCGTATGACACCATTCTCATATCGTCCAGCTGGTTGGGTTTTATTTCCAGCCTTGTGTTTTTATTCCCGGTTGTAACTGCTTCACTTGCTTTTATAATAGCCATCAATGGATTCTTGATCTTCTTTCTTGTAAATAAAACCAGAAAGGAAACAAGTAATAGAGTCATCAATGCTGCAAGGAGAAAAAACTCCCGCAGGGATTTATCGAGTGCCGCATCGAGGTTCTCCAAAGGAATCCTGATTATCAGCGATCCCAGCACCTTGTCGTCTGGGTCATGGGCATGACAGGAGCTTTCATAACAGGATTTTTGATTCAGGATAGGCGATCTTATCAGTAAATGGCGGCAACTGCTGTCACGCTTACTCATTTTACATTCGCTGTCGATATTCACTATCCTGTACGATTTTTCGTTTCCGGGAAACATTTCTGCAATGTTCGTATGACAACTCTTGCAATTTGGATTATTGTGACCCGGATTGAAGTTTGAAAATGAAGAATATACGAGGTTATCCTCCTCATCATACATGTTGGCATCATCAATTCCGGGCATTGTATTGATAATATCAAGTGTGCTTTGAAGAGCCACTTTATCATTCTGGAGCATTGAACGGTACAATGCTCCCTCAACAAGGAGGCCTATGTTTGATCCGCTCTGACGAACCACACTCTTCATATATTCCTCGTTAACCGACCTGAATATTATTCCAAAAGATACAAATAAAAAAACCGAAAGTATTGTAATGATATATATTACCTGACCATATATGGAAGAGTGGAAGGTAAGATATTTTTTAAGTAATAAACTTAAGGTCTTGTTTTTAAATGGTATTTTTTGAAAAAATGCCATGGGAGATTGTTCTTATCCTTACCAGCCATGAAAGGTAAAAAAAAATGATGATTCACCACCATTAAAAATTCTCTTCCTTTAATGGCTTTGATCCAGAAAGACTTTCTGAAAATCCTGCCATAATTCATCAGGCATCTGAGCCAGTGTATTATCCCTTAGTTCACCGCCATCCTGTAAAATGACCATGGACGGCTCGGAAGAATATTTTTTCGCCGACATAGCCAGAAACTCTTTAAACCTTTCAAGTTCCTTTACTGACCATTCTGTCGCCCGTTCTGCAAGGTAATAGGATGTCGTCTCCCCGACCCAGTTTGACGGTTTGATTTTATAGATCCAACCTTTTTCATATGGATCTTCGTTTATAATTTCAGGGCTTTCAGCAAGCTGGAAATTTGTGTTCAGAATCTGACCGGAGATAGGCGAGAATATCCGCAATAGTTTTCCTTCATGCATAATTTCTGTCATCAGATCTCCTTTTCTGATCATTTCTCCTGTATTTTTCAGAGCCCCGAATGTAACCTCTCCGGTAATATGCTGCACCATATCATCTAATCCGACTTTTGCGGCTCCGGATTCTTCAAGGTGAGCCCAGGTATGATTTTTATTGTAGAATAGTCCCTGCGGGATTCGTAATAAACTTGCGGAAAGTGTGCCCAAGGTCCTCTCTATCCGACGGACTATTTTTATCTGTTTACGTGATATTCTCCAGAAAATAATAAGGATGAGCAGGTATCCGATAACAAATATATACTCGGCACCTTTTGTATCAAAAATATCTATTCTGCTGAAACCTTCCATTTTTTCCTCCTTTTCTCATAGTTGATGATTGACTTATTTTGACTGATATCGGAAACCCATTGTGGAGATTCCCTGTAAACAGGCATTCTCCTGATAATCCACCGGAACACTAAAAGCTGTATGAAAATTACAGCAATGCTCACGACAATCTCCATCCAGGTGGGATAATGAACAGTATTATCATACCAGTGAAATGCAATTGTCGAAATATTAAGCCTGTTAAGTATGATCCCGATGATTGCCATTACAGCGCCGGTACGGACCAGCACAAGGTTACGGTATCTGTATCCTCCCATAAAAACCAGGCAGGGGATCAAAACAAATCCGATAACTTCTACAAGATACCAATAACCCCATGGAGTGTTAAGGTATGCATAATTTTTACCATGTATAAATACCAGAATGGTCATAAAGAAATAGACGAACAAAGCTCCGGCACATGTTCTGGCAAGGCTCAGCACGATATTCCTGTGGGAACTTTTATGTGCGAAAGACATTTCATTCCTGAATACTCTCTGGTTTATAGTCTCCATGACAATTACCAATGACAATCCTGCAAAAATGCTGGAAATAAAGAAAAGAATTGGAATGAACTCTGAATACCACAACGGATGAATCTTAGGTTTGGCCATTAAAAAAAGCGCGCCGAGCCCCGACTGGTGTAATGTTGACAGTGCAATCCCGAAAATTACCACTCCGAGGGTCATTGAAACAAAGAATTTTCTGTACCTTTTCCATGCAGCCCATTCCGTGATCGCAGGAAAAAACTCAATAAGCAGAGCACCCATATAAAGAATGAAGTGCCAGGCTACAAGGAACAGAACAGAGCTTAGTCCGAACGAATTGCCGATTATAGGATTTATGACTTTCCAGGGACGTCCAAGATCAAGTAATAATGCTCCAGCATAAAACATATATGCAAGAAGAGCATAGAGAACGGTTGCCCTGACTATCGGACGATATTTCTCCAATCCGAGAATGTACACCATGAAAGTGACGACAAAGGCTCCTCCTGCAAATGAAACCCCGGTTATTACATTAAAGTTGATCCATAGTCCCCATGGTAATTCCTGGGAAGAATGAATTACCGAGCCAATCCCGTTTGAAAAACGGCTGAAAAGAACTCCTGCGGCAACCAGGATGGTTACTCCGGAAATTACATTAAAGGGAGTAAAAATTTTCCCTTTTGGTTTTAATTCACCCAGCATGAATTTAAAAAAACCCTTTTTTTGTTCATGGTTCATGATAGCTCCTCTTTATCTTTTTTTATTTTTAGTTTTCTTTCAAAAAGCGCATTGTTCAGTCCAAGCAGGAACGCAGGCCAGAGAACAAGAACTGCGGGCACTGAATACAGGAATGTCTTGTTATATTCAGGATATGATGTTGTACCTAGATCATCTCTGAATCCAAGCTCCTTAAAAGGTACGGAAGCTAAATAAAGAACTCCTGTGCCTCCTGCTTCATGCTCCCCATAGATTGAATGGTAATATTGATCGGGTTTGGCATATATCCTCGCCTTTGCAATCTCGATAAGATCCCTTCTTTTACCAAAGAGGAGCGCTTCCGGAGGACATACATCAACACAGGCAGGCTTTTTCCCTTGCTTCATGAGTTCAAAGCACATCCGGCATTTCTGAATTTTTGGATTCGGGCTGTTGTATTCAAATTTCGGCATATCAAACGGACAGGATATCATACACGACCTGCAACCCATACATTTATTCTCACGCCAGATAACCGGACCTTCATCCGTTTTAATCATCGCTTTTGTCAGACATGCCGAGGCGCAGGCAGGTTCGTTACAATGCATACATGCTTTTCTTGCAAATTGTTCCCCTTTCGACGTGTTATAATTGTTAACAACAACACGTCTGGTCTCATCTGTTTTTCGTATGATTCCCGGAGAGGGGGAATCCGTCGGGGTCTTTAACCCATATTGTTCGGCACAGGCATATTCACAGCTCTGACAGCCGGCACAAAGGGTTGAATCGTACAGGATCCCGTTGAATTCGGTTTTATTCTTTTTGTTGTGGGTGTTGCCGAAACTCTTACCAACAGTCAGAGTAACCCCTGCAACACCAAGGGTTCTAAGAAAATTTCGTCGATTTAAAGCCATAATTCCTTATTTTAGTTATTTATACATAAAAGAGGTTTAGCAAATAATTTTTAACAGGATTTGTCTATAAAATTTGTTTGAAAATCTTCCCAAACCTCGGGACCGAATTCAGCGAGAATACCATCTTTGATTTCTCCTCCATCCTGAAGAATAATTTGATTGTATTCAACTCTGTTTCCCTTTAAGGTTAATGCTAAAAGATCTTTTAACCTGGAGAATTCCTTCTTTAACCACTCTTTATATTTTTCGGCCATGGCCAGAAACCGGATCTCTTTTAACCAACCGGCAGGTTCGATCATATATACCCACCCATCATTATAGGGAGAGGTGTTAAGAAAAGATGGAGTCTTGACCAGCAGTTCGTTTTGTTCGCTTATCATTCCGGAAATCGGAGCATAAATATTAAGCTGCTTGCCATTCTGAATTACCGAAAGAAGCAGTTCACCCTTTTTTATCTTCTCCCCCCGTTTTTTCATCTTTATGGAGGTGAGTGTTCCGGTAATATGTTGAAGGAAATCGTCGATCCCAAGTCTGACCTTACCGTTTTTCTCCATAAATACCCAGGTATGTGTCTGGTCAAAAAAGAGACCGTTGGGTATCATAACTGAATTTTCATTGAAAAAACGAGGAAAATTTGTGGCAACAGGAGCCTCCGTTGCTTTCTTTCTTCTTTTATCCCTTACAAGGGCTTCTATTGTCATATAGCCCAGCAAAAAAGGAATAAGAATTATGATAATGAATGAGATTACGGAGACATCGTTCAGTTTGTTAATAAAAAATCCTCCACCCGAAGAAATGTTTAGGCTGGGTTGGGCGCCGGCCAGCATGTCAAGTTTTTTCTTTTGTCCGTCGCTAAATGCAAGATCGCTATATCCAACAGGATTCAGGAACCGCTGTCCCTCATTGAGCACCCATGTGAGGAACGCAATCCTGTTTCCCCCCTGAGATTGTCGGGGGGCTATTGAGTAGATGGCGCTGCATAAGGATTTCGGATACTTGCCGATCCATACACCCCTCATGAAATCATTTAAATCACCATAGATATTTTCAAAATAGTCAATTCTCCCGTTCTTGTTTTTATCGATGGGCAGTAAACGAATATTAGAGGCAATACCTTGGGTTTCCAGATCAAGAATATCATTCAATTCACAAAAACCTATTCCATAAGGATCTTTCTGAATTGCCGAGATCATCTCTTTTCCGTTTTTTACCGGGACACCTTTTATAATACCAGGATCTGTCGTCAGAAATGCAGCAACATGTGAGCGGATAATATCACTGTTGACAGTATAGTAATGAACCGGAACCTCCTGACCGTTTCCAAGAAGTGTGCCCCACGATGAGTTCCCTGTATTGGTAAAAAGCCGGGCAAGTTCTTCTGATGAAATCCCACCATGATTAATTTTATCCCGCCATGGATTTTTCGAACTGATGATGGGCACAATAACCTTCCTGCCAACCACCATTTTCCATATTGAATCATCCGGCAGGGCATCCTGGTTTTCATTCGATACAAATAAGAGATCGGAATCTCCATAATGGGAAGAGTTATCCAGGTTACTGTTCAGAATAATGACCTCAACATTAACCTGCGGATTTTCTTTTTTGAATTCACAGCCCCATGTTTTTATAAGCTCGGCCAGATCAGGGGTGGACGAAATACGAAGCGAACTACGGGAAGATTCGCTGACATGGGAGGGAAGGTTTATCCCGTTTCCGTTGCTGCAATAGAACAGAAATATTCCGAAAAATAAAATGATAATTTTTTTCATGGCTCAAAGATTTAAGATCCTGGATTCATTTTTACCCGTTGATTCTTCTTTACAAGACTTGAAACCGTCATGTTATCTTTAATTCAAATCTTATACCATCAGTAAAATTGAATTGTAAAACGCACGTTTTCAATAAATTAAATTATCGGTAGTTTATAAAATATACATACTGATATGTTGAATAATTAAACAACTTCCTTAGCAAACATGTTTAATGTCTTGTCAATCAACGACATTTATATCTATGTATATATTCTCTACACATGTTGAATAATACAACACTTTGATTTTTACGCACTACTTGATTGATAATGAATTCTTTCTCAATTTGTTTCTCAATCACGTAAAGAAATTTTCACTATCAACCTTACAATCATCATCAATTCAAATGGATCGGGAGGTCATGTGAGCAGAACCACGGACAATTAAAAAATAAGATAACCTGTTGAGGTTTTGAATTTGTTATTATCTTTAAAACAAAATCTTAAAACTATGAACAGATATAAATTATTGTTGCTCATTATGATAGCTGCCATGAGTGTTTCCGCCCAGTCAAAAAAAATTGATACCACTGCTGTCTTCATCCTTGAACGCATGAGCCGTGTGATCACAGAATTACAAAGCTGTCGTCTGAATGTCCAGGCTATCTATGATGTTTATACTCCTGATCTTGGGTTGATCAAGAACAGTGAAGATGCCGACATTATAATGAAAGGACCTAATAAGATTTTTCTGAAACTCATCGGGGATAAAGGTGAAAGGACATTCTTCTACAACGGGGAAACTTTTTCCTATTATTCTTTTACCAACAACCTCTATGCTCAGATCAAAGCACCAAAAACCATACTTGAGTTGGCCGATACCATTTACACAACTTTTGGCATTGATCTTTATGCGATCGATTTTTTCTACCCTGATTTTATCGATGAACTTGTAAAAAATTCCTCAGTAATTTCCTGTCTGGGTCAGACAACCTTGAATGGTAGAGAGTGCTTTCATTTGGCAGGTTGTCTCCCGGAATATAATTACCAGATATGGATCCAACATGACGCTTTTTTCCTACCCGCGAAAGTTGTGATGGTTTATACAAACCAGAAATTAAATCCCCAGCTTGAGGCAACTTATAATTGGGTGATAAATCAGACCTATCCGGATGCCATTTTTGAATTTGCGATACCACCCGAAGCTGCAAAAACCAATATTTTACCGGTCAAGAAATAAATCGTTTAACAACTTAAGAATATGAATAAGATAATAAAATCTATCTGGCATATTACGATAGTTCCGGTATGCCTTGTATTGATCACTTTTCCATTAATGGTTTCCGCACAGCATTTTCATGGAGGTGGTGGATTTCACGGAGGAGGTGGTGGATTTCATGGTGGTGGAGAATTTCATGGAGGGGGAGAATTCAATGACCGTTCCTCCATTTCAGGGATGTCGAGAGATGAATTTCATCCCATGCCTCACCCGGGACCCAGACCCATGCCGGGACCGCATCCTGGATATTATCATCCATACGGATACAGGCCAATGCCATATTATTATCACCCGTATCATCCGTACTACTGGGGACCTTATTGGCACCCCTATGGATATTTCGCAGTTTCCCTTGCTGCAACCGCAATTTCGATAAATGTGGCCAATAGTATATATTACTATGATGCCGGTTCATTCTATGCACCGGTTTCCGGGGGTTACAATGTTGTGGCTGCTCCTGTCGGAGCTATTGTCACCGTTCTTCCATCAGGATATGTCACCGTAAATGTTTCTGATGCCACATTCTATTATTATGGTGGGACTTTCTATGCCCAGCAGGGGAATGCGTTTCAGGTTGTATCCCCGCCAGCCGGGGCTATTATTTCTCAACTGCCCACCGGGGCTGAAGAGGTGCAACAAGACGGGCAAACGTATTTA
>Ga0172368_10005762_pt1 | contig 13644 bp, 13 predicted proteins | sample Lak11m_FD_114540 | JGI IMG/M metagenome (GOLD analysis project Ga0172368, IMG submission 114540) | Freshwater microbial communities from Kabuno Bay, South-Kivu, Congo - kab_022012_11m | ecosystem: Environmental > Aquatic > Freshwater > Lake | place: Democratic Republic of the Congo: South-Kivu...
ACAGTATTACACTTTCCTTGCAGGTGCAGGATATAACATCGCAGCAGCTTGCAACAGTAAATCATCTAATAGAATCAGTACAGGATAAACTTGCTTCGTTGATAGAAGATTTTGATAACACAAATATTAATGATTCTAATGATAAGATTAATTTACCGGAAGGCGCAACATTTGATCCGAACGCACGATATTCAAAATCATCTGCTAATCAAAACGAAGCTGACACAATATTTAATCAATCAATGCAAACAGCATCGCAGGCAGAAATAGATAAATTATTTAACTAATATGGCTGAAGTAAATCAAAACCCAATGCTCATCGATCCTGATATGAAGGAAATCGTTGAAAGTTTTATAGTAGAAACAAAAGAAATACTTGATAAACTTGACGTTGATCTTGTTGAAATGGAAAAACGTCCGGATGATAATGAACTATTGAACAGTGTGTTCAGGCATTTTCATACAATAAAAGGTACATCAAGTTTTCTTGGTTTGGATAAACTTACCGGAGTTACACACAAAGGTGAAGATATACTAAACAAACTTCGCAAAGGTGAAGCAAGATTAAATTCTACAATTATGGATTCGCTGCTTAATGCTTATGATAAGATGAAATCCTTACTCATAAGTATTGAAGAATTTCAGAATGAAGATATTGATGTTGATGATACTGTTAAAGAATTAGTGGATTTAATTCACACTTTAGAAAATGGCGGAGCTGCTGAAGAGCCTAAGAAACCAGTAAAAAAATCAAAAAAGAAATCTGCAAAAACTGAAGCTGCAAAGGAAGAAAAAGAAGAAATAAAACAAACTGAAGAAATAAAAGCATCTTTAGAAAAAGCAGAAGACGAAGTAGAATATCTTGAAGAAGAACCGGAGGCTGAAACTCCGCAGGCAGAAGCAAGACAAACAAACAACGACAAAGCAAAACAAGACACAACTAAAAAGGTTGAAAACTCAATCCGTGTTGATGTAGAAAGACTTGATGAATTATTAAATATTGTTTCTGAACTTGTGCTTGGCAGAAACAGGCTTGCCCAGGTTAATGGAGAGTTTGCTTTAGAAAATGAAGGAACAAAATTTTCACGCGATCTTTCTGATGTTACAAAACAAATTGATCTTATGACTAATGAGCTGCAGCTTGTTGTGATGAAAACAAGAATGATCAGGATAGGAAAAGTATTTAACAAGTTTCCAAGACTTGTTAGAGATCTGTCGCGCGATGCAAAAAAACAAATTGATATTGTTATTAAAGGTGAAGAAACAGAATTAGACAAAACTTTAATTGAAGAAATTAATGATCCGCTTGTGCATCTTGTAAGAAATAGTGTTGATCACGGAATTGAAACGCCTGAAGTAAGAAAAGAAAAAGGAAAAAATCCAACAGGAACATTAATACTTTCTGCTGAACACGAAGGCAATAACATTATCATTACAATAGAAGACGATGGAAAGGGAATTGATCCTGAAGTTATCAGAAATAAAGCTGTACAAAAAGGTTTAATCTCTGCAGATAGAGCAAAAGAATTATCCAAGCAAGATGTTCTTAATCTTATATTTTTGCCGGGATTTTCAACTGCAGAAGTTGTTACCAATATTTCTGGTCGTGGTGTAGGAATGGATGTTGTTAAAACCAACGTTACAAAACTGCGTGGTATAATCAACATCGAATCTACAGTTGGTGTTGGCACAAAGATGATAATTAAACTTCCGCTGACTCTTGCCATAATTCCTGGAATGATTGTAAAAGTTAAAGACCAGCAAATTGTTATTCCATTAAATACTGTATTAGAAGTATTAAGAGTACATCGCGAAAACATATATTCCGTAAATCAAAAACCTGTAATTAAAATGCGCGATAGTGTTATGCCGCTTGTTTCTGTGGAAGAACGACTAAATGGTTTTGAAGAAAAAGATGAAAACAAAATTTGGCAGTATGTTGTAATTGTTGGTATTGCCGAAAAACGTTATGGTATTAAAGTAGATGGATTGGTAGGACAAAAGGAAGTTGTTATAAAATCGTTAGGTAACTACTTTGGCAAAGTACACGGAATTGCCGGCTCAACAATTATGGGCGATGGTTCTGTTGTTATGATTGTTGATGTAAACGAATTACTACATTACGCAGAGTAAAATATGGCAAGAAAAATAAAAGCTGTTGTTGTTGATGATTCTGCTTTTATGCGCAAATCACTTTCGTTAATGCTTGAAAGCACCGGCGAAATTGAAGTTATAGCTGCGGCAAGAGATGGTTTGGAAGGTGTAGAAATGGTTAAGACCAAACATCCTGATATTGTTACTATGGATATTGAGATGCCGCGAATGGATGGACTTACTGCACTTCAAAAAATAATGAAGGAACATCCAACACCTGTTTTAATGGTAAGCTCTTTAACATCAGAAGGTGCTAAAGAAACATTAAAGGCATTAGAATACGGCGCTGTTGATTTTATCCCAAAAGAACTTTCTTATGTAAATGTAAACATCATTAAAATTAAAGAAGATCTTGTTGCTAAAGTAAAAGCAATTGTAAGCCAAAAATCTTTAAGTTTGCGTTTGCAGCGAATACATAATTTAAGTGTTGCAAAATCTGCTAACTCAGCACCTAAAATTGAGTATGTTTCAAAAGCAATTCCTCAAATTGGATACAAAGCAATTGCTCTTGGTATTTCTACCGGCGGACCGATGTCACTTCAAAAAGTTATTCCAAAACTTTCTGGCAAATTATCTATACCAATGTTTGTTGTACAGCATATGCCTCCAAAGTTTACAAAATCGCTTGCAGAAAGGTTAAACGGACTTAGCGAAGTTGAAGTTAAAGAAGCTGAAGATAAAGAAGTTGTACGCGGCGGTGTTGTTTATATAGCACCAGGCGGATACCACATGACAGTTGAAAAATCAACTGTAAGTCATAGTCAAATAATCATTTCAGAAAATCCTTCAGACACTCTTCATCGCCCTTCTGTTGATGTTATGATGAACTCTGTAATTAAAACTTATAACAAATATGCACTCGGTGTTATTATGACTGGAATGGGGCGTGATGGTGCCGATGCAATAAAAGAATTAAAAATTAAAGGCGGATATTCCATTGCACAGGATGAAGAAACCTGTGTTGTGTATGGAATGCCAAAAGCAATTGTAGATGCTGGATATGCTGATGCAATTTTACCGCTTGAAAATATTGCAAATGAAATTAACAAGGCGTGTGCTGTATGAACGATCTAATTGACGAAGCAATCTTTAACTCAGTAACTTGTAAAAATGGCAGCAGAAAATCCGGTTTGATAAAAGCTGAGGATGTTAAAATAATTGGTGCTTCAAAAATTCAGTTTGAAGAAGACCATGCAGAAGGAATAAAAATTGTTTTAACTAAAGATGCTGAGAACAACATTAAAGAAATTAAGTTTATTTGCTCTTGCGGACAGACAAAATCAATTGCTTTAGACTATTCTGAGTAATAACTCGCAACTGTTTAATTTTAGCCAATCATATCTAACTTTCCTTAAATAATTTGCATTTCTGCCCATTTTTCGGCTGGTACTATTCTTGTCTTTTTGATATAAAAAAAAGTAAAGAAGATGCAGTCATCGGGAATAAAAAGTTTAGAAAAGTTTATTGATTATTGTTCAGTTAAGAACAAAGTGATCAGTAAAAATATTGCAAACATCGGAACTGAAAATTATAAGCGCCAGGATGTAAACTTTAAAGAAGTTCTTAACAACATCGGCGAGATGAAAGCTACCAATTCAAAACATCTAAAACTTCCGGAACTTAACCAGGAAAATTTTGAAATATCAAAAGACAAATCTTTAGAAAATACTTCAGGTATTAATAATGTTGATATTGATAAAGAAATGTCTGAGTTAGCTGCAAATTCAATTCAGTTCAGATTTGCTTCAAGAAAAATTGGTGATTATTACAGAGGTTTACAAAACGTTATTAAAGGCGGAGGTAAATTATGAAAATCGGTGATAACTTTTCTGGTTTCGGTATAAGTGCTAAAGGTTTAAGTATCCAGCGCAAAAAGATGAATCTTATTGCAGAAAATCTTGCAAACGGAAATACAGTTAGAACTGAAGATGGAAAACCAATCAACAGAAAAGTTTTAAATGTAAAACAAAAAGAAACTCCTTTTAACACAGCCTTTAATGATATAAAAGGAACAATAAAATTATCTACAACAAATTCAAATCATATTTCTAATCCAACAAATTTTGAATTTAAAAATCCGCAGGATAATGGACTGGAGTTCAATGTTAAAGAAGATACAAAGCAAGGTGATATAATTTATATGCCGGAGCATCCTGATGCAAACGAAGATGGTTATGTACAGCTTTCAAACATAAACACAATAAACGAAATGATTGATATGATTGCAGCAACAAGAAGTTACGAAGCAAATCTTACTGCTTTCAATTCATCAAAACAAATGGCAAAAGATTCTTTAGATATTTAGGAGATTATTAAATGGCGGTTGGTATGAATTCAATTGGTAATTATTCAGCGTATGGATTAAACGCAGCAAGACAAAACAAAACTGTGTTAGCAAAAACTTCTGAATCGAAAAGCGAAAATATTAATAGTGACGAGAAAGAATTTTTTGCGAAAATGTATCCTGCAAAGCAAACAGAAATTATGGAATACTATTACGAGAAAAACGGTAAGATGAATGGAATAGCTTTGGGAACAAACATAGATAGGAGAGGATAAAATGGCTATTGAATCAATTGGCTCAAATCTTCCATCAGTTTTATTAAAACCGGAAGTAAAAAAAGCACCTGCAGCAGAATTTGGAAATTTACTTACAGATTTTATCGGCGATGTAAATAAAGCTCAGCTGGATTCTGCAAAATCAACACAAAGTTTTATTAACGGTGATGAGATTGAAATACACGAAGTAATGATTGCCGGTGAAAAAGCTAAAACAAGTTTAGAACTGTTGATGGAAATAAGAAATAAAACAGTTGATATGTACCGCGAATTAACAAGAATGTCTGTTTAATCTGAAAAAATAATATGAGTAAAAAACCTACTGATGCAATAATGGGAATGTTGAACCAGTTATCACTTCAGCAAAAAGTGATAATTGGCGGATCAGCAATTCTTACAACAATACTTTTAATTGTACTTTTAACTTTTCTAAATGAACCAGCATACTCGCCTTTATATTCTGATATGACATCTGATGATGCATCGAAAGTAATTGAGTTTTTGAATGCACAAAAAATTCAGTACAAGATTGAAGACAATGGAAAAACAATTTTGGTTCCTAAAGATAAACTTTATGAAACGCGTTTAAACTTAGCTGGTAAAGGAATTCCAACATCTGGAACTATTGGTTACGAGTTGTTTGATAAAAGCCAGATGGGAATGTCTGAGTTTATGCAAAAGCTAAATTACAAACGTTCACTCGAAGGTGAATTATCAAGAACGATTTTAGGAATTCAGGGAATTGAAGGAGTTAGAGTTCACATAGTATTTCCGGAAAGAACAATTTTTAGAGATGAACAAAAACAGCCGACGGCTTCTGTTGTGTTAAAAATGAGCGATAATTTTTCTTTACCGCGTTCAAGTTCCATATCAATAGTAAATCTTGTTGCAAGCTCGGTTGAAGGGCTTACAACAAATGCAATAACTCTTATTGATACGAAAGGAAAGCTGTTGTGGAAAGAAGATGATGAAAACTCAATTTCATTTTCGAGCAATAAACAATATGAAATAAAAAATTCTGTAGAAAGTTATCTTATACAAAAAGCACAAACATTGCTCGATAACATACTTGGTTACGGCAATGCAATGGTTCAGGTAAATGCTGATCTTAATTTTGACCAGGTTGAAAAGACGATGGAAACTTACGATCCTGAACAGCAAGTTGTTGTAAGTGAACAGACTATGATGTCTGTAAATGCAGGTAAAACAGTAAGTGATACTTCTGCACAAAATAATCAAAGCAGTACAACAAATTATGAAATTGGCAAAACGGTTGAACGTGTTATACAAGGCAGCGGAAACATAACTCGTTTAAGTGTTGCTGCGGTTATAAATGATATTCCTAAAGAAGTACAAAAAGGCGATAAAACAGAAATTGTTTTTGAACCACGTTCACAGGAACAGATTAAGAAGTTAGAAGAACTTATAAAAAATGCAGTTGGATTAGATGTAGATAGAAATGATCAGATCTCAATCGTTAATCTTCCATTCCAGACAACAACATCAAATGATTTTGTAGAAGAAAATACGCAATGGTTTGAAGACGCTGATGGAATATCTAATCTAGTTTTGGTGATAATAGCAATCGGTGGAGCAATATTTTTGTTAAGAGGTTTGATGGGTAAGCTGAAGAATGAACAAATATTTGTTGGCAATGTTGGAGAAGAACAATTAGCGCTGCAAACAGCAGTACCAAGTATGATTGCAAACAGCAAAAAAGCTCCGCAAGTACTTGCTGATATGCGAAAGAAAAAAGACATGCTGCCAGTCGGTGATATTGAAGACGAAATTTCTGATGAAGCAATAAACAAAAAAAACAGGCAAGAAAAAATCAGTAATTATGTTTCTAAAAATCCTACAGAAGCAGCAAAATTAATAAATGCATGGTTACACGACGATGAATAGCACAGCAAAAATGGAAGAAAAAGATTTACGTTCTCCCAATATTTCTGGAGTTCAAAAAGCCGCATTACTATTGATCGCTTTAAATATTGAAACAGCATCAACAGTATTTAAATACTTAGATCCGGAACAAGTTGAAAAAATTTCTGCTGAGATTACAAGAGTAAAGAATATTCCTTCTGCTACTGTTGATAAAGTTATGCAGGATTTTTATGACATGGTTACTGCACGTGAGTATGTTCTTGAAGGCGGATTAGAATATGCACAGGCAGTTCTGGAAAAATCATTTGGACCACAAAAAGCATTAGAGATTATTGATAAAGTAAAAACTTTAACAACACTAAAAGGTTTTGATGTTCTTAAAAAAGCAGAATCAACACAACTTGTAAACTTTTTAAGCAAAGAACATCCTCAAACTATCGCATTAATACTTTGTCACTTAAGTCCTGATCAAACTGCCGATGCATTAAAAGAATTGCCGGAACCACTAAGATCTGATGTAGCGTACCGTATTGCAACACTTGGAAAAGTTTCACCGCAAACGCTAAAACAAATTGAACGTGTTGTTGATGAAATGGCTGGATCAAGTATGAGTCAATCTGTTAGCAAAATCGGCGGAACAAAAACTCTAGCAACAATTCTTAACCGATTAAATGTTTCTATGAGTAAAGATATACTGGATAAAATGGATGGAACTGACAGTGATGTTGCTTTAGAGATAAAAAGATTAATGTTCTTGTTTGAAGATATAATAAACATACAGGATAAAGACATACAAAAAATTCTTAAAGAAGTTGATAGAAAAGATCTGGCACTATCATTAAAAGTAACAGATGAAAAACTAAAGAATAAAATATTTGGAAATATGTCTGAACGTGCTGCAGATCTGCTAAAAGAAGAATTGCAGTTTATGGGTATGGTAAAACTAAAAGAAGTAGAAATTGCACAGGCTAAAATTATTGATGTAGTAAAAAGTCTTGAAGAAACAGGAGAAATATCGCTCAACTTACAAGGCGGTAAAGAGGATGTTTATGTCTGATGTAATTAGAATAAGTAAACGCCCAACAAATGTTATTGCATACTCAAACGGCGCTTCTGTTTTTAACACAAGTGAAGAGCAGGAAAAAGAAAACTATCAAATTGCGCTGCATAATCAATACACAAAAGGTTTTTCTGAAGGACAAAAAGCTGTTAAAGAAAAAGTTGAACGTGAGTTTAATGAAAAACTTTTGAAAAAATATTCGGAGTTGAATAATGTTATTTCAGATTTAAATGATAAAGCTTCACAGTTTAATACCCAATTTGATGAGCTTGTAATGAATGTTGCTTTTGTTTTGGCAGAAACAATTTTGAAAAGAGAGATTCAAAAGGAATCAATTATAAAACAGGTTCTTGATGAATCATTAAAAAAAGTAATGGGCGCAAACGAAATAATTGTAAGATTAAATCCAAATGATTATGAATCAATTATTGAAGAAGGAAAAACATTTCAATTAAAAGATTCATTTTCACAAATCAAATTTGAAAAAGATGATAGAATAGAACTCGGCGGTTGTTTTATCGAAAGTGAAATTGGAAATGCTGATGGACGAATATCTTCGCAGTTAAACGAATTAAGAAGAAAATTAGAATCAGAAATAGATAATCAATAAACAAAATGGAATTATCACATAGCTACATAGAAAATTATTTAAGCCGCATTGGCAGTGTTGATTTAATAAAATTAAACGGAAAAGTAACTGATGTAATCGGGCTTGTTATTGTTTCAGTTGGTCCAAATGTTTCACTGGGCGAAGTTTGCACTGTTGTAAACAAAACCGGACAGGAAGTTTGCAAATGCGAAGTTGTTGGTTTTAGAGAAGGAAAAGTTTTATCAATTGCACTTGGTGAAGTTCAGGAAATTTCTCCAAAGTGCGAAATTATAGCAAGCGGAAAAAATTTTACTGTTGGTGTTGGTAAAGAATTATTAGGCAGAGTTATAGATGGATTGGGAAATCCTATTGATGGAAAAGGTCCTATAAAAGTTTCATCATTTCGGTCGCTGCACAGAGAGCCGCCAAATCCACTTGAAAGAAAAAGAATAAGTACAGTGTTGCAAACAGGCGTGCGAGCAATTGATGGATTGCTAACTGTCGGTCGCGGACAGCGAATAGGAATATTTGCGGGCAGCGGTGTTGGTAAAAGTGTTACGCTTGGTATGATTGCAAGAAATACTGACGCAGATGTAAACGTAATTACTTTGATTGGTGAACGCGGCAGAGAAGTGCGTGAGTTTATTGAAAAAGATTTAGGTGAAGAAGGTTTAAAAAAATCTGTTGTAGTTGTTGCAACAAGTGATAAATCTGCTTTGGTGAGAATGAAAGGCGCTTACATCGGAACTACGATTGCAGAATACTTCCGCGATCTTGGAATGGATGTAGTTTTAATGATGGATTCAGTAACTCGATTTGCAATGGCATCAAGAGAAATTGGATTAACTATCGGCGAACCGCCTACAACAAAAGGTTATACACCAAGTGTGTTTGCAGCTTTACCAAAACTTTTAGAGCGCGCCGGCACTACAGATTCAGGCTCAATAACAGGTTTATACACTGTGCTTGTTGATGGTGATGATATGACTGAACCAATTGCTGATGCAGTAAGATCTATTCTTGATGGACATATAGTGCTATCAAGAAAACTTGCTAACAGCGGTCAGTTTCCTGCTGTTGATCCACTGCAAAGTGTTAGCAGAGTTATGCCTGATATTTTTACAAAGCAGCATCGTTACCGCACAATGATTTTTAATTAAATACTTTCTACATATCGTGAAGCAGAAGATTTGATAAATATTGGTGCTTATGTTAAAGGCAGCAATCCACAGATTGATCATGCATTAAATAAAATAAGCCAGTTAAGAGCTTTCCTTAAGCAGGATATTTTTGAGTCATCAGATTATCAATCAACACTAAAAAGATTATTTGAAATAATAGAACTTTAGTTTACAGGAAATCAATGCCAAACTTTAAATTTAAATTTGAATCAGTTAGAAAAGTAAAAGAAACTTTTGAGAAGAAAGCTCAAAAAGAACTTGCACAGATTGATTTGTTTATAACAAAACATCAGCAGTTAAGACAAAAGCTAATTGATGAAATAAATGATCTAAGAAACTCAGCATACAGAACAAAAATGAATGTATCCGAACTTCAATTTATTGGCGGATATGATAATGTATTAAGACAGCAAATTGATATGCAAACTGAAGTGATAATTCAGCTTGAAAAAAAACGCGAAAAAAAAATTGAAGAAGTTGTTGTAAAGACAAAAGAAAAAAAGATGTTAAATCAACTTGAAGAAACTCATAAAGAAAATTTTAATAAAGAATCTAATGCAGTTGAATTAAAATACTTTGATGAAGTTGCTGTACAAAATTTTAATAAGGCTAAAAAATGAAACCAGGAATAATTTATGGAGGAGTTTTCCTCTTTGCGTTTGTATTAGTTACAGGATTATTGATTTACCTGAATTCAACTTATGAAAATATTTTTCAATTTAACTTTGCACCTAAATCTTTAGCTATAGCAGATTCACTTAAAACTGATTCATTAAAAACAGCATTAAATGATTCAACAGCTGTTAAAGATAGTGTTTTGCTTTCATCAATGAATGGAGTTGAAGGAAATGATTCGTTGAATCAAAACCCTGTTGAAAATAAAGAAGTTGAAAACTCTTTAAAGAAAAATCAAAATGAAGTTGTTGATCCTAAAAATCCCAAAACTGATTTAACAACAAATCAGCTGCAAAATAATACAACAACAACACAAACATTACCGCAAGGTAAGGAGTACACAGAATGGGTTGCAAAGGTTACAAGTATTTATTCAGCAATGGAGCCAAAAAAAGCCGCTAAAATAATTCAAACATATTCCGATAATGTAGCAAGAGATATTTTATATAATATGAATAAGAAGACAGCAGCGAAGGTTGTCTCTGAATTAAGCCCGGAAACAGCAAATAGAATTTTTAGGTTTGAGTGATGTTCATTAATTCGATTTTTTTGCCAAAGAATCTTTCTGACCAAACATTACCGGAAGGTGTAGTCAGTTCGATTGGAAATTTTTCTCATTTATTTGCAAACGTTTTTAAGATTGTAAATGATGTGCAGGAAAATTCTAATCCAATTCAATTATTATCACAAACAGAAGTAGCTGTAGAAGATATACAAAACGAGCTGCTAAAAGTTTCACTTCTTACAGATAACATACTTGTTAATGAAAATCGGGGTATCCCTAAACTTGTTGAATTGTTTCTATCAAAAATTGAAACAGGAGAATATACACAGGAAATGGCGGACAGTAACAAGGTAAAGGTTATTGAAAAAACGCCAAAATATTCTTCAATGAGTAAAGAAGAATTTGTTAAAGAAATAAAAAGTATTCTTGATTCTTTAAAAAACAGTAAAACAAACCAATCACAAAATATCCAGGTTTCTTTAGTCGCTGGCGGTATTTCAATTCCTATTGATCCCAAAGTAAGTTCAGCAGCAGAAATTGAAAATATTATCAACGAACAACTTCAAACTAATAATGATTTTAAGATTATGATTCAAAATGGAAATCAAAAACTTACAATTGAAGTTGAACCGATAAAAACGCAAGTTAATAAATCTTTTGTACCGGTTGAGATAGTTGAAGATAAAAATACGTCCCAAATACCAAACGTTAAAGATGTAAATAAAACAACGGAGCCAGTTTTAGAAGTGAGGAATAGTTCTGAAGAACCAATAGCGGTTTTGAAAGAAAATGGGAAATTGGATAGTGCATTTCAGCCCCAATTGAAAGGCACAACACACGTATTGAGCAGTATCAATACTAATACTATAAATGAAGTTAAATCTGACTTGAAAATATTTGATAAAACATTTGTTGATTCACAAAAGACAGTAATAAATAATCAAGCTAATATTGCAAAACCAGCTGTTGAGAAAATCAGTAATGAGACAAATATTTCAGATTTAGAAAAGCAAGCTGAACAAAGTAAGACTGTTGAGAATAAAGTTTCTCAAGATTTACATTTATCAAAAACTGTAAGTGAAAATATTAAATCAGAAATATTAAAAACTACAGAAGTAAATAAATCAGATAAAAAGATAAGTGTTAAGTCGAATCAAAAATTAAATTCATTTTCGGTTAACAAAGCTGCGATAGAAGAAAAAACTGAACTAAGTGATCTTGCTGAAAAAACTAATGTGAAAGAAATTAAAATTGATGTTCAAAGTTTCCCAAAGAAACAAACTGTTGAGTTTAACGCACCCAAAGTCGAATCTAAAATTGAAGTTTCTTCCAGTAAACCTTTAGTTGAAAAACCAGATCAGCCAACACAAAATTTAGTTAGTGAAAAGAAAACTGTTGACGTAAAATTTGAAAAAACAATAAAACAAGAAACGAAACCTGAAATTAAATCAGAACCAATTGATTCTTCTGAAACTATTAAGAAAGTAAATCAAAGCGTAACGGAACACGAAGTTAAAACTGTAAATAACTTAGCTGCAAAAACAAAACCTGAAACTAAATCTTTTGTTCAACAGGAATTATTTACTGATAATGAAGTTGAAATCGTTGATGCAAATGAAGTGCATAAATCAGAAACACAAATAAAATCTGAAAGACCGGTCGAAAATTTAAAATCAACAACCAATAAAATCACTAATTCATTAAAACAAGAAATAAAGCTTCAGGAAGTTATTAAGACTGAAACAAACTTAGAATCAAAACCTGAATTAAAAAAGGAAAACAGCGATTGGTTTAAGAGTAATATTACTGTTGGTACAAAATCTCAAGTAAAAGAAAATAATTCCAACCCTGTGGAAACAACTAAAGTTAAACCTGAAGTAAACAAAGTTGTTGAGTTGAAATCAAATGTTGAGAACAAAGAAACTGTAAAAGTATTAAGTGATGAAAAACCTGTTGTTAATAACAATTACGAAAAATTACCATCTGAGAAAATAAAAACTCAACAAAGTGAGATTAAAATTGCTGAATCAACTGTTAAGAATAACAGGATTTCTGTTGATCAAACCAATATAAAGACTGAAAATATTTCCAAAGTAAATGTAAAGCAAAATTTAAAACTGGATTCATTATCTGATGATCACACAATAGAATTAAAAGTTGAAAACTCAAATCTAGATTCTAAAATAGAATTGGGTAAAGATTCGAACACTAAACCGATTGAAACAAAAACTGTTAATGATTTAAAAGAAAATAAATCTATAAAGATAGATTTTAAAGAACGCAGAATTTATTCGCAGATACCAAAGCTTGAAGTTATAACTGATGATAAAGCCATAAAGAATACAGAGAAACAAAATCAATTTTCTGAACCTATTGTAAAGGAAAATATAAAAGTTGTTGATGAGCCGGTTAAATCAGTTCCAAATCATACTGAAGCCAAACCAAAAGATGAGAAACAGGTTTGGGTAAAAGTAAGTGTTGAGAAAACTGAGGTTGAAAATCAACAGGAATTTAAAAAATACTCATCTTCAAATAAGATAACTATGAGTGCTAATGATGATGTTAAAAAAGATTTTTCATCATCAGATAATTTGCACGATGAGCAAAAAGAAAATCAGAAACAAAAACCACAAAATGTTTTTGTTGAATCAAACCAAAATTCTGAAACAAAATCTTCTGTTCAAACGCAGAATAGTACAACTCAGCAAGACGTAATAAGCAGCATTAAGCCAGAACAAAAAACTGAACAAACACATTTCAAATCAGAATTGCAAAATGAAAATGTAAAGTATAATTCCAGATCAGCAGAAATGGTTGAAAAAGTTAAGGTAATTTCTTCAGGTGAAATGGTAAGAGAAGTTTACAAAGTTCTAGAAAACGGTGAGAAGCAATCAGTTGTATTAAAACTTGTTCCTAAAGAACTTGGTGCAATAAAAGTTATGCTGGATACAATTGATAATGTTTTAACCGCAAAGGTTGAAGTTGAAAGCGAATCGGTAGGACAGATTATAAGAAATAATGTTGAGCAATTAAAACA
>Ga0172368_10005765_pt1 | contig 13642 bp, 9 predicted proteins | sample Lak11m_FD_114540 | JGI IMG/M metagenome (GOLD analysis project Ga0172368, IMG submission 114540) | Freshwater microbial communities from Kabuno Bay, South-Kivu, Congo - kab_022012_11m | ecosystem: Environmental > Aquatic > Freshwater > Lake | place: Democratic Republic of the Congo: South-Kivu...
TTCGCATTTGATGCCAAATTCCAAGACGTGACTGTTCCAAAGGAAATCATTTTTCCTGGCGCTAAAAATCTAGCAATTGGAACGGGGATGCGATTGCTGCCTACTCCAACTGAAGGAATTGCTCGGACTAAGCGAATGGCTTCCTGAGCGGAAAACGAGGGAATCCACCACGCCTTTGGCTTCTGAATATTTTCCGGCGTACAAACAGGCGCGTGAGCAAGTCTCTCCATCTCCTCCGCATACGCCTGCGTATTGAACTTCCCGTCCTCGATCGCCTTGCCCCACGCCATGTAACTCTGCCCAGCGGAGTCTAGCGGTTCGTCTTTTTTGCGTTTCGCTGCTTGCTCTCTGGCAATGAGCGCTGCCTCCGCTTCTTCCATGCGGTCTATCTTGGCATCCATCCCGTGATGAGAGTCAAGCCTCTTGCGCTCCTCCTCTTCCCATTTCTTTTCCACCTTCTTCTGGTGACGCTTTTGCACTTCAGTCAAGCCGCCTGATTCTTTTTGCTGACGCTTTTTGTTTGCCACTATTGCGCCCGCTGTCAGCGCCGCCGCTAACGCTGCCATGCCCCACAGGTTGCCCGGCTTGCGCTCCGCTTCTGCATTCGACTTTCCGCCCCAAGCGGTGACGATGGTTTCAGTTGAGGCGTCCTCCGATGTTGCCATCGCCGACTCACCTTGCCCGACGGCTGCCGCGTGATTCGCTTCCTCACTCTGCGGCGGCGTGAACTCCGCTATCGGCAGCAGAGTCTCCAACAGCGTCGCCTCCACTTGCGCGCTGACTTGTCTTTCGTTGCCCGCGCGGTCTTTCGCTTTGAGCGTGATGCGATACGTCCCCGCCGATGCCTTCGCCCCATCCGCGAAACGTCCATCCCAGGTGAACTCGCCCACCAGCCGCTTTTCTCCGCTGAGCGCATCGTCCCATCTCACTTTGGCGTAGCGCTCCGCCGCATCGTCTATCACCACCCGCAGCGTCCCCAGCCCGCTGCCTTTGTCTCTTAGTTCGTAGTTCAGCGCTTCGCCCAATTTAATTTGCGCGGGGAGTTCCACTTCCGGCGCGCGCGTGTCTATTGCCACCGCCGCCAGCGGAGTCTCCGTTATGTTGCCCGCTTGGTCCTTGACGCGAAGTTGCAGCGCGTGCTCGCCATCTTTCAGCGTCCAACTCCCGCTGAGGTTTTGCCAAGCGCCGCCATCCACTTGAATTTGTATCAGCGCTACGCCGCTGGTCGCGTCAGACGCCTCTGCGTTTATGGTCACTGCCGTCACATACCAGCCGTTGCGTTTTTCGCCGCTTAGGCTGTAACTTATTTGCGGGCTGGTCGTATCTACCGCGATGTTCTGTTTTTGGCTGCTGACGTTGCCCGCCCGGTCTCTTGCCGTTAGGCTCACTTCGTACACCCCATCTGGAAATAAAATCTCGCCCGCGTAGGTCTCTGTCACGCCGCCCGCTGTGACCGTGATGCCGCTCAGCCCGGAGGTCTCGTCTTCTGCTTGGGCGGTCAGGCTCGCAGCGCTGAGATACCAGCCATTTTCGCCCATCGTGCCGCTTACTGCGCTTTCTAGTTGCGGCGGAGTCGCATCGCGCTTGTAACTCGTCTCGCCCGCGCTGTAGAGTCCGCTGGCGGAATCTACCCGGTAGGTCGCTTTGCCTTGTCCTTCCTCTACCTGCCCCGATTCGCATTCGCCCGCGCCCGCTGTGCACGCGAGCGCTGCTCCGTTCACGCTGCCGCTGATGTTCACGCTTTCGCCCTTAGGGTCAGAGGCGCTCAGCCTCAGCCATTCTTCTCCAACGCACCAGTTGTTTTCTCCCCATTGCGTACATTGCCATTCCGCGCTGATGAAGGGCGGCTGCGCCGGGTCAGGGTCGCACACCAAATCACAGGCAAAGCAGCAGCCTTGACAAGAGCCGCCATTTTGGCTGACCCCGTTGTTGTCGCAGGAGATGTCTTTGTTGTAGCAAGATGAGTATCCGCCGCAAGGCGCGGCATTCCAGTCTGTGCAGACGGTGTGGCAGTTTTGTCCCCAGTCTTTGGATGCCCGCGCGTACCAGCCCGCTCCCGCGCATTTCCACGCTGGCAGGCGCGGCGAGATGAGCGCGTAGAGTATTACCATCAAGACCGCGACGCTCAGTAGCATCAGTCCCTTTTTACGCGGAATGCGGATGTACGTTGGTTGGTTGGTTGGTTGGTTGGTTGGCGCATGTTGCCCTCCGGTGTGTTTTGATTTTACTCCGCGCGTAAGCGAGCGGCAAGAGCGCATCCCCTTGCGCTTTTGTACTTCAGCGCAACTCCTTAGAATGAGGTTGCATAAGGTAAAATAGAAGCATGGAAGACGACCCGATTGAATTTCGTATTGGCGTGTTTTTCTATTTGATGGGCGCGGGGGCGTTTGTGATTTTTGTCGCCTCAGACTTCGCCCAAAAAGCCGACTTCGATTACTTTTTTGGCGCGCTGGTTTTGTTTAGCATTGGCTGGTATTTTCGCCGCAATTTAAAACCTCCTCCGCGCGTAGAACGCTTTACATGGATTAAAAACGCCCTTCAGAACATGAAACAAAAATCTGCTCCAAAGAAAAAATAAACCTATGTCCAAACTAATCTCCCTTAAGAAAGCCATTGCCGAACTTGTGAAAGATGGAGACGTTCTCTACGCCGCCGGATTCACCCACCTGATTCCCTTTGCCGCCGGGCATGAGATGATTCGTCAGGGCAAGAAAAACTTGACCCTCGCCCGCGCCACCCCAGATTTGATTTACGACCAAATGGTCGCGGCGGGCTGTGCCAAAAAGGTCATCTTCTCTTACATGGGCAACCCCGGCGTTGGCTCGCTGCGGATTGTCCGCGCCGCCATTGAAAAAGGCGAATTGGAATGGGAAGAATATTCCCACTTTGAAATGATCACCCGCCTGCAGGCGGGCGCGGCTGGGCTGCCCTTCCTCCCCATGAATCAAACTGGCGGCGAGGATTTGCAAAAAGCCAACTCGCTCATCAAACGCATCCCCGACCCCTACGGCGGCAAGGACGTGATTGTCGTCCCTGCGCTTAACCCGGATGTCGCCATTGTGCATGTGCAGCGCGCGGATAAAAACGGCAACGCTCACCTGTGGGGCATTATTGGCGAGCAAAAAGAAGCCGCCTTCGCCGCAAAGAAGGTCATCCTCACCGCCGAAGAAATTGTGGACGAGGAAGTCATCCGCTCCGACCCAAACCGCACCATGATTCCCTCTAATATTGTGGACGCGGTTTGCCATGTGCCGTTTGCCTGCCATCCCTCCTATTCGCAGGGCTATTATGACCGCGATAATGAGTTCTACCTTGCGTGGGACAAAATCAGCGAGTCGCAAGAAAGCGTGCAAGCCTATTTGAAGGAATGGGTCTATGGCGTGAAAGACCACAACGCCTATTGGAAAAAATTGGGCGAGAAAACGCATAAACGCTTGAAGGTCAAGCCGCGTTACAGCGCGAAGATTAATTATGGGAGTTATTAGTTGGCTAGTCTGCTAGTCTGCTAGTCGGCTAGTCTTCTAGTCGCTAGTCGCTAGTCTGCTAGTCTGCTGGTCTGCTTATGAATATTCCTCCTAGTTTAGATTTTGGCGGCGCGGGCGCGCCCTTGCATTTTTTACATGCCAACGGCTATCCGCCCGCTGCTTATCAACCGTTGATTGATTCCTTAACAACTCAATACCGCGTCTTTGGGATGACTCTGCGCCCGCTGTGGAAAAATTCCAACCCGCAGGAATTGCAAGACTGGCATCCGCTCAGCGAGGACTTGCTGCGCTGCCTCTCTGCCCGCCAAGAGAATCCAGTCATCGGAGTCGGTCATTCAGTGGGCGGAATCGTCACCTTGCGCGCGGCGCTGCGCGCGCCCGAACGCTTTCGGGCGTTGGTGTTACTAGACCCAGTGCTGTTTGTGCCGCCCTTCCTTGCCCTGTGGAATTTACTTCGCGCGGTGAGGCTGGGCAACAAGTTGCATCCTAAAATTTCCGGCGCATTGAAACGCCGCCGCACGTTTGACGATTTAGAAAAAGTCTTTCGCGGCTATCGCTCGCGCCCGGTCTTTCGCTACGTTAGCGATGAGGCGCTGCGCGCCTACATTCGCGGCATCACTCGCCCGCAGGGAAATGACGGCTACGAGCTGGCATATTCCCCGGAGTGGGAAGCGCATATCTATCTGACTGGATTGAGAGATTTTGACTTGTGGAAAATGTTGCCCGCGCTGAAAGTTCCCACCCTCATCATTCGCGGCGCAGAAACGGACACCTTCCTCGAAAACGCCGCCAACCTCGTCCGCAAGAAAAATCCGCGTATATACATTCATACCATGTTGCGCGCCACGCATCTCCTGCCGCTGGAACATCCGCAGGAAGTTGCCGACCTGATAAAAAATTTTGTGAACGCCTGATTCAAGGAGAAGCATGAAGCCATTGACTTATTCCTCCGCCGAGTTGATGATTGTCAACGCCGCGCGGCTGCTCAAAGACGGCGATGTCGTCTTTGTGGGCGTGGGGCAGCCCAACCTCGCCTGTAACCTCGCCAAACGCACGCACGCCCCTAACTTGGTGATGATTTACGAAGCGGGCGTTATTGGCGCGGAGCCTGCCCGCCTGCCGCTTTCCATTGGCGACCCAACTCTCGTCAGCGGTTCGCTTTCAGTCGTGAGCATGTACGATATTTTTGCAAACTATTTACAGCGCGGCAATGTGGATGTGGGCTTTATGGGCGGCGCGCAAATTGATAAATATGGCAACATCAACGCTACCGTCATCGGCGACTACGCTCACCCCAAAGTGCGCCTGCCGGGTTCTGGCGGCTCGCAGGAAATTGCCGCGTGGGCAAACCGCTGTTACATTATGACTCCGCATCAGAAGCGGCGCTTCCCTGAAAAGGTGGAGTTTATGACCTCCGCCGGTTTCATTAGCGGCGGACGCGCGCGCGCCGAGCGTGGATTGCACGGCGGCGGAATGCTTGCGGTGGTCACCGATATTGGCATCCTTGAGCCTAACGAAGACGGCGAGATGATTCTCGCCGCGCTGCATCCGGGGCGCACGGCGGAAGAGGCAAAAGCCAACACGGGCTGGAACTTGCAAGCCGCGCCGCAGTTGCGCCAAACCGAGCCGATTACCAAAAAAGAATTGAACATTTTACGGAAAGAACTTGACCCGAACGGAATTTATTTGAAAAGCGGCGCATAATACGCCATGAGGTTGTCAATGAATACTCCAAATCTATCGTTACTGCCGCACATTGGCGTTTTTGAGCCTCAAGGCGCTTCTATGTTTTTAGACGCGCAACAAATCCGTTTGCGCGAGAACAAAGCGTGCGGCTTGATAGAAATTCAAGCCGCGCCCACGCAATCCATTTTGCAGCTCTTCGCGCAGGGCGTCGCCGCCAGCGCTTATCTGTTGGAAGATGGACACAGCAAACCTTTTCAATTAATTAACCTTTCCACCGTTTGGAATGGAAGTTCCGCGCCCATTCATGTCGTGGAGTTTCCGCCTTATGTGGGGCGGTTGCTGTGGCTGGCTTTAGAATCTCCCATTGTGGAGACGCTAGATTTTGCAGACAAGACGGCGTTACAAGAGACGCTTGCCCGCTGGCAAGCAGAGGCGTTCAATGGCGTGGCTCAGATATTTGACGCGCAAACGCAAAGCGTATTCGTCATTAAAGATGGCAAGCCGCTGATGGAAGAATCCTTTACTTTAAGCGGGAAAAATTTTAGCCCTGCGCTGCCCTTCGACGGGCTGAGCGACTCTCCCTTGCGGCTTTTGACGCGCCGCTTGCAGCCTTCCTCGCAAGCCTATCAATGCCTTGCGTTGCGTCTTGGCGTGGTGGATTGGAGCAGTCACGCCCTGAGCCGCTACGAAGAACTTGCCGGTCAGCGTTTGACTCAAATGCTACAGCGCAACGTGCAAGAAATTTGCCAACCCTCCCAATGGAATCTTTCCATTGAAAATACGCGCCTGCGCGATGAGCATTTCTTCTCTTACGCGCAGACCGCCGGACAAGCCTACCGCGCTGTCTTTATGGAAGTCGGCGCGCAAATGGAGCAGGTGGTAGGCGGCGTTTTGGCGCAGCGCATCTTAACCGAAACCTTTAACTCGGTCTCGCAAGATACCCGCGCCGCGCTGGAACTGCATCGTTTAATCCCCGCCGCTTTTATAGGATGATAGCCCCATGATTAAAAATATTCGCCTTAATGCGTTGGTGAGCGGAATTCTCTTATCGCTGATGGTGTTTCTTTACGTTTATATTTATCACGACTTTGAAAATCTGACTTCCATCTACTCCAAATTTGCGGTGAACAAAGTTTTTGAATTATTGACCATTGCTCCCGCGCTCATGGCGGCGTTTCTTGCCGTGTTAATTGTGACGCAATTTTCCCCCAAAGAGCCGCTCTTTCGCGTTTGGCTCATGTTGGCGCTGGGCTGGGGCTTTTGGGCGCTCGGCGAGTTGAGCTACCTGCCCTATGATTTCTTCTACCCGCAAGACTACCCCGATTTTAGTTTTATAGATTTCTGCTGGTTGGCGGGCTACTTTTTTCTGGGGCTGGCGCTGTATTATCAAATTCGTCTCATTTACAGCGGCAGAGCGCATTACACCGCTTTTTACTTGGTTATTGTTGGCATTGTGTTGCTCATCACTTACGGGCTGACCAATTTGGTTATGGCTTATGGCTTGGGCGGAGACTCGCCACACTGGGCCGTTTATCTTTCTGTTCTCTACCCGGTTTTAGATATATTTGAAGGCGGCGCGGCAATTTGGCTTTCGCTTTTATACGGGCGCGGCGCTTTTGGGCGCGTCTGGTGGGCGCTGATTTCATTTACTATCGCCGATTCGGCTTCGGTCTTCTTTTGGCTGGGCGGCGGCGTATTGCTCTCTGAAAGCGCCTACTTTGTAGTGGATATGCTCTCCGCCGTAACCTACGCTTTGGCTTACGCTATTGCGGCGCTATCTTTATTGATTTCGTACAATTTATTGCGCTACGGCTATAACGCGGCGCGCAAGCCCGCCTTGCGTTAAGGACGGTTGCTTATGCTCACCATCATAGACCGAGTGATATTTTTGAAAGAAGTTCCGTTTTTTCAAGCCATGAGCGTAGAACATCTTAAAGCGCTGGCGGCGTTATGCGATGAAACTTTTTTTGAACAAGGCGCGCAAATTTTTAAGCCCGGAGACGCGGGCGGCTCGCTGTATGTAGTAGTGAACGGGCGCGTGGGCATAGAGCATGAAAAGCGCGCCGGTTCTTTTGCGCGTCTGGCAGACGCGGAAGCATACTCCTATTTTGGCGAGACCAATTTTTTTGACAAAAGCCCGCGCTCCACTTCGGCGACTGCCATCCGCGATACGCTGACCTTGCAACTACGCCGCGAACCCGTCTTGGAATTTGCGCGGCAAGACCCGCGCCTAGCGCTAGAAATTATCAACGCGCTCAGCGAGCGCCTGCGTGAAAACAATGACCGCCTTGCCGAAATGACGCGCCCTGTCTCGCGTCAGATGAACAAACTTTTTGACCAAATTGGCTGACGCGCCCAAAGGATATGCAATGACTTGGCTCAACCGTGTTTTTAACATCCGCGCCAAAGAGTGGACGCGCTTGCTTTTTCTTGCGGCAATTTTAATCTTCTCCAACATTGGCACAAATTGGGGGACTACGGCGGTTTATGGCGAATTTTTGAAGCAGTCCGGCGCGGGGGCGCAATCTGGCTTGCAAACGCTGATTTGGGCGTTGATGATGAGCGCGTTGCTTTCTGTTCCGGCGCTTTCCATTTACACCGCGTTTGTAGATAGAGTGGACCCCAACCGCTTGTTCATCTACATTATTGCGGCGGGCGGCGCGGTGATATTAATAGGCATGGGCATGTTGGGCATGGGGATGCAGACGCTGGCGTTTCCTTTTATCTATGTATTATCGCAAGCGTGGCTGGCAATTTTCAATCCGCATTTTTTCACCTACGTTAATGAATTGTTTGATATTCAATCCGCCAAACGCGCGTTGCCGCTCATTTTGGCGGGCGGGCGTATTGGCGCTTCGCTGGCGGGTTTTACCTTAAAGCCGTTACGCGCCGCCGTTTCTATGGATACGCTGCTTTGGCTGTGGCTGGCGAGCGATGCGTTGGTGATTTTTGCCTTGATGCTCATGCCCGCCATGTTGAAAAAGGACGCCCCGCGCGAACCTGCGCCGCGTAAATCGAGCGGGCAGCGGGTTAGCTTCTTTTCCAGCCTTAAAGAAGGGCTGCATTTTACGATGAACTCGTCCTTCTTAAAGTGGATGGCGATTGGCGCGTTGTTGCTTTCTGCGTTGATTAATGTTTTGGAATATTACGCCAATCAAGTTCTTGCGCCGCTTTATCCTTCCTCAGTAGATTACACCGGTTTTCTCGGCACGTTAGACGGCGTATCCAATTTGGTTGCGCTGCTCACTCTGTTGTTTGTAGTGAACCGCATGACGAAGGCGTGGGGCGTTGCGGGCGCAAGTCTGACGTTTCCTTTTGTAACGTTGTTCATTAGCGGCGGGTTGGCGGCTTTCCCCGCCTGGTTAACGGCTTCGCTTGCCAACCTTAACCGCAAGGGGCTGCGTTTTAGCTTGTACGCGCCGATTGAGGCGTTGCTCTATAACGCCATTCCGCTTCGCATTAAAGGGCGCGCGCGCGCTTTTGTGGGCGGGCTGCTTTTTCCGCTGGGCGCAATTCTTGGTGTGAGCATTCCCCTGGCGTTGAATCTCTTCCATGTGGAATCTACTTTGCCGTTGCGCAGCGTAATTTTCCTTTTCTCTTTGGCGTTTGTCTTTGCCATGTTTAAGATTCGCAGTCAGTACGCGCAATCGCTCGTGCGGATGTTGGAAGAGGACGATTACTCATTTTTGATGAGCGAGGACGCGGATGAATTAAGCGCCGCCGACCCCGCAACCTTGAAGCGTCTGCGCGCAAAATTGGAGCAAAGCGCCAGCCATGAGATGCGCGTTTTTATGGCGCAGGTCATCGCGCAAGCGGGCGGCGCGGAAGCGCTCCCCATTTTGATTCCCGTCATCAAATCTACGGCGGAGCCGCGCACGCGCGCCTCCATGTTAGAGGTGGTTGTCGCCGCCGGGCTGCGCGGAGACGACCTGCGCGAAATGTGCGCGGACTTTCTTGTGGACGCAGACCCGCAATTGCGCCTTTCTGCCGCCGCCGCCTTAGAGCAAATGTTTGGCGCGCAAAGCGAGTGGCTGCAAGAGTTATGGGTTTCCATGGTCAATGACCCGCACCCACAAGCCTCCTTTTACGCGTTGAAAGCCCTGGCTCAAACCGGAAAGTTCTTTACCTTTGAACCCGCTGTATGGAAGTTAAATGACCTGCTCAAAAGCGCTTTGGACGAAGATAAAAAGAACGCCATTGATATTCTGCGCTTGATAGCCGAGCCAAAATCTGTCCGTCAATTGTTGGAATTTCTGACCGAGCTAAATGATTCCCTGCGTTTAGAGGCGGCGCTCAGTTTAGAAAATTCCGCCCTGCCGTTGAACATGGTCTTAGATGGCGACATTATAGATTTTGCCCAACTCTTATTGCAAGACCCGGTAGCGCGTATTCGTCAAGCCGCGCTTGCCATTTTAGACAAATACAAAAAGAAAGAACACTACCCGTTATACATCTCTGCGCTGGCGGATAAAAATGAGCAGACCCGCGCCGCCGCCGCGAGTTTGCTCGTCTCCATTGGCAAGGACATCGTCCCGCTGGCGCAAGCCGAGTTAAGAGCAAAAAAAACGCAAGCGCGCAAAATGGCAGCCGCCGTATTAAGCCGCATTGACCCGCGTCAATTTGGCGGGTGGATTGAAAAAATGGTCTCCGAAGACCTGAACCTTATTTATCAAAACATTAGCGCGGAAGAAACGCTTGCCGCGCATCAGACGCATCGCAGCGCGCGCGCTCTGCTTTCTTCGCTGCGCGAACGTAACCACGAACTCATTGACGAAATCCTCTACTTGCTTTCATCCATTCATGACCCGCAAACTTTGCGGGTGGTGGGCGAATCGCTGCACAGCGACCTGCCTGCCACGCGCAACCTAGCGTTGGAAGCGCTGGAATCGCTTACCTCTCCGCAGACCGCCGCGCTCATTGCCTCTCTATTTGAGCCGCTTGCTCCGGCGCAGTTGCTCAAATTAAGCGAAGGCTCGCTCAACGTACAGCGCGTTTCTGCGCTGCAAGCTTTGCAAGGTTTAGCCGCTCAACGCGATGCGGAAATTCGCCTACTGTTAGTGTTACATAGCGCGGGCGATATTGGCGCGGAATTAACTCGCAGCGGAGACGTTCAGGCAGAGGCTCTGCTTGCCATGCTGAAGAAAATAGAGGCTGAAACTTTTGCGCCGATTCGAGACGCGGCTCGTGTCGCGGGGCAAAAGATTCTTGCCGCTCTAACCCCATCCCAACCGCAGATATTTCACCCGCTGTCTCTGGCAGAAAAGATGATTGTGCTAAAAGAAGCGCCGTTCTTCCGCAACATCCCTACCCGCAACTTGGCGGCTATCGCGCAGGCTTCGCAAGAAAAGCAATACCGCGCGGGCGAGCGCGTTTTTAAGACCGGCGAACCCGGCGGCGCGTTATACATTATCGTGGATGGACAGGTCAAAATTGAACAGGAAAAGCGCGAAGGCGCGACTCTCTTGGCGACTTTGGAAAATGACGCCTCCTTTGGCGAGATGTCTCTCTTTGACGACAGCCCGCGCTCCGCTTCTGCCATTGCCGCGCGCGATAGCGTCATCCTTGAAGTGACGCGCGCCCCCATCATTGCGCTGACCATGCAAAACCCCGATATGGCGCTGGAATTAATTGCCGTGTTAAGTCAGCGTATTCGAGAAACCAGCGAACGCCTCGCCGACACAGCGCGCGCGCGTCCGCGTGAATTGCATAATTTATATGACCAATTCAGCGCATCCTGAGGATTCAAAATGAAGACAAAACTAACCAGACTTTTTACCGAATTTTTTGAAAGCGAGAAATCTTCCGGCATTGTTTTAATCTTTTGCACAATCGCCTCGTTGATAATTGCCAATACTTATTTTGGCGAGGGCTATTTGAATTTTTGGCATTCCAAAGTGGGCTTTGAGGCGGGCGGGCTGGCGTTGAAGTACAGCGTGGAACATTGGATTAATGACGGGCTGATGGCAATTTTCTTCCTGTTGATTGGATTGGAAATTGAGCGCGAGGTATACATTGGCGAACTCTCTGACCTAAAAAATTCCACCCTGCCTATGGTTGCCGCTTTGGGTGGCATGGCGCTGCCCGCTCTGCTGCATTTCCTCTTCAATCGCGGTTTAGAGACGCAATCTGGCATTGGCATTCCCATGGCGACAGATATTGCCTTTGCGCTGGGCGTGTTGGCTTTGCTGGGCAGCCGCGCCCCCGCTTCGTTAAAGATTTTCCTGACCGCGCTCGCCATCATAGATGACTTGGGCGCAATTATTATCATTGCCTTATTTTACGTTGGCGATTTTTCTTTGATGTATTTTGCGTTGGCGCTGGCGGTTTTGGTTGCCCTGTTTGCCATGAATCGACTCGGCGTAAAAGCGCTGCCGCTTTATCTCATTCCCGGCGCAATCATGTGGTACTTTACGCTGCGCTCCGGCATTCATGCCACCATTGCGGGCGTGTTACTGGCGTTTGTCATCCCCTTTGGCGATGGCGGCGAAGATTCACCCTCCTATCGTTTACAACATTTCTTGCATAAGCCGGTGGCGTTCCTCATTTTGCCGATTTTTGCGTTGGCAAATACCGGCATTGCCTTGGCGGGCAACTGGTTGGGTGGGCTAACCTCGCCCAATAGTTTGGGAATTTTTGCCGGTTTATTTGTTGGAAAACCGCTGGGCATTGCCTTGTTTAGTTTTATTGCGGTGAAATTTGGGCTTTCCAAATTACCCAACGAAGTTTCCTGGCGGCATGTGATTGGCGCGGGATTTTTAGGCGGCATTGGTTTTACTATGTCTATTTTCATCACCTTGCTGGCATTTGCCAATCCGCAGTTTGTGCAAGATTCAAAAATAGCCATTTTGCTCAGCTCGCTGGCGGCGGGCGCAACAGGCTATTTTATTTTGAACGGAGCGCACCGCGCGCATAAAACAAGAGAGCGCCATTGATTTGGCGCGTCCATGGACGCTCTCTTAATAAACCCGTCCGCAGAGGGACAAAAAATTTAATTTTGCGTTTATGAACTTTTTCAAATTATCCCCCATGCAGCAAGGCATGTTGTTCCAACATCTTTATGGAACGCAGCCCGGCGTAAACGTGCAGCAATTGGTTTGCGCGTTTCAACGCGCAGACCCCGCCGCCTTGCAACGCGCATGGCAAACGCTCTGGCGGCAAATGGATGTTTTGCGACTCGGCTTCGATTGGAGCGGCGAACAACCGCGCCAGCGCGTTTTTGACTTTTTAGAATTTAACTGGGAAGAAGAAGACTGGCGCGCCGCCGCCAACCCGCAAACTCAACTGGAACAATTTCTCCACGCCGACCGCGCGCGCGGGTTTCAACTCAACCGCCCGCCCCTCATGCGTTGGCGGCTCATCCGTCACGCGCGCGGCTACTGGCTCGTTTGGACCTATCACCACATTCTGCTGGATGGGCGTTCCCAAAACCTCATCATGGCGCAATTTGCCCAAGCCTATCAAGCCGCGCTGGCTGCGGAAGATTTTCGCGCGGCGACTGCGCGTCCCTATCAAGATTATATGGATTGGCTGAACGCGCAAAATTTGGAAGAAGCGCGGCAATACTGGGGCGAGCGAATCAGCGGCGCGCGCATGGTCAAACTCCCCAACCTTGCCCCGCCGCAAGCGGGCTTTGGGCGCGTTCAAATTCAATTGCCGCAAGACCTCACCGCCGCCCTTGTCAATTTTGCCCACGCGCAAGACTTAACGCTCAACACGCTGGTTCAAGGCGCGTGGGCGTTTTTGCTAAATCGCTACACCCGCGAAAGCGATATTTCTTTTGGAACAATTCGCGCGCAGCGCCGCTCTGCTTTGGATGGGGCAGGCGCAAAAGATATGCTCGGCGTTTTCATTAATGCGCTGCCCATGCGCGTTCAACTTGCCCCGCAAACCACAGCCCTGCAAGCGCTAAAAGATTTACGCGCCCAAACGCTGGCGTTGCGCGTTCCGCCGCGAGAGAGCCTGCCCCTCGCAGAGATTCAACAACTCAGCGGCGCAAACGGCGCGTTTTTTGAAACGCTCGCCGCGTTTGAAAACCTCGACTTTAACGAAGCGCTGCAAGCGCTACACCCGCTCTTTCACGATTGGACTTTTGAACTTCACGAACACATCGGCTACCCGCTGGCGTTAGAAGCCTACGGCGGCAGCCGCCTCACGCTGCGCTTAGAGTACAGCCGCGCCATCGCGGATGAAGCCGCCGCTCAACGCATTCTTGCTCAACTACAAACCTTGTTGCAATCTATTTTGCGCGACCCCCACGAGCGCGTGAATCGGCTGGAAGTATTGACAGAAGAAGAACGGGACTTGCAGACGAAAGACGAAACGCGGCGCGAGCAAGTCTCATGGCAAATACATGAGCGCATCGCGGCAGTAGCGGCGGCGCAGCCTTACGCCATAGCGGCGCGGCGCGGCGACACAGCGTGGACCTATGCGGAACTAAACGAACGCGCCAATCAACTGGCATGGGAACTCAA
>Ga0172368_10005767_pt1 | contig 13640 bp, 9 predicted proteins | sample Lak11m_FD_114540 | JGI IMG/M metagenome (GOLD analysis project Ga0172368, IMG submission 114540) | Freshwater microbial communities from Kabuno Bay, South-Kivu, Congo - kab_022012_11m | ecosystem: Environmental > Aquatic > Freshwater > Lake | place: Democratic Republic of the Congo: South-Kivu...
ATTGCGGCAAAACGCTGAACTACTCTCCCGGTACTCGCGCGAGGGTGCGCCCTGGAGTATGCGTTGGGGTCTATACACGGGTGATTCATTGCTGCCCACGGTCCGCCGGCTGTATTTTGGCAAGTTCCACCAGTTGCTGTTCGGGCAGACCCAGGCAGGTTGGTTGGACTGGATGCGGCGTTTGCCGCTGACGCCAGGGCCATCCGACGACTACCAGTACACTTACGACACGCTAAAGGGCTACCTGATCACGACTTCGCACCACGACAAAAGCACCAAGCTTTTCCTTTCGCCGCTGCTTCTAAGCCGCTGGTCCGGCAAGATCCAAGTGGACGACGAGCGGAGGCGTCTGGCGCGGATGCAGTTCGACTTTTACTCCGACGAACTTAAGATTGCCAATCCGTTCACTTCCGAGAATGACTCGGCCGCCATCGAGAAGACGCGCAAGTACCTGGCGCAGTTCGCGGCCACCGAGCGGATCTACCAATACATGCTTGCCGAAGCCGGCAAGAGGCACCCGTCGATCAACTTCAACCGGCAGTTCCCCGGCTCAGCGTCCTATGTGATGAACAACAAGGAAATCATGGGGGCGTTCAGTAAGGGGGGCTGGCTCTTCATGGAGGAAGCAATCACCAAGAAGTTCGATGATTACTTCGCCGGCGAGGAGTGGGTTTTGGGCCCGCAGACGGCGACCGCGATCGACCGGGCAAAGATCCAGCAGGATCTGCTGGCGCGCTACAGGGCGGATTTTGTCGGCAACTGGCGGGAATACATTCGCGGCGGTGCGGTGGTGCGATATGCCAGCCTGAACGATGCCGTCCGGAAGCTGGGGCAGCTCTCCGGAGCGCAAAGCTACCTGCTGGCGATGATCTGTGTAGCCAGTGAGAACACGTCCTCGGCGACGGTCCAGGAGATCAAGGACGCCTTGCAGCCGGCGCAGTATGTGACGCCTGCCGGCTGCACTGACCGTTACATCGGCCAAACGAACCAGATGTACATGAACGGGCTGCTGGGCTTGCAGGCCTCACTGGAGCAGGCTGCGCGGGCAAACAACCCGCAGGATCCGGCGGTTGGCCAGACGTTGTCGATGGCGGCGCAGGCGAAACAGGCGGCGCGCCAGGTGGCTCAGGGGTTCCGTATCGACAAGGAAGGCCGCGTCGATCAGGTGGTGCAAAAACACCTGGAGGATCCCATTACCTATGTGGAGAACCTGCTGGGGCGGCTGGGTCCGGCCCAGGTGAATGGGGCGGCGCGGCAGTTCTGCGTCGAATTTGGAAACCTGACAAGGAAGTACCCCTTTGATACGAATTCGAGGATCGACGCGTCGATCGAGGAGGTGAACTCTGTTTTCCGGCCGCAAAACGGGTCGCTCTGGGTGTTCTATGAATCGACGCTGAAGAACCATCTGATCCGGCAGGGGGCGAACTTCGTTCCCAATCCATCGTCGTCGGGCATCCGGGTCACACCCGGATTCTTGCGATTCTTCAACCGGGCGGCCTCATTCTCGGACGCGCTGTACAAGAACGGCGCATCGCAGGAGCCGATGGTGAATTACACAATCCGGGCTCTTGGGTCAGAAGGAGTGCAGAGGTTGACGCTGCGTCTGGATGGCCAGGAGTTGAAGTCCACGGGTTCCGGAGGCCAGCAGGCCAATTTCACGTGGCCGGGCCGTGGAGCGCGGGAGGCGCGGCTGGCCGGCAGCCTGGGAGGACCGGAGTTGGGCTGGCTGAGCTATGACGGGCTGTGGGCGGTCTTTCGTCTCTTCGCCGAGGCCGAGCGCTGGCAGCCGAGCGGGTCCGGATTCAGTTTTGAGTGGGTGCCCAAGACTTCAGGCCAGCCGATGAGGCTGGGTGACGGGCGTCCGCTGACGGTCCGATACTACCTGGACATGGGTACGTCGGCGCCGATTTTCCAAAGAAACTACCTCGCTGGATTCCAATGTGTGAGTCAAGCTGCACAGTGATTCCGCTTTATGGGGTAGCGAACGGCCCAACCCGCCATGCTTGACGGCGGCGCAGTTTGGAATTAGAGTCAGACCATCGCTTGTATTGAGTAGCCAAAGCGTTAGGAGGAAGAATGGCTAGAGAAAGTGTCCATGCGAAGCTCGAGCGAGTCCGAGCGCCGCGCGTTCACGTGACGTATGACGTGGAAGTGGGCGACGCCATCGAGATCAAGGAGATACCGTTCGTCATGGGCGTGTTGGCGGATCTGAGCGGGAAGCCTGAAGAGCCGCTGCCGCGCCTGAAAGAGAGGCGTTTTGTGGAGGTTACGCCCGACAATTTCGACAGTGTGTTGGCCAGCATGAATCCGCGCGTAGCCTTTACTGTGGAGAACAAGCTGAGCGACGATCCCAATGCCGGCAAGATCGGCGTGGATCTGAGGTTCAGCAGTATGGAGGACTTTGAGCCGGAGCGGGTTGCACGTCAGGTGAAGCCTTTGCGCAATCTGCTTGAACTGAGGGAGAAACTGAGCGACTTGCGGGGAACGCTCCAGGGCAATGAGAAGCTGGAACGCCTGTTGCAGGACGTGATGTCGAACACCGAATCGTTGGAGAAGTTGAAGGGTGAACTCGGCACCATGAAGAAGGAAGAGGAGGAGTAGGCCATGGCAAAAGCTCAGAAACAAGCGGCTCCGGCCGCTCCAGCGGCCGCGAAAGTGGAGGAGGTTAGCCTTCTCGACCAGATTGTCGAAAAGGGGCGCCTTGCCAAGGACGCCAAGCAGAAGGAGTGGGGTAAAAGCCTGGTAGGTGAGTTCGTCAGCCAGATTCTTGAAGGCGAGATGACGGTTTCGGCGGACATTGAGGCGATGATCAATCAGAGAATCGCCCAAATCGACCACCTGCTCTCGCTCCAGGTCAACTCGATTCTGCACCACCCGGATTTTCAGAAGCTTGAGGCGACGTGGCGGGGACTTCGCTATCTTCTTGAGCAGAGCGAAACCGGTCCGAACTGCAAGATCAAGGTTCTCAACGTTTCCAAGAAGGAGATGCTGAGAGATTTGCAGCGCGTCCCTGAGTTCGACCAAAGCAACGCCTTCAAGAAGATCTATGAGGAGGAATTCGGCGTCTTCGGCGGCGAGCCATTTGCCGCGCTTGTCAGCGACTACTACTTTGGCAAGGGACCCGAGGACATCGAACTGTTGGAGCGGATGAGCCAGGTGGCGGCTGCGGCGCACGCGCCGTTCATCGCCGCATCGACATCCGAAATGTTCAACCTCGAGGACTTCACCACTTTGGACGCGCCGCGCGACCTTGGCAAGGTCTTTGACACCACGGAGTACGCGCGCTACAAGGGATTCCGCATGAACGAGGATTCGCGTTACGTCTGTCTGACGATGCCGCGCGTTCTCATGCGGGTGCCCTATGGGCGTGAGACCAAAGCAATCGACGGCTTCAACTACGAAGAGGCGGTCGACGGCATGACCCACGAGAAATACCTGTGGGGCAATGCCAGCTTTACTCTGGGCGCCCGGATCAGCCAGGCGTTTTCGCGTTACGGCTGGTGCGCCGCTATCCGCGGCGTGGAGGGCGGCGGACTGGTGGAAGGCCTGCCCGTGCACACCTTCTACACCGACTCGGGCGATGTGGCGATGAAATGTCCGACCGAGACGATCATCACCGACCGCCGCGAGAAGGAGCTGGCGGATCTCGGCTTCGCGCCTTTGGTGCACTGCAAAGGGACCGATTACGCGGCCTTTTTCAGCGTCCAGAGCTGCCAGAAGCCGAAACTCTACGATAAGGAAGCGGCCAATGCGAACGCCAGGTTGTCGGCGCAACTGCCTTACATCCTGGCGGTCAGCCGGTTCGCCCACTACATGAAGTCGATGATGAGAGACAAAATCGGGAGCTTCATGTCGCGGAAGGACTGCGAGTCGTTCCTCAACCGGTGGATTTCGAACTACGTAACGCCCGACGACACCGCTTCGGCCCAGGCCAAGGCGCAGTTCCCGCTGCGCGAGGCCAAGGTCGAAGTGCTGGACGTGCCGGGCAAACCCGGGGCCTATCGGGCTGTTGCGTTTCTGCGGCCGCACTTCCAGCTTGACGAACTGAGCGTGTCGCTCAGGCTGGTGGCCGAACTTCCGCAGTCGGCCCGCAAGTAAGTCTGGAGAACAGAGAGGGATGCGCCGGGCTTCGCGAGAGGCCCGGCTCTGACGGAGGATAAATCATGGCAGGGATCAGTACATCAACTGATTATTTCTTGAAAATTGATGGCATTGCGAGTGAGAGCCGGCGCAAGGGCCACGAAAATGAGATCGAGCTCATGAGCTGGGGGTTCGGCTGCACCCAAATGGCTCTGGGCGAATTCGGCGGCGGCCAGGGCACGGCCGGACGTGTGTCGGTGCAGGACTTCCACTTCACAAAGATGATGTGCAAGGCGGGTCCGAAGATCGCCCAGACGATGTTCAGCGGCGACCACATCGACAATGTGAAGATGACCGCCCGCAGGATCGGGTTAAAGGGCGGGGAGCCGCTTGACTACCTGATCTGGGAGTTCAAGGACGTTGTGATCTCCTCGCACTCCTACAGCGGACCCTCGTCAGAGGTTCCCACCGAGGCCGTCAGCTTCCGATTCGGCAAATGCAAGGTGCACTACCGCGCTATCAAGCACGATGGGACGCCGGCAGGGGCGGTGTCGGGCGGTTGGGATCTCCGCTTGAACGATGTGTGGGCATAACTTAAGGAGGAAATGACCTATGGCAATGGACGCCTACATGAAGATTGATGGAATCCCAGGCGAAGCGACACAGAAGAACTTCCAGGACTGGATTCATCTCGACGGGTGGAGCTGGGGGAGTTCAACATCGGGACAAGCCGAGCGCGGAGGCGGTCTGATCGGCGGCAAGGTCCAGATGCAGGACTTTCACTTCTCGAAGATCACGGACAAAGCGACTCCGAAGCTTTTCGAAGCCTGCTGCAAGGGCCAGGTCTTCAAGGAGATCAAGGTGCTCATGGTGAGGATGCCCGAGAATCAGGTAGTGCTGGACTTCAAGTTCGAGCACTGCATGGTGAGCGCATACCAGACCGGAGGCGGCGCTGGAGATGCGGGTGTGCCGGTGGAGAACGGATCGCTCAACTTCTCCAAGGCGTTCTTCCAGTTATCCGCCATGAAGGAAGATGGCACGAAGGAGGGCATGGTCCAGGCCGGCTACGACATGGCGCGGATGACGAAAGTCTAAGCCCATCAGCTTGTGCGTGGCGCAGTCCGCGCCGGAAGATGTGGATCAGCGCCTGCACATGCTGAAGCGACAGTGGCCGTCGGCGACTCGGGCGCCGGCGGCCATTCACGCCTCGGTCCCGCCGGCCGGGTGCGCGGACGAGCCGTCCCTGCTGCCTGGTGAGCAAGCCGCAGGGCGGACCGGGGATGCGTCGCTATCTGGGCGGCGGAGCCTGCCAAATACGGAGGACGTTCAGAGCGGCCGGGTAGGGGCCGTGGACGAGTGAGGCATTATGAATCCCCAACAACTGTACAAGGAAGGGCAACTCGGGGCTGCCATTGAGGCGGCGGGAGTCCAGTTGCGCGAAGATCCGTCGAACGCGAGGTTGCGCACTTTTTTGTTTGAATTGCTTTGCTTCGCCGGCGACTACGACCGCGCCGAGAAGCATCTGATGGTTCTGGCTGAAGGCGGCAAAGACAAAGAGGTCGGGGCATTGCTCTATCATGGTGCGATGCATGCCGAGAAGACGCGTGCCGGGATGTTCTCCTCCGGGTCGCTGCCATTGGCAGGAGCGTCCGCGGCGGCCCCGGCTGGGACGCTGAACGGTGTTGCGTTCGAGGAGATCGAAGACGCCGATCCGCGGATCGGCGCCAAGATGGAGGTGTTTGCCGCTGGGGAATATATGTGGCTGCCGTTCCAGCACATCCGCTCCGTGCACATGGAGCAACCGAAGAAACTGCGCGACCTGCTATGGGCGCCAGCGAAGATCAGGACGGGCCCGGAATGCAAGGACTTCGAATTGGGCGAGGTGTTGTTGCCCGTGTTAGCTCCGCAGACAGCCTCACACCCGGACGACCAGGTCCGGCTCGGGAGGATGACCGTGTGGGGCGAGGTGGATGGCGCTAACGTCCCATTCGGCCAGAAACTGCTGCTGGTCGATGGGGAAGAAGTTCCTTTGCTCGAGATCAGATCGTTGACCATCGGCCCGCCGGAAACCGGGGAGACCGATGATCCCGCGTGACGATATTCTAAAACCGATCGCTGGAGAGAATCCGAGCGGCGAGAGCCTGCGATATGCGCCGGTCTTCACCCAAATTAAAGAAGCAGCCAGGGAAGAGGACGATATCGCTCAGGGCGTGTGGGCCACTGAACGGAAAGTGGCCGACTGGCCCAAAGTGGTCAAACTGTCCACAGACGCCCTCACCAAACAGAGTAAAGACCTGCAATTGGCCGCCTGGCTCACAGAGGCGGAAACGCACCGGACGGGATTCACCGGGTTTCTCGATGGAGTTGGACTGCTCACTGCCTTGATTGAACAGTTCTGGGATACGATCCATCCGGAACTTGAAGACGGCGACACTGAGATGCGCGCGGTTCCCTTGCTCTATGTCGCAAGTAAGCTGGAAGTCCCCCTGCGCCGCACGGCCATCACCGCAACTGGTCTGAACTGGTACCAATACAAGGATTCAACCACTGTACCCTCGGAAGAGGAAGCATCGAGCGACGAGAACAAGTCGAAGCAGCGCACGTTGGCGGTGCAGGACGGAAAGACCACGCCGGAAGACATGAGCGACGCGCTCGGTCAGACGGCGAGCGCGTTTTTCGACGAACAGAAGGCGCTGCTGGTGGAATGCAGCGAAGCGATCGAGACGCTGGATAGTCTGTGCAACGAAAAGTTCGGCGATAATGCGCCGAACTTCCGGCCGATCAAGGACTGCCTGGCGGAGATCTCGAACTCCGTACGAATTCTCAAACAACGCAAGGAAGAGGGGGGAGGATCTCAGGCCCAACAGCGCAAACAGGCTGCCTCGGCTCCCGCCGCCAGTGACCCCTTCGGGACCTCACCGGATCCGTTCGCCTCCTCGTCCGGCACCGATTCATCGTCAGCCGATCCGTTCGGCTCGGACTCTGCCGCAGCGGTGGAAGAGCCTGCGGCGGATCCGTTTGGGGGATCCACTCAGAGTGATCCATTCGGCGGCGACTCGGCGGCTATTCAGGAGCCTGAACCGCAGCACTCCGGTTACATCGAGCAGCGGCCGTCATATTCCTCGTCGAGCTACGGTATCGAACCTGATAGCACAGTTGACTGCGCACAACGGATCGCGGCGGGCGCGAAATACCTGCGGGCGCAGGATCCGACGAACCCGGCGCCGTACCTTCTTCTGAGAGGTTGGCGTTGGGGCGAGTTGAGGGCCTCGGGCCCAACCGTGAACTGGTCTCTGCTGGTCGCCGCGCCACTTGAGGTTCGGCAGACGCTCAAGCGGTTGTCGCTCGAACCTGACTGGGAGAAGCTGCTTGAGTCGTCCGAAGAGGCGATGGCAACAGAGGCCGGGCGCGGCTGGCTGGACATCCAGCGCTACACTCTGCTGGCATTGGATTCATTGGGCGAGGAGTATGCGAAGGCGGCGGATGCGGTGCGGAACGACCTTCGCTCCCTGGTGTCTGAGTATCCCGATTTGCTGAATTCGTCGTTGGACGACGATACCCCTGCGGCGAGCGTGCAGACAAAGGAATACCTTGCGGCACAGGGGATCTCAGGCGGCGAGGGCCGCAGGCCGGCTCCTGCTGCACCGGAACCGACACCGGAAGAGGTCATTCGCGAAGCGGTCAAGAAGGGGAGGCACGAGGCTGCCCTTGCCGTCGTGGCGCGGCAGATGAAACTGGAGACCAGCGGCCGCGGCCGCTTCCAGTGGAAAGTGGAGCAGGCTCAGATTCTGATGCAGGCGGGGCGGGCGGCTGTAGCGTTTCCAATTCTGAAGGAGGTCACCGCCGAGCTGTTTGAGAGGAGGCTCGAGGATTGGGAGCCGGCGTCGGTGGTTGTGGACCCCCTGGTTCTTTACTACCGGTGCCTCCAGGAACTCGGCGTCGACGGCGAGGAACGCCAGCGGATCTATGCCACTGTCTGCAGGTTGGACCCTGTCCGCGCATTCGAGTTGGGCTGATCCGCGCGAGGTAAGGTAGATGGCGGAATGGAAAGAACGAGACGAGGTCTTACCCGCCCTGCTGGACCGTCTGACCGATGATGAGCCAACCAACCGGAACGAAGCTCGATTGCCGCGGGCGCAAGTAGTGAGGGCATTGAAGGCGTCGCTGCGGCGCGACCTTGAGTGGCTGCTCAATACGCGCCGTTGCATTGAGGACCCGGAGGATTGGATGAAGGAGGTCCAGTACTCTCTCCAGCAGTATGGGCTCCCGGACTTGACGACATATTCACTCGGGACGTCCCAGGACCAGGGCCTGCTCGCTCAGTTGCTGGAGGATGCGATCGCCAAGTTCGAACCAAGGCTATCGAACGTCATTGTCGGCATGGTGCCAATGGCCGGGACCAACCGGGTCCTTCGATTCCAAATCGAGGGCGTACTGCTGATCGACACGGGGCCCGAGCGTATTCAGTTCGACACAACTCTTGAACTCGCCAGCGGCAGTTACACTGTCGAAGGGGGTGCTGGTGCGTGACGAACTGCTGAACTACTACGAGCGCGAGCTGGCATATCTGCGCCGGTTGGGCGCCGAATTCGCGCAGAAGTATCCGAAAGTCGCGTCCCGGCTGCAACTGGAGCAGAGCCGTTGCGAGGATCCTCACGTCGAGCGTTTGCTGGAAGGATTTGCGTTCCTCGCGGCGAGGCTGCATCTCAAGATCGACGACGAGTTTCCGGAACTGACGCAATCCTTACTCGGGATTCTGTTCCCGCACTTCATCCGGCCGCTGCCGTCGATGACGATTGCCGAGTTCCACCTTGACGCCCAGCAGGGTCAGTTGACGACCGCGATGAGGCTCCCCCGCGGCTCGTCCCTGTTGGCCCGTCCGGTGCACGGATACAGGTGCCAGTTCCGTACCTGTACGGATCTTGATATCTGGCCCATTCGGCTGGCCGAGGCGCAGTGGACGACGCCCGAGCGCCTGGACCCGCCTCTGAAATCCTCCGATTCCGCATATGCGCTACGCTTGCGGCTCGAGTCCGGCCCGAACACCACCTTCTCATCGCTTGGCGTGAAGTCGCTTTTGCTGCATCTGCACGGAGAGGCGGGCGTGGTGTGCCCGCTCTACGAACTCCTTGGCAACAACACCAGGCGGATTCTTGTGCGCGACGTTTCAAGCAACGCTCGCGGGCGAACGTTGACGATACCGCCATCGAGGATGATTCCCTTCGGATTTGAAGAAGATGAGGCGATGCTGCCGTATCCGAAGCGCTCTTTCACTGGCTACAGGCTGCTGCAGGAGTATTTCTCGTTTCCTGAGAAGTTCCACTTCTACCGGATCGAGGGACTCGACGAGCTCGGGGCAATTGAGGCCGGAAAGGTGATTGAAGTCATCTTCCTCATGGGGCCGTGCGAACGGACTGATTGGGAACCGATCCTGCAATTGGGAGTCAACGCGCAAACGGTGCGCTTGAATTGCGTGCCGGCGATCAACCTTTTTCCGCATACCGCCGATCCAATCATGGTGGATCAGACAAAGCCGGAGTATCCGGTGGTTCCCGACGCCCGGCGGCGCGAGATGCTCGAGGTGTTTTCCATCGAGAGCGTCGTCGCCACCAACCCCAAGTCGATGGAAGTGGTTGAGTTCGAACCGTTCTATTCCTACCGTCATGCCGGCAAGCAGATGGGCGCGGAACGGTTGTTCTGGCACGCCGTCCGGCGCGAGTCCGCCGCGACGTTTGACGGAAGCACGGAACTCATGTTGCAGATGGTCGATCTGGAAGGGCGGTCGAAGCTGCCCGAATACGACACGCTGACCGTTCGCTGCCTCTGCACCAATCGCGAAATGCCGCAGCGTCTGCCGATGGGCGGCGAGCAGGGCGACTTCGATTTGGAAGGCGCCAACCCGTTCGCCCGCATTGTGGCGCTCCGGAAGCCGACCAATACCATCCGGCCGGCAGTCGGCTCGGCGGCGTTCTGGCGCTTGATCTCGCACCTCTCGTTGAACTACTTATCCATCGTGGAGGAGGGCAAGGAGGCGATCCAGGAGATCCTGCGCCTTTACGCTCCCATGACCAGCGGTTCGTTCGACCGCCAGATTGATGGGTTGGCAGCGGTTGAAAGCAAACGCCAGTTCGCGCGAGTCGCCAGCGAGGCGGGGCTTTCGTATGTGCGGGGTACCCGCGTATCGGTCACGCTCGACGAGGAGCATTTCGTAGGCGCCGGGGCATATGTCTTTGGCTGCGTGCTGGAACGGTTTCTCGGGCTCTACACGTCGTTGAACAGCTTCAGCCAGCTTGAATTGCGCAGCGTCCAACGCAAGCGGGGATTGATCCGCCGCTGGCCCGCCCGAGCCGGGCAGGGAATCCTTCTATGACCGAAACGTCACTCCTGCCTCAGCGACTGTGCGAAACCCCGCAGGAGTTCCGTTTCTTCCAGGCGGTCAGGTTGCTGCAACTTTCCGCGGGCCAGCAAAGCGTGGTGGGCCGTTTTTCGAACCCGGCGGACGAGGCCGTCCGCTTCGCCGCTCACCAGAGTCTTGGATTCCCTGCCAGCCAGATCCAGAATCTGGAGTTCTCCGGCGATGCGCCGCCAAAAATGACGGTCAACTTCATGGGCCTCACAGGCCCGGTTGGCGAACTCCCCGTTTTCTACACGGCTTACGTCATCCAACGGCTGCGGCTGCGCGATCACACGCTGGCGGACTTCCTCGATCTGTTCAACCACCGGGCCATATCGCTGTTCTACCGTTGTTGGGAAAAATACCGGTTTACCGTGACCTACGAGCGGGGCGAGGTGACCGGCCTCACCCACAATCTCCTGGACATTGCAGGGCTTGGCACGCCCGGGCTGTGTGAACGCCAGCCGATCGACGACCGCGCCTTCATCTACTATGCAGGGATCTTGAGCCAGAAACCGCGCTCGGCTCAGGGTTTGAAGCAGATTCTTGAGGACTACTTCGAAGTGGACGTCGAGGTTCTTCAGTTCGTTGGATGCTGGCGCCCGCTCGACCCTGAGATGCTATGCCGGCTTGTCGAGGATGACGCCGATGGGAGCGAGTCGACCATGCTTGGCGGAGGAGCCGTGGCGGGTGACGAAATCTGGGATCCCCAGTCAGCCGTGCGGCTTCGCCTTGGCCCCATGCCGCTGGACAAGTATCTTGAGTTCCTTCCTGACGGCGCCGCTTTCCCGAAACTGCAGGCGATGTGCAGGTTCTATGCCGGGCAGGACATTGATTTTGAAATCCAACTGGTGCTGCGGCGCGAAGAAGCCCCGAAGTGCCAGTTGGGCGCCGGGGGGCCGACGGCCCCGCGGCTGGGTTGGCTAAGCTGGGCTCGAAAGAAGCCCCTGGCGAAGGATCCGGACCAGACTATGTTCCGGCTGCAAGAGGAGACATGAACCCATGGCTGCAAATCTGAAGTCCCTAATCTCAAAGTTGAATGAAACGTGCAGGCAGACATTGGAGTCCGCCGCTGGGCTGTGCGTCGCCCGGACGCACTACAACGTGGAGATTGAACATTTCCTGATCCGGTTGCTCGAAAACACCGATGACGACAGTTCGAAGATCTTTCATCACTTCGGGATCGACCCCTCCCGGCTCAATGCGGAATTGAACAGGAGCCTCGACAAGTTCAAACGCGGGAATTCGCGCACGCCGGCGTTCAGCCCGGACTTGATGCAAATGTTCACCGAAGGGTGGACCCTCGGCTCACTCGAATTCGGCGCGCGCTCGGTCAGGAGCGGCCACGCCATCCTGGCTCTCACCCAAGTGCCGAATCTGTGGCGAATGGTAAGGGAATCGAGCCGGGAAATCGGGCGAATCGTCCCGTCCGACTTGCGCGCGGAATTTCTGTCGATTGTCTCCGGCACATGTGAAGACACCGGGCCGGCGATCGAGGAGGAAGAGGAAGCCGGGGAAGCCGGTCCGGCCATGGTCCGGGGCGGCGGAAAGACGGAAAACCTGGACCAGTTCACCACCGATCTCACCGAACGGGCGCGTCTCGGGAAACTGGATCCGGTACTTGGGCGCGATGCTGAAATCCGGCAAATCATTGATATCCTCATGCGCCGGCGCCAGAACAACCCGATCATGACCGGCGAGGCGGGCGTCGGGAAAACGGCTGTCGTGGAAGGCTTCGCGCAGCGCGTGGCTCGCGGAGACGTACCCCCCCCGCTAAAGAACATCGCCATACGTTCTCTGGACCTGGCGCTGCTGCAAGCGGGCGCCGGAGTCAAGGGTGAGTTCGAAAACCGCCTCAAGGGGCTGATCGAAGAGGTGAAGTCTTCGCCGACTCCGATCGTCCTGTTCATCGACGAGGCCCACACCATGATCGGCGCCGGCGGAGCGGAGGGCCAGAACGATGCGGCGAACCTGCTGAAACCGGCGCTCGCCCGCGGCGAACTGCGCACTATCGCCGCCACGACGTGGTCCGAATACAAAAAGTACTTCGAAAAGGACGCGGCGCTCGCCCGCCGCTTCCAGGTGGTCAAGGTCGAAGAGCCGAGCGAAGCGGTCTGCTCGGTGATGCTGCGCGGCGTGGTCGGTTCGCTGGAACGGCACCACAACGTCCGCATCCTCGACGAGGGCGTCGCCGCCGCCGTCAGCCTTTCGCACCGTTACATCGCCGGACGCCAATTGCCAGACAAGGCCGTCAGCGTCCTCGACACTGCCTGCGCGCGCCTGTCGCTCGGCCAGAACGCCACGCCCCCCGCGATCGAGGACCTGTCGCGTGAACTTGACGACATCGCCGTTCAACTGCGCGTGCTCGAACGGGAGGCGGCGGCCGGCGCCGATCACGCCCAGCGAATCGCGGAGGTGTCGCAGAGACAAGAAGTGGCGGAAGCCGAACTGGCTGCACTGAACGAGCGATGGGCCAAGGAAAGCGAATTGGTCAAGCGAATGCGTGACCTGCGCCAAACCCTCGAAGAGTCGGCGAAGTCCCAGAAAGCGATCGATACAGCCATGCAAGCCGTGGCGCAGGAAGCGGCCGCCTTGCAGGCCCCTGGCACCAGCCCGGAGCCCGGCGCGGCTCAGGATGCCGCAGCGGACGCCGTCGGCGAGGCGCCAGCGGTTGCGGATCAAACGCCATCGGCTGACACTGCAACACAACCGGCAGAAGCCGCCGCACCGGCGGCCGAGGGTACCAACCCAAAGGAAGAATTGGCGAAACTCGAAGCCGAGTTAGACGCGTTACAAGGCGAGGCGCCGCTGATGCGCGTGTGCGTCGACGGCCAGATCGTAAGCCAGGTGATTTCGGCCTGGACAGGTATTCCTGTCGGGAAGATGCTGAAAGACGAGATCAACACGACCCTGAATCTGGCCAAAGTCCTTGGGCAGCGCGTCATCGGGCAGGACCACGCGCTGGATCAACTGGCGCAGCGCATCCAAACGAATAAAGCCAGCCTCGACGACCCCAACCGGCCCATCGGCGTATTCATGCTGATCGGACCGAGCGGTGTCGGCAAGACCGAAACGGCTCTGGCTCTGGCCGATATCTACTACGGCGGCGAGAAGAGCCTGATCACAATCAACATGTCGGAGTTCCAGGAAGCGCACACCGTCTCCA
>Ga0172368_10005776_pt1 | contig 13627 bp, 15 predicted proteins | sample Lak11m_FD_114540 | JGI IMG/M metagenome (GOLD analysis project Ga0172368, IMG submission 114540) | Freshwater microbial communities from Kabuno Bay, South-Kivu, Congo - kab_022012_11m | ecosystem: Environmental > Aquatic > Freshwater > Lake | place: Democratic Republic of the Congo: South-Kivu...
AGCGTCCTTCACTTTGCTCAGTACTTTAGAAGTCCGAGTGTAATCGAGAGATGGAGTAGAACCATAAAGCTGTGGAGCTTCACAAAACTGGCATAGTTACATTGTCAACATTATACAGAGGTCAAGAGGAGATACAAACTTTACAAAACTGACATTGTTAGTTTGTCAACTTTGTTTAAAAATATTTAAAAATATATAATTTTTTTTGTCAAGTTTTTGGAATTGACTGCGGGGGGATGGTTTGTTATAATAGGTACTTGGAAAAGAGGTAAAAAATTATGAGAAAGATCTGGATTTTATCGCTATTAGCGGTTATTCTTGTGTCTCTGGGCGTTTTTACGGTCAATATCTTCGGCAAAGAGGATATTCAAGTCCAAAAGAGCGACGTAACAAAACTTGCAGAGAAGATAGACAAGGTTTTAAAAAATCAGGAAGACATGGTCGCGCGGCTTGCTGACATACGTCAGGAGCTTGATATTATAAGAGTAAGGGCTTCGGCCAGGTAACCTGTTACGGAGGGCATATGGTATCTGGAAACGAAGTATCTATTCTTATAGCTTTTTCTGCGGGAATCCTATCGTTTCTTTCTCCGTGTATCTTACCGCTTTTCCCATCCTATATTACTTACATCACAGGCAAATCTTTCAAGGAAATAACGTCTTCTACAAAATTTTCCGATATAACGAGGCAGACTGTAATAAACTCTTTGCTTTTTATTTTGGGGTTTTCAATAATCTTTGTCCTGCTGGGAATAATGCTGTCGTATTTCGGGAATTTTTTTGGAATAAAAAAAAGATGGCTTGAGATGGCAGGAGGGGTATTAATAGTTTTATTCGGGCTCAACATAATGGGGGTTTTCAAAATAGGGCTTATAAACTGCAAAATAGAAGCTGCCTTGAAGAAAAAAAAATTAGGTTATCTGGGGTCTTTATTGGTCGGTATGGCGTTTGCATCTGGATGGACGCCGTGCGTGGGGCCTATATTGTCCAGCATCCTTATATATGCCTCTACGTTCGAGAGCCTGCCTAAGGCCACGGCGCTTTTACTGGCTTATTCAGCAGGGCTCGGGCTTCCGTTTTTTATAGCAGGCCTTGCGATGAACCAATTTCTGTTTATTTTTGCGAAGCTCAGGAATTTTATCAGGTTTGTCCCGGTAATTTCAGGCGTATTTCTGATATTGGTGGGCGTGTTGCTGTTCTCAGGGCGGTTTTCCGGGCTTGCGGGTTTATTAGCGAGGTAGGTCCCTCGTCCGCCATAGAACTTTGGCGGACTCGGGATAAAATTTTGCAAAGCAAAATTTTTGAGGGGAAAATGAAAAAAACCACGTTTATGATGATCTTGGGAGGGCTGACCTTAGTTATCGCCGGGCTTATTTTAATAAAATCTCCGGAAGGATCTGAAAAAAAAGCCGCATTTCCAAAAGATACACCTTTGGAGGAAACAGCAGCAGCTAAAAAAGCAGGATCCAAGACAGCTCCGGAATTCTCTCTTAAGGATTTAAGTGGAGCGGAAAAGAAACTATCTGATTTTAAAGGCAAGGTCTTGATTATAGATTTCTGGGCTACATGGTGTCCGCCTTGCAGGAACGAGATACCACATTTTGTCAGCCTTTACAATCAGTACAAATCCGAGGGGCTGGAGATAATCGGAGTGGCGCTGGATCAAAACCCCAGAAATGCTTTGCCGGGTTTTATAAAAGATAATGGCATAAATTATACAATCCTGCTGGGAAACAGTAAAGTCTGTGATTTGTATGGCGGCGTATCGGCAATCCCTACGACATTTATTATTGACAAAGCCGGAAATATCGTGAAAAAATATATCGGATATAATGACAAGGAAGTGTTTGAGAACGAGATAAAGGAGCTTTTATAATATGATAGTTACTAAGAAAAAACCAATTGAAGAGATTTTAAAGGTGCTTGGCCCTGCGTCAAAAATTTTTATAATAGGATGCGGAGATTGTGCAAGCACATGCAAGACAGGCGGAGAAAAAGAAATTTTAGAAATAAAATCTGCGCTTGAAGCGAATGGGAAAACCGTTACAGGGTGGGCGATTCCGGATTCTCCATGTATAGCAAGCCAGACAAAACTCCATTTTGCTAAAAATAAAAAAATGGTGGATAGCTCAGAAGCGTTTTTAGTGCTTTCGTGCGGTTTGGGTGCTCAGTCTGTGCTGGAGAATGACCCGTCTCGCCTTCGGCGAGCCGAGGCGGACAGAAATAAAAGGCCGGTTTACATAGGCTGCGACACTATATTCGGGGCTGTGCTGGACGCTACAGGCAGTGGATTTTTTGAAAGATGCGCCATGTGCGGAGAGTGTGTTCTGAATATTACAGCAGGGATATGTCCTGTGACAAGATGTGCAAAAGGCCTTTTGAACGGGCCATGCGGCGGCTCCAACAAAGGCAAGTGCGAGGTTGACAAGAATAAGGACTGCGCGTGGATACTGATTTACAACAGGTTGAAAGATTTAAACAAGCTGGATGGTTTGAAAAGCGTAAAACCGGCAAAAGATTATTCTAAAGTAGTAAGGCCGAGAGAAGCGGTTATTAGTTAGAGTCGAACCTGTTCGGTTGTGTTGGCTGGATGTCTCCGGCCAACGCAGTTGGATAAAAAAATCCCTCGCCACACATATTATAGTATTATGGTGACTCGGGATGATTTTTACAAAGTAAAAAATCAGGAGCAGCTTTATGGAAAGTTTTCACACTGAGTACAGCGAGAAAGTGATAGAGCATTTTAGAAACCCGAGAAACGTAGGGGAAATTCCTGACGCGGACGGGATTGGAAACGTAGGAAACCCTATGTGCGGGGACATAATGAGGCTTTACATTAAGGTAGTGGATAACAGGATTGTGGACGCGAAGTTTAAAACTTTTGGATGCGGCGCAGCCATAGCTACGAGCAGCATGGTTACAGAGCTTGTTAAAGGGAAGACCATAGAAGAGGCACTAAAAATTTCCAACAGGGCTGTGGCAGAAGCGCTTGGCGGGCTTCCAAAGATAAAGATGCATTGCTCTATGCTGGCAGAAGAGGCCCTTAAGTCAGCAATAGAAGACTATCTGAAAAAAAAGAAATAGGGTTGATGACTATGGAAGCAAAAGAGGCTGTAAGAAAAAAAATGAAAATAAAAATAGAAAGCCAAAAAGGATCAGAAAGGAGACAAAGAAGCAGGGTTGTACACAAAAAATTGTTTCTTAATGAAAGTTTCTTGAAGTCTAAATGTGTGATGCTTTATTGTTCTAAAAGAACAGGGGAAGTAGAGACAGGCCCCATAATAAAACAGGCCCTTGAGATGGGCAAAAAAGTAGTTTTACCGGTTATGTTGGTGAAGGATAGGAACATAAAACCTGTGTATCTGAGGGATGTTAAAAAATTGGAAAAAGGGCCATATGGCATTTATGAGCCAAGGGGGCCCTTGAATAGAACACCTGCGGAGTTGAAAAATATAGACTTAGTAATAGTGCCTGGGATTGCCTTTGACAGAAAGAACAATCGCATCGGGCGCGGAAAAGGCTATTACGATAATTTTTTGAGGCGTCTTCCGGAAAAAGGCAAATCAAAGATAGGTCTTGGGTTTAAATTTCAACTGCTTGACAAGGTGCCTGCCACAAGAAGAGATATCCCTCTTACCAGCGTCTTAACCGACTAAAGCCTCGTGTCATAAATTTTTGCAAGAGACACTCGGCATAGTGCCAAGCGGCCTGTATTGTCAAGAATTTAAGTCACGAAGTACTAACACCATTTTTGCATAAAATAGCGGGGAGGTGCTGAACATGAATTCGAATATTAAGATAATAATCTACGCAGTCGAAGTCCTGGTTTTTATTCTGATATTTTTCGCAGGGTATTTCATAAGAAAGTTTTTTGGAGAGAAACACTTAAGGGAGATGGAGGATAGGACAAAGAAAAGCCTTGATAATTCCAGGAAGGAATTTGAAAACAAGAAAAAAGAGATAGAGTTGGAAGTAAAAGATGCGAAGTTCAAGATACAGTCAGATTTTGAACAGACGACAAAAGATAAGCGCCTCGAGCTGGCAAATGTTGAAAGAAGGCTGGTTCAGAAGGAAGAAAATATAGACAGGAAGGTGGATATTCTTGACAGGAAAGAAAAGGACATCGCTCGCCGCGAAGGCTTTCTTGTCGACAAAGAAAGGTCTATTGAAGCAAGGCATAACGAATTTTCAAGGCTTATTGAAGAAGAAAAATCGAAACTGCAGAGGATATCGGGCTTAAGCGTTGAAGAGGCGAAAAGGCTTTTTCTGCAGAGGGTGGAGGCGGACGCTCAAAGAGAAGCGCAAATACTCTTTAAAACGATAGAAGACAGGACCAGGGAGTCCGCGGACAAAAAGGCCAAGGAAATCCTTTCGCTCAGCATGCAGAAATGTGCTGCCGAACATGTTGTCAACACAACTGTGTCTGTCGTGAACCTACCAAGCGATGAGATGAAAGGAAGGATCATAGGCAGAGAAGGCCGCAATATCCGGGCCCTTGAGATAGCCACAGGAGTAGATGTGATTATTGACGACACTCCGGAGGCTGTAATACTTTCCGGTTTCGATATTGTAAAGCGCGAGATAGCAAGAATAAGCCTGGAACGGCTTCTTCAGGACGGAAGAATTCACCCGGGCCGCATCGAAGAGGTTGTCAATAAAGTCAAACAGGAAATGGACGTTAATATCAAGGAAGAAGGAGAGCGGACGATTTTTGAGATAGGGCTTCAGAAGGTTCATCCTGAGATAGTCAGGCTCATAGGAAGGCTGAAATACAGGACCAGCTATGGCCAAAACGCGCTTCAGCATATGAAAGAAGTAAGCGTTATTATGGGCGTTATGGCAGGAGAGCTTAATCTGGATGTAACCCTTGCAAAAAGAATAGGGCTTTTGCATGATATAGGAAAAGCAGTGACTCATGAAGTGGAAGGCCCGCACGCAAAGATAGGCGCGGACCTGGCCAAAAAATACGGCGAGGCACCGGATATTATAAACGCTATAGCATCTCATCACGAAGAAGAAGCTCCGGGGACTATTTACGCAGTGCTTTTGCAGGCTGCGGATGCTGTTAGCGCTACAAGACCGGGAGCCAGGCGTGAGTCCCTTGAAAATTATATAAAGCGGCTCGAAAAACTGGAAGCTATTGCCGACTCGTTCAAAGGCGTTGAGAAGGCGTTTGCAATACAGGCCGGAAGAGAGATAAGAGTAGTTGTGCAGCCTGACAGGATAAGCGATCTTCAGGCAATGGGTTTAGCCAGGGAGATAACAAAGAAGATAGAAGAAGGCCTTGAGTATCCTGGGCAGATAAGAGTTACTGTAATACGCGAGACAAGGGCGGTAGAGTACGCTAAATAATAAACTGGCAATAAACCGCGTCATGAATTGTGATCGGGATATGATTAAGGTGATTAATATATGAGAATTCTATTAATCGGCGATATAGTCGGTAGTCCCGGGAGAGAGGCTGTCAGAAGGATAGTGCCGAAACTGCGCAGGGACAGATCTATTGATTTTGTAATCGCCAACGCAGAGAATGTTGCAGGAGGCTCAGGGATTACTCCTGAAACTGTAGATGAGCTATTCCAAAATAAAGTAAATGTTATAACTTCAGGAGACCATGTCTGGAAGAAAAAAGAACTGCATGAAACGCTCTTAAAGGAGAATCGTGTTTTAAGGCCTGCGAATTATCCTTTCTCTTGCCCTGGTTCAGGCATGACAATTATTTCTTTGGAAAACGGGAAAAAAATAGCTGTGATAAATCTTTTGGGCCGGGTCTTCATGAAACCGGCTGACTGCCCTTTTATAGCAGCTGAGAGAGAGATTGAAAAAATTAACAGAGCTACAAAAATAATCCTGGTGGATATGCACGCGGAGGCTACAAGCGAAAAAATAGCTATGGGCAGATTCTTGGACTCCAGGGTCAGCGTTGTATTTGGGACTCATACGCATGTCCAGACAGCGGATGAAAAGATATTTCCCGGCGGCACAGGCTATATTACTGATTTAGGCATGACAGGGCCTCAGGATTCAGTAATAGGCAGAAGGGTTGACGCGATCGTGGAGCATTTTTTAACATGTATGCCTAGAAAATTCGAGGTAGCCGATAAAGACGTGGAATTGCAGGGCGCTATAGTAAATATAGATGACGAAAGCGGCAAGGCCCTTTCAATAGAAAGGGTAAAAGAAAAGATCGAGAGCTATCATTAGTATGGAAAACAATGGAAAATATATTTATACGGTAAGCCAGCTTACCTCGAGCATAAAAATTGTACTTGAGGACTCATTCCAGAATATATGGATTGAAGGGGAGATATCGAATTTTAAGGCCGTTTCCGGCCATTTTTATTTTACGTTAAAAGACGACAAAAGCGAACTCAAATGCGTATTTTTTAAAAGCAGCAACGAGAAGATAAAATTTGAGATAAAAAACGGCATGCAGGTTTTATGCTGCGGAAGAATAAGCATATATGAACAAAGAGGCGTCTATCAGCTTTATGTAACAAAGATGGAGCCGAAAGGCGTAGGCGCGCTACAGCTCGCGTTTGAGCAGCTTAAAGAAAAACTTTTTAAAGAAGGGCTTTTTGAAGAAGCTCATAAAAAGCCGATACCGCTTATTCCTGAAAGAATAGGAATAGTCACGTCAATCACAGGTGCTGCAATAAGAGACATCTTACATATTTTAAATAAAAGATTTTTCAACGTCAACGTAGTTATAAATCCTGTAAAGGTCCAGGGAGACGGGGCGAAGGAAGAGATAGCGGCTGCGATAGAAGAATTTAATAGGCTGGGGAATGTGGACGTCATGGTAGTCGGAAGAGGCGGCGGAAGCCTGGAGGACCTGTGGGCTTTTAACGAAGAGATAGTGGCAAGGGCCATATATAATTCAAAGATACCTGTTATAAGTGCAGTTGGCCACGAGATAGACTGGACGATTTGCGATTTCGTAGCGGATATAAGGGCAGCAACCCCTTCGGTAGCGGCGGAGATAGTCATAGCTAAAAAAAGTGAGCTTTCAGACAGGCTGGACGAGATAGAAAAAAAGATCAAGGATTTTCCGATAGATATAGTCAGGGAATACGAGCAGCGCTTGGACGAGATAGAAGAAGGCATGACTTTGAGATTTAAGCATTATGTGGAATTAAAAGAAGAGAATTTTAAATCGCTTTCAGAAAAATTGGATATGCTCAGCCCTGTTGGAATTTTAGACAGAGGATACAGCATTAGTTTCAAACTTTCAGACAGGAAGATAATAAAAAATAATAAGGATATTAAAAAAGGGGATTTGGTGGAGACCAGGGTTTCTAAGGGGAGTTTTACAAGTAAAGTGGAATAAATGAGACCCCTCGCGACACAGAATAAAGATAGGGGCGCTTGGGATCGAATTTTGTTTCACGAAACTTGGTCCCTAGCCGCATAATCTTTAATAGCTGGCGGCTCGGGATCAATTTTTGCTTCGCAAAAATTGGGAGGACACATGGCAAAAGAATTAAAATTTGAAGAGATGATGAAGAATCTGGAAGAGATTGTAGAGGAATTAGAGAACGGGAATATGCCTCTTGAGGAGTCGTTAAAAAAATATGAAGAAGGCATGAAGCTGATTCAAGTCTGCAGAAAAAAACTTGATGAAACAAAACGCAAGGTAGAAGTCCTTATTAAAAAAGACGGCAAAGTTACTGCAGAACCTTTTAAAGAGTAACGCTAATACTGTTCAAGCTAAGTCGAGAAAGATTTAAATATTCTTCTCGACTACGCTCAAAGAATATTTTTATGGATATCCAAAAATATATAATAAGTAAAAAATATATAATAGATAAAACCCTGGATAAATACCTTCCTAAGAGTTCTCTTAAACCCCAGGTTATACACAGGGCCATGAGGTATTCGGTGTTTCCGGGAGGTAAGCGGATAAGGCCTATATTTACTATCGCGGGGTTTGAGGCTTGCGGCGGAAAAGGCGATTCAGCAATGTCTGTTGCATGCGGCATAGAGCTGATACATTCATATACTCTTATCCATGATGATCTGCCCTGCATGGATAATGATGATTTCAGGCGGGGTAAACATGCATGCCATAAAAAATTTGGGGAAGATATAGCGCTTCTGGCAGGCGACGGGCTTCTCACTCTTGCGTTTCAGGTTATTGCTGAATCAGGAAATATTGAAGCCATAAAAGAGATATCAAAAGCAATCGGAACCTGTGGCGTAATAGGCGGACAAGTAGCGGATATATTGACTCAAGGCTCAAAACTCAAAGCTCAAAGGAAGCATATTGAATATATAAATCTCAATAAAACAGCTGTTTTATTTGAAGTAGCAGCGAAATCAGGAGGAATCATTAAGGCTGCAAGCGAGAGAGAGATAAATGCCTTGGGGAATTTCGGAAGGGATATCGGAGTTGCCTTTCAGCTTCTGGATGATCTGAAAGATAGGGACGGCTATGTAAGTTTATATGGCGAAAAGCGCACAAAAGAAAAAGCTGAAGATTTGACAAGGGCAGCAAGGGGCCATTTAAAGATTTTTAGTAAGAAAGCAAACAGGCTTTTGGAGCTAGCGGATCTAATTTGCGCATAAAGTTTACAAAACTTACATTGTCAGAGTGTAAAGATTATGGCAGAGAGATTGTTGAATGGGATAAATAGCCCGGCGGATTTAAAAAAGCTCAGCATGAATAAGCTGCCTGCTTTGGCTCAGGAGATACGGGAAGTTATTATAAGCAATGTGGCTTCCTCTGGCGGGCACTTGGCGTCTAGCCTCGGGGCGGTCGAGCTTATAATAGGTATCCATTATTGTTTAAACGCGCCTGAAGATATTATTATATGGGATGTGGGGCATCAGGCGTACGCCCACAAGATTTTAACCGGGAGAAAAGACAGGTTTGATACGCTTCGTAAAAAAGGCGGCATAAGCGGGTTCCCGAATAAATACGAAAGTGAATATGACGTGTTTACCACCGGCCACGGATCAACTTCTATTTCTACCGCGTTAGGTGTAGCTAGCGCAAGAGACCTGGACCAGAAAGATTACAAGGTTGTGGCGGTGATAGGCGATGCGTCTCTCGGCGGCGGGATGGCATTTGAGGCATTGAACCACGCGGGGCACCTGCGTAAAAATATGCTCGTTATCCTGAATGATAATGAAATGAGCATATCAAAGAGTGTGGGCGCGTTAAGTAAATATTTAAATAGAATTATAACAGCGCCTTCGTATAACAGGGTAAGGAGAGATGTTGAGAATCTTTTGGCAAAGCTTCCACGTTTTGGTTTCAGTGTTATACGCTCAGCAAGAAGATTAGAAGAAGGACTTAAAAATCTGCTTGTCCCGGGCATGATCTTTGAAGAACTGGGGCTAAGGTATTTCGGCCCAATTGATGGAAATGACACAGGCATAGTTATTAAAACGCTTAAAAATATTGCAGGGCTTGAAGAGCCTATATTACTTCACGTAGTTACAAAAAAAGGAAAAGGGTATAGTTTTTCGGAAAAAAAGCCTGAAAAGTTTCATGGGATATCTTCTTTCAATGTGGATACTGGCGAAAAGACGGTGGCGTTAAACAAGGAAAAACAGGGCGTCCAATCCGAGGCGAGTTTTACAAAGACCTTTGGAGATAAAATAATAGAAATAGCTAGCCAGGATAAAAAGATAGTAGCCATCACAGCTGCTATGCCTGAAGGCACAGGCCTTGATAAATTTGCAACGGCCTTTCCCAGCAGATTTTTTGACGTAGGCATGGCTGAACAGCATGCAGTCGGTTTTGCCGCAGGCCTGGCAAGGGCGGGCTTTAAGCCTGTAGTGGCTGTATATTCTACTTTTTTACAACGCTCCTATGACCAGATGTTTCATGAGGTATGTCTCCAGAACCTAAATGTAATATTTATGCTCGATAGGGCCGGCCTTGTAGGTGAAGATGGACCCACGCATCACGGCGTATTTGATATAAGCTATATCAGGCATTTGCCGAACATGGTTTTTATGGCGCCGAAAGATGAAGAAGAATTAAAAAATATGTTCAGCTGGGCGGTATCTTATAATAAAGCTCCTATAGCAATAAGGTATCCCCGCGGTGCAAGCTACAAGTATCAACCTGTCCAACTTGCGAAGTTGCCCAATTGGGCAACTTCGCAAGTTGGACAGGTATTAAAAGCTCCAATAAGTTTAGGCAAAGGGGAACTGTTAAAGCAGGGCAAAGACGCTACAATAGTAAGTATCGGGTATATGTCTAATATTGCACAGGAAGCGGCAGATTTTTTAATGGATGAAGGCATAGACTGTGAAGTTATAAATGCGAGATTTATAAAGCCCCTGGACATAGAATTAATAAAGCAGTCAGTTTCTAATACAGGCAAATTGTTTACAATAGAGGAAGGCGTTCTTGAAGGAGGGTTTGGTTCAGGCGTTTTGGAATTAATCATTGATAAAATAAAGAAAAATATTATAATTAAAAATATAGCCTTGCCTGATAAATTTATTGAGCACGGGGACAGGCAAGCGTTGTTGGATAAATATGGGTTGTCTTCTAAAAAAATAGCGGAAAGAATAAAAAAAGAATGGCAAAAATAAAAATTGATCCGGAAAAATGCAAAGGCTGCGGGCTTTGTGTTTTATACTGTTCGAAAGGCCATATAAAACAGTCCAAGTCTCTGAATGAAAAAGGCGCGTATCCTGTTGAGGTTCTTGAAAAAGACGAATGCTCGGGGTGCTCTTTTTGCGCGATTATATGCCCTGATTTATGTATAACAATGTATGAATAAAATCTCTCCGTTCGCCGAACGGGAATGAAGAGGATAGAATGGTGAAGATGAAAAAAGTTTTAATGTGCGGTAACGAAGCGTTGGCAGAGGCTGCGATAAGGGCAGGCTGCAGGTTTTATGCAGGATACCCTATTACGCCTCAAAATGAAATCCCTGCTTACATGTCAAAGCGCATGCCTGAGGCAGGAGGAGTGTTTATACAGTCTGAGAGCGAATTGGCAGCTATAAATATGGTATTTGGCTCGTCGCTTACAGGCACGCGGGCAATGACTTCTTCTTCAAGCCCTGGCGTAAGTTTAAAACAGGAAGGCATATCTTATCTGGCAGCATGCGAGCTCCCGGCGATTATTGTTAATATTATGAGAGGTGGGCCTGGATTAGGCAATATTGGGCCGAGCCAGAGCGATTATTTTCAGGCTGTTAAAGGCGGAGGCCATGGCGATTATCATATGATAGTCATTGCGCCTGCATCTTGCCAGGAGATGGCTGATCTGACAATGCTTTCGTTTGACCTAGCCGATAAATACAGGATGCCTGTCATGATACTCGGAGACGGAATATTAGGACAGATGATGGAGCCTGTAGAATTTAAGGCTGGAACAAAGCCTGAAATAAAAAAAGACTGGATATTAGATGGGTGCAAAGGAAGGAAGCCCAGAGTCATAAAGTCGCTTATTCTAAAAGAAGCAGAGCTTGAAAAGTTTAATTTAAAATTACAGAAAAAATATGACCAGATAAAGGATAAGGAACAAAGATGCGAAGTTTTGCATGGAGACAACAGCGAAATTATGCTGGTCGCTTACGGCACCCCAAGCAGGATTTGTAGAAGTGTTGTGGAGAATCTCCGCAAAAAAGGTAAAAAGATAGGCATGATCAGGCCGATAACATTGTGGCCGTTTCCTGAAAAAGAGTTTAAGGAATTGGCAAAAAATGTTAAATCATTTTTAGTTGTAGAGATGAACTGCGGTCAGATGATAGAAGATGTGAAGTTGTCCATAGATTGCGCAAGGCCAGTACACTTTTATGGCCGCACAGGCGGTGAGATCCCGTCTGAAGACGAGATAATTAAAGCAGTCGAGAATTACTAAGATCAAGACCAGGTCTTGATCTTAGTAATTACTGTGCTCAAGACCTGGTCTTGAGCGTACATAAGAATATGGATAAGATTTTTGAAAAACCTGAAAGTATCAGAAATGTGGGTACTCATTATTGTCCGGGATGCGGCCATGGTATTGTGCATCGCGTTATATGCGAGGTTGTTGACGATCTTGGGATAAGGGAGGAACTTATAGGCATTGCTCCTGTAGGATGTGCTGTTATAGCGTATGATTACTGGGATTTTGACGTGACAGAAGCAGCGCATGGCAGGGTTCCCGCAGTTGCTACCGGCATAAAACGATCGCTTCCTGATAGGATAGTATTTGGTTATCAAGGCGACGGAGATCTTGGAGCTATAGGGACAGCTGAGATAATACATGCTGCCAATAGAGGCGAAAACATTACAATTATATTCGTTAATAATACGGTATACGGCATGACTGGTGGCCAGATGGCGCCGACTACTCTTTTGAAACAGAAAACCGCTACCACGCCTTCAGGCAGAGAACAAAAGATCCACGGCTTTCCTTTAAAAGTATGCGAACTGTTATCTGTATTGCCAGGGGTTGTGTATGCGGAAAGAGTCACTGTGCATTCTCCGCAAAACATTCTAAAGGCTAAAAAAGCTATAAAAAAGGCGTTTGAAAATCAGATAAAGGGCCTGGGTTTTTCAATAGTTGAAGTTCTTTCTCCGTGTCCTACGTATCTTGGCCTTTCTCCGAAGGATGCGATAAAGTTCGTAGGAGAAGAATTGACAAAGGAATACCCTTTGAAAGTTTTTAAGGATATAACATGAAGGAAGAAATAATTTTCGCAGGTTTCGGCGGCCAGGGCATCATGTTTATGGGTAAGGCTATTGCTTATGCAGCCATGAATGAAGGGAAGCACGTTACATGGATACCTTCTTACGGCGCAGAGGTAAGAGGCGGTACAGCATATTCTATGGTAATTGTTTCAGATGAGGCTATTGCATCGCCCCTTATCAAGGAGCCCACGATATGTGTTGCTATGAACGGCCCGTCTTTCCGGAAATACGAATCAAAAGTAAAGGCAAACGGACTCCTTATAATCAACAAATCTATGACAGATGCTGGAGCTGAAAGGAAAGATATAGATGTTTTAAACATACCTATTACAGCTCTTGCTGCAGAAGCAGGCGATCACAGGATAGGGAATATGGTAGCTCTCGGAGCTCTTCTGGGAAGAAGAAAGATTATCGTTCCCGAGTCATTAATAAATGGCCTTAAGGATATTGTTTCCAGCACTTATCATAATCTATTGCCTGTCAATGAAAAAGCAATAAGAAAGGGTTTTGAATATGGTTCGCGTTAGATTCGCGCCAAGCCCAACAGGGTATTTACATATAGGAAGCGTAAGGACAGCCCTGTTTAACTGGCTATACGCAAGGTCTCAAGGCGGTGTATTTATATTAAGGATAGAGGATACTGACCAGAAGCGCTCAAGCGATGTTTACATGGAAGAAATTATCGCAGATCTCAAATGGCTTGGCCTGAACTGGGACGAAGGCCCGTTTTTTCAAACAAAAAGATTCGATATTTATAGATCCAGCGCCCAAAAATTGCTCGAAAAAGGCCTGGCTTATAAAGATGGTGAAGCTATTATTTTTAAAATACCTGATGAAAAAGTCAAAATATACGACCTTGTACATGGCGATATAGAGGTGGATAATACCCTGATAGATGACTTGGTGTTAATAAAATCAGACGGAAGTCCCGCGTATAATTTTGCATGTGTCATAGATGACATAGATATGCAGATAACGCA
>Ga0172368_10005786_pt1 | contig 13613 bp, 14 predicted proteins | sample Lak11m_FD_114540 | JGI IMG/M metagenome (GOLD analysis project Ga0172368, IMG submission 114540) | Freshwater microbial communities from Kabuno Bay, South-Kivu, Congo - kab_022012_11m | ecosystem: Environmental > Aquatic > Freshwater > Lake | place: Democratic Republic of the Congo: South-Kivu...
CCAAATTAGCGAAGCGATTACTTGGCTCCATTCTTACCGTCAAAGAACAATTTATTATTCCCGCTTTGGCTGCTTAATTTCTTTGCCTTTTTGCGCAGAATATTTTTACTAACTATCTAATTATTTTTAAGTGTCTAAGGTGATACCTAAAATTAGTTTGCGAATGATATCCAGCGCGGCTTGAGAAGCACGCTGCTTATTAAGGACTCTATCATCGCCAAACTGATATTTTTGAGAAACACATTTGGTTTGATCGCAAATGCCGATGAAGACCGTGCCGACAGGCTTTTCCGCCGAGCCGCCTGTTGGTCCTAAAATTCCGGTAATTGAAAGTCCAATATCGGTTCCACTGATTGATTTAATTCCTTCAGCCATTTGCATTGCGACTTCTTTGCTAACCGCGCCGTACGTGCTGAGAGCGTCTTCATTCACATTTAACAATTCAACTTTGGCGGCGTTACTGTAAACGACAACTCCTCTTTCCAAAAATTTGCTGCTGCCGCTAAAGTTGGTGAGTAAACTGCAAATATTTCCTCCGGTGCATGATTCCGCAACCGAAAGCGTCAATCCTCTTTCTTTTAAAAGATTTCCGACAACTTCAGCCAGATCATCATCATCTTTGCCGTAAATATATCTGCCGGCAAATGCGCGGATCTTCTGCTCAAGTTCATTCAACTTATTAAAAGCGGAATCTTCATCCTTTTCGGTAACCGTTAATCGGAGTTTTACTCCAAATTGACTTGGAAGAAATGCAAGCTTTGCTCCTTGCAGAAATTCTTCAACATCGCCGAATTTTGAAAAGAGCGTTGATTCGGCAATTCCGGTTGTTAGTAACGTTAGCCGTTTTACCGTTTCATCATGCAAAGTGATTCCTTCCGCCAATTTTGGAAGAACGAAGTTCGTCATCATCTGTTTCATTTCATACGGAACGCCGGGCATTACAACCATAATTTTATTCATACCATCAGGTTCAATCCAAAGCCCCGGAGCTGTACCGTAATAATTTCTAATCACTTCTGCGGTTTTAGGAACGAACGCCTGCGATTCATTGATGGGCGCCATCGTCCGGTTAAGTCTCGCAAATCTTTCTTTTATATCGTTGAGTACATCATCATTTTTTTCAAGTTCGGAATTGAAAAAATTTGCGACGGTTTCACACGTAATATCATCATGCGTCGGACCGAGTCCGCCGGTAACGATTATCAGGTCGTACGTATCCCATGCATACGTTAATTCGGATAAAATAGAATTGGCGTCATCGCCGATCACGGTTTGTTTAACAACATCAATCTGCAAATCGGTTAACGCTTTTCCAATATATGATGCATTGGAATTTAACGTCTGCCCTATTAAAAGTTCGTCGCCGATTGCAATAATTTGAGCTTTCATTTTGTTTCCTAATAAAAATAAATAACAACGAGGTTCATTATAAGGCTTGTGTAAAGGGCTGAAACAACATCGTCAGCCATAATACCAACTCCGCCGTTCAGACGTTCTAATTGGCGCGCGGGATACGGTTTAACAATATCAAGAAGCCGCCAAAGCAAAAATGCAACACCGGTAATAACAATCTGTTTCGGAAGGAAGAGCAAACTGATCCAGGTTCCAACGGTTTCATCAATGGTGCATTGTGAAGGATCTTTGCCGTATGCTTTTTCAAATTTTGTTCCTATCACAATTCCGACGGCTGCAAACACTACGATCATCGGAAGCAAAAATTTCGGTTGTTCAAATCCAGGTATCCAGTAAAAGGCGAACGCCACCGCGCTTGAGAAGGTGCCGGAAGCAAACGGAATGTATCCGCTAAACAAGGTTGATCCCAAAATTTTTTCAATAAAATTCAATTTCATTTTTTCTTAAATAATTTCTGCATTGCCGCTTTATTATCAGTGAAATACAAAATACCGGAATGTACCGTTATTATTGTAACAACAACCATCATAATAAAAATAAAAGTTTTGTTTAGAAGGATTTGAAAAATGTTTCCGTAGGTTTCTCCCAGGTAACTATTTTTCGAAAGAATGTAGGCGATCAGCAAATAATAAATAAACACCATCTGAATAAACGTTTTCACTTTGGCATATTTGCTTGTGGTAAATTCAACGCCGATATAATCGGTGTAACCGCGAAATCCGGTGATGGAAAAATCTCGTACCAGGATGAGCAACACCATCCAGAGCGGAAGAATACCGAGATAAACAAATCCCACAAATGCTGCTGCGGTTAAAATTTTATCCGCCAACGGATCCCAAAACTTTCCCCACGCAGTAATAAAATTATATTTTCTGGCAAGCCAGCCGTCGTACCAATCGGTGAATGCCGCAACAAGATAAACACCGAGAGAGATTTGCTGCATCAGTTCGTTTCCCGAAAGAAAGAGATAGAGAAAAACCGGAGAAAGAATAATGCGAAGTACGGTTAATTGATTTGGAAGGATCATAAAATTCCGTTACAACCAGTTTTCCGTTAAGCTGATGAGATACGGAAATTCATAAATTCCGGTGTGGTGCCCATCTTTCCATTTAAAGGTGAGTCCGTAATTTCCCGTAGGAACAATCTCCAGCAAAGTCACTTGATCCAGCATGAATAAAGGGAGATATGCATCTCCTTTTTTTTCTCTTTCTTCATCGCAAGTGGCACATGGACAAGCTTTTCTAAGTGTTTCAAAACTAATACCCGATACGGAATTATCTTCCCATCGGATGTGAACTTGTTGATTCCGGACTATTTTAATTTGTGTCGGCTTCACAATAATTCAATTCCGGTTAAGATTTTTACCGCTTGCAAATATTTTTCGCTTGTTTTAAGAATAACATCTTCGGGAAGATCGGGCGGAGGCGGTTGTTTGTTAAAATTTATCGAGAGGAGAAAATCGCGTACAAATTGTTTATCGAAACTCTCCTGGCTTTTTCCTTTTTCATAAAGAGAAGACTGCCAAAAACGGGATGAATCGGGAGTGAGCAGTTCATCAATTAAAATCAAATTACTATTTTCATCCAACCCAAATTCCATTTTGGTATCGGCAATAATGATTCCTTTTTCTGCTGCAAACCGGGAACAGTGGTTAAAAATATTGATAGCCGTTTTCTTCATTTGTTCAATCACTCCAGCGCCGACAAGAAGTTTGGCTTGCTCAAATGAGATGTTCTCATCGTGCGCACCAATTTCTGCTTTAGTTGATGGAGTAAAAATAGGTTCATCAAGTTTTTCTGATTCCGCTAAACCTTTTGGTAATTCAATTCCGCAGACTGTACCGGATTTACGATATTCATTCCATCCCGAACCTGAAAGATAGCCGCGCACAATTGCTTCAATTGGAACTACTTTAGTTTTTTTCACCAGCATTGATCTGCCGCGTAAAAGATCTTTATGCGGTTGTAAACTTTCCGGATACTCATCAACATTTGTTGAAATGAGATGGTTCGGAATAATATCTTCAGTAAGTTTAAACCAAAATGCCGAAATAGTGTTCAGCACAATTCCCTTTACCGGAATTCCTTGATTCATAATAACGTCAAAGGCGGATAATCGGTCGGTTGAGATGATTAATAATTTGTCGTCAACTTCATAAATATCTCTCACTTTGCCGCGCTTAGGTTTGGGCAAACCGCTGAGATTCGTCTCTAAAATTATTTTGTTATTCATTTTGTTTATTTCCTTTAAATGGTGCATCAAATATAAAGATGATGGTGAGATTTTTCAAAGAATTACCGCAGTGATCTGCTGCAAATGAAGAATTAAAATTCGCTGAAAAGACTTTCGGCGCTTATTCCGCCGCCAAAACGATAACAAAAATACTAATCCGATAGTTCACGAAACCCTTGATGATACTCATTCAAAACGAAATAGCTCCCAGCATCATTTTATTTGTCCTATGGTGGAGAAACGCTTCTTTTCCCTTGCATTATATACGAAGTTTCGGACGGAAAAATAAAAGGAGTTTAAAATGAAACGTTTATCAATTTTTCTTGCAGTCTCTTTGGTAGTTCTTTTATCGTTTGAAGGATTTTCTCATAACATAATTCTGCCGTCGGAAGTTGCATCAAAAAAAGCTACAATTGAAAAGAATTTGATGGTAGGACTAACCAGCGAAAATGAAGGTTTAATGATGAGCGCCGCTTACTTTCTTGGTGAATATCAGTGTGAATGCGCAGTTATTCCTTTAATGAAACTTTTGCATGACAGCGATAACGAAAAAGTTCGCATCACCGCCGCGCTTTCGCTTGCAAAAATCGGCACAGAGAAAAGCCTTTATGCCGTAAAGCAAAATATTATTTTTGACCATAGCGAAGCGGTAAGAAAATTATGCCGCCAATTTTATACTGCGGCAAAGTTGCAAAAGCAAATCGCGCTTGAGCATGCCGACTGATCGGACGAACTACATATTTTATCTAACCCCCAGCCTGTTAGAACTTTGAGCCGACGGCAGTTGCCGCCGGTTTTTTATTGTTCATATTTGACAAACAAATCAAAGTTCATATATTTGAAACAACTTATCCATTTTTTTAAGAAAGAACATGCTTACAGTAAAAAATCTTCGTAAAGAGTACACCAATACTGTCGCTATTGATAACATTTCTTTTTCTCTTCAACCGGGAAGAATTTTTGGACTCATCGGTCCTAATGGCGCCGGCAAAACCACCACGATCAGAATTATTTTAAACATCATTAAACCGACTACCGGTGAAGTTCTTTTTGATGGGAAGCCGATGGATAGATCAATCCAAAATGTAACCGGCTACTTACCTGAAGAACGGGGACTCTACAAGAAAAGTACGGCGCTTGATGTTATTGTCTATCTCGCTTCGTTAAAAAATATCTCTGCAAATAAGGCAAGTCAACTTGCCGTTGAGTGGCTTACCAAGCTCGATCTGCTTGATGCAAAGAATAAAAAAATTGAAGAGTTATCGAAGGGCAACCAACAGAAAATTCAATTTATCACTTCCGTAATTCACGACCCGAAAATTGTTATTCTCGACGAACCGTTTTCCGGATTCGATCCTATCAATCAGCAGTTGATTAAAGAAACAATTCTGGCTCTTGCAAATTCCGGAAAGATCATCGTCCTTTCTACACATCAAATGGATTATGCTGAAAAACTTTGCAACGATATTTTTTTAATTGATAAAGGAAAAGAAGTGTGCAGCGGAAGTTTAAGCGAAATTAAACGGAAGTACGGTACGCCATCAATTAAAATTGAGTTTGAAGGGAACGCTTCCTTCCTGAATGAGCGAAGCGACGTTGCCCACGTTGACATGTATCAAAACTACGCCGAGATTCAGTTGAACGACTCAATCAATCCTTCGCTGTTTTTGCGCTCGCTGGTTGATAAGATTGAAGTAAAACATTTTTCAATTATTGAACCGACGCTCAATAAAATTTTCATTGACGCTATTAAAAAAAATTAGGAATTTTCAATTAGGAATTAGGATGAAAAAAGCTTTAGCAATTGCAAAATGGGAATTCATGGAAAAGATAAAATCCAAAGCGATCATTATCTCATTCTTTCTCACGCCCCTCATCATTCTCGGATTTTCAATCTTACCAAGCATCTTTGCAGAAAAAGATGAAGCCACAACTCAAGCTATCGGAATTATTGACAGCACCCGGGAATATTTTTCTCCTCTTTCGGATAAACTTGGTGAATTCAAATTGGAAGACAAACAGCCGCGCTATGTTGTTGTTAATCTCTTTAAACAGAATGAACCGCTTGATTCTCTAAAATCGGAAGCGAACCGAAACGTTGTAAAGAAAAAAATTGAAGGATACTTGCTGCTCACGCAAAACAAAAAGAACGAAATTGTTTTTGAATATAGAAGTTTGAGCCTCGGCAATTTTAATGATTACAAACGGTTCGAAGATACGTTTAACAAAATCCGCCGAGTGCAGGAGTTTAAAAAAGCCAACATTGATACGGCGTTGGTCTCGCATCTGTTAAATAACGTTGAGATGAACACGGTAAAGATTGATGAAAAAGGGAAAGAATCCTCGGCAGATTTTAAATCTCAATATTTTTCTTCCTTCATTTTCATTATGATTCTCTTCATGGTTATCATGATTTCCGGCGGTATGCTGGTGCGCAGTTTAGTTGAAGAAAAATCAAACCGGCTGATTGAAATTATTGTTTCAAGCTGTAAACCGGATGATGTTTTGAAAGGAAAGATCCTCGGACTTTCGGGCTTAACGCTTTCGCAAATTGTTGTGTGGGTGTTAATCGGCGTTGCGTTTGCCGGACAAGGTATGGTAATGTTCGCTTCGTTTCAAAATTTATTTCTCCTCTTTGTTTATTTTATTTTGGGATTCGTCCTCTACACCGCAATTTTTGTTGGCGTCGGCTCAATTGTAACCACCGAACAGGAAGCGCAGCAGATAACAAGTTACCTTTCGATGATAACTATTTCACCAATCGTGATAATGATTCCGGCAATGCAGAATCCCGATTCACTCTTAATCCGCGTTTTCTCGTACATTCCGTTAACCACACCCGGCGTAATGATTTTGCGGTTAAACTCAGCGCCGATTTCTACGCTGGAAATTCTTGCAACGCTTGCGGAATTAGTGCTTGCAATTTATTTGGTGATCAAAATTTCATCCAAAATATTTAGGATCGGCATTTTATCGTATGGCAAAATGCCCGATCTCAAAACGCTTTTCGTTTGGTTGAGAGAGAAAGAATAGCGATGCCGGTTTTCGCTTCAGCATTAGCTGCTTTTGTTCCGATTGCATTCTACCTTTTCTTTGTCTGGAAGTTTGACCGGTTTGACCGCGAACCGGTCGGGTTGTACTTAAAACATTTTCTGTGGGGCGCAATCGGAGCCATTATTCTCGCCTTGATCGGCAGTTATCTTCTCAGCTTCGTCCTTTCTTTTTCTATTCAGAATGTTGATATGCGGCATAAAGCCGAAACGATTATTGTCGCTCCGGTAGTTGAAGAAATTACCAAAGGAATTTTCCTTCTCTTCACAATATCGAATAGAAAATTTGATAACATCACAGACGGAATTGTGTACGGCGGTGCAATCGGTCTGGGATTTGGTATGACTGAAAATTTCACGTACTTTTTAACGTACGGAAAAACATTTGATAATTGGATGATGCTCGTGCTTGTCCGAACTACTTTCACCGCCGTTATGCACTGCGTCTCAACGGCGTCATTCGGCGCGTTACTTGGATACGCCAAATTCAAACCGCTCATTTTCAAAGTAGTCTTTCCTCCGCTTGGATTAGCGTTAGCGATGTTCATCCATTTCGCATGGAATTTCAGTGTAAGTTTCTCCCAAACTTCTCTGCTTGGATTTTTCTTCCTCTCCGGCTCAATCCTAATTTTTATCGCTTCATTTAAGCTTGCTGTTGCGTCCGATGCAAAAATAATTTTCCGTGAATTGTATGACGAAGCCGAACATGAAATATTACCGTATGAACACGTCGCCATCCTCAGTTCAATTCAACGCGATAAAAAAGGCTGGATTGATGAGAGCGTTAGGAAGGCGTATATTAAGGCTGCAACGGCGCTCGCGTTCAGAAAAATGCAGTTGAAGCATTCAACAGGATTAAATAAATCGGTTTATGAAACTGAGGTAACGTTTTACCGAACCGAATTGCTGCAGTTGTTAAACGGGATGCAATAAATGATAAATTCTACCAACGTATTTTTTGTTCTTCCCGAACCAATTTTTAGTAAAAGCGGCTGTCAGTCCTATCCGCATTTTTCCGGAGAAGATGCTTCCTTCCTTTATGTAACGCTGTTAAAAAATTTGTACGAAATCTTTTCATCAATTTATGCGAAGGAAGATTTGTTCATCTCGTTACATGAAAAAGATGCCGATGCGGTTTCGGCAGAAATATCCTTCCCGTTTCTAAAAGCGAATACGATGTATTTTGATGAAACGACCTTTACCGAAAACTTCGCTTCGCTTTTTGACAAACGAAACCCGGAAGCGAAAAATTATATTTTTATTCGTCCCGATTTTATCGGACTAACCGGCAAAGACATTCTGCAGATAAATGATCTGCTTTCACTTGAAGACGACGTGTTGGTGCTGCTCAAATCTCAACACAAAAAGATTGTTTTCTTTGCCACGAATAAATTTCAGAATGATATTCCGAACTTGATCCGGAAGAAAAATTTCGTCTGTGAATCCGCTTTGAAAAAATTGTGTTTGTTAGATTACCAACTCTACAAACTCAAAAATGTTTTCTCATTAGCTCACGTTAATGATTTTAAAGAACTCTATAAACTGCTTTCGCGTAAAGAAAATTACTCCTGCTGCAGCAAGAAAATGCACGATCGCTTCACTCACCTCTTCATCGAATATAAGGAACTTCTCTAAATGGAACGCATCGGCATTTTCGGCGGAACGTTTGATCCGATACATGTTGGACATTTGATTGCCGCTCAATCATTACTTGAAATTAGAAAATTAGATAAAATTATTTTTATCCCATGCTTTTTGTCGCCGCACAAGCGCCACATCAAAAACTCCGGTTCCGTTCACCGGCTTGAAATTCTAAAATTATCAATTCAATATCAAAAACAATTTTCTTTTTCGGAGATTGAATTGAATCGAGGCAAAGTTTCCTACACCATCGATACCGTGAGAGAGCTGAAAAAACAATACGATTACATCGATCTGATCATCGGTTTTGATAACTTGATTGTTTTTGATTCATGGAAAGAGCCTGATGAACTTTTTAAGCTTACGAACGTTATCGTTATGAAACGCACGATTGATAAGGAAATTGAATACAAGCATAAATATTTTAAGATGGCAACGATCATTCAAACTCCTTTTGTTGAATTGAGTTCTTCCTACATTCGCAAAAGAGTTACCGCCGGTTTACCGATTGATTTTATGGTTACGCACGCGGCAAAAGAATATATTTTGAAAAATAATCTTTACCGTTAAACCGGAATGACTACCTCTTTTTTATTTGAAGAATTGCTGAAAAAAAATAAACGCATCATCGCGCGGGCAATTTCGTATGTTGAATCAGACTATCCGCAAGCGGAAGAAATATTAAAAAAAGTTCACCGGCAAAGCGGGAACGCCTATCGCATTGGTGTTACCGGTCCTCCCGGCGCAGGCAAAAGCACCATCACAAATCAACTTGCAAAACGTTATCTTCAAAAAGGAAAAAGTGTTGCCATCATCGCAGTTGATCCGACAAGTCCCTTTACCGGAGGCGCCCTTTTAGGTGATAGAGTTCGCATGACCGACATTGGGAAAAATGAAAATATTTTTATCCGCAGTATGGCAACGCGCGGAAGTCTCGGCGGGCTTTGTAAAAAAGCGATTGACGCGGCAGATATTTTAGATGCCGCCGGATATGATTTTATTATTCTTGAAACCGTCGGTGTTGGACAATCCGAACTTGATATTGTTAAAGCTGCCGATACAACCATGGTAGTGCTCGTTCCGGAATCGGGCGATTCCGTCCAAGCGATGAAAGCCGGATTAATGGAGATCGCTGATTTTTTTGTGGTGAACAAATGCGATAGACCCGCTTCGGAACAGGCTGTAAATGCGTTAAGAACTATTTTGATGTTGAGAGATCACGATGAAAAAACATTTCTGCCGGAAATAGTAAAAGCCGTTGCGCAAGAAAATATCGGCATTGAACAAATTGAGTCTGAAATCGCGAAGCATCAATCTTATCTTATTACGTTTGATCTTTTGTTGAAGAAAAGAATTCAGCGCAGAAAAGATAGAATAAAAGAAATCGTAGAACTAAAACTTGCGCAAGACCTTTGGAACCAGGAAAATATTTTTGCGTTTGATCAGCTTATTGAAAAATCATTTGAACAAAAAATTTCTCCCTACACAATAGCCGACGAAATTTTGCATTCATTCAAAGTAAACCTCTCCCAAAAGGATGACAATGGAAACACAACAACAATTTCTTCCGCAGCTAAGTGAAGAACAGCAGGCAATAAAGCAAACCGTTAAAGAGTTTGCAGAAAAAAACATCAAACCGCGCATCATGGAGTTTGATGAATCGCAGATTTTTCCCTTAGAGATTATGAACCAACTCGGCGAACTTGGATTAATGGGAATTCTTGTTCCCGATAATTACGGCGGCGCAAATTTAGGTTATACAGAATACGCTCTCATCATCGAAGAACTCGCTAAAGTCGATCCTTCTATTGCTCTTTCCGTTGCTGCTCACAACGGACTTTGCACCAACCACATCAATCTTTTTGGAGACGAAGCGCAAAAGAAAAAATATTTACCCGGACTAACAAGCGGAAATGTAATCGGCGCATGGGGACTTACCGAATCGGTTTCCGGCAGCGATGCAGCAGGTCTTGTAACAACCGCAGAATTAAAAAATGATTTTTATTATTTAAATGGAAGCAAAACATTTACAACGCACGGAACTGTTGCCGGTACGTATGTGGTTATGGCTATCACCGATAAATCAAAAAAGAAAAAAGGAATTTCAGCATTCATTTTAGAAAAGAATTTTGAAGGACTGATTATCGGCAAGAAGGAAAATAAATTGGGAATGCGCGCAAGCGATACCGCCCAGCTTACTTTTGATAATTGCAAAGTGCCGAAAGATAATTTAATCGGCGTTGAAGGTGAAGGATTTATTCAAGCGATGAAAGTACTTGAAGGCGGCAGAATTTCCATTGCAGCTTTAAGCGTAGGTTTAGCACAAGGCGCTTTGAATGCGGCTCTTCAGTATTCAACCGAGAGAAAACAATTTGATAAAACGTTAAGTGAATTTCAAGGAATTCAATTTAAACTTGCTGAAATGGCGACGAATATTTCATCCGCGAGATTGCTTACGTTCAAAGCTGCCACAATGAAAGATAGCGGAAAATCAAACACGAAAGAAGCCGCGATGGCAAAACTTTTTGCAAGTGAGATGGCTGAAAAAGTTGCGAACGATGCCGTACAAATTTTCGGCGGTTACGGATTTATAAAAGATTATCCGGTTGAAAAATTTTACCGCGATGTAAAACTCTTAACCATCGGCGAAGGCACTTCCGAAATTCAAAAACTTGTAATTGCAAGAGAACTTTTAAAATAATTACGAATTACGAATTAGGAATTAGGAATTAATCTGTTAACATCTAATTAAGTGCAATGTTTTGTAGAAAAATTAAGTCCCTAATTCGTAATTCCTAATTCCTAATTATTGAACCGTGTTTAAGGAATTCTTATGAAATTAATCGGCACAGAAATAAACAGTAATCAACTTTTTCTTAAACAGGAAGATTTCTATAAAAATCTTCTTCGCAAACTTGCGTCTGAACGGACAAAAGTAAAACTTGGTGGCGGAGAAAATGCAACCGCAAAGCATAAAGCAAAAGGAAAACTTACCTCACGCCAACGTGTCGCCAAGTTAATCGATGCCGATTCTTCTTTTTTTGAATTAAATACTTTTGCTGCGTACGGAATGTATGAAGAATACGGCGGAGCTCCTTCATCGGGAACGATATTCGGCATCGGCAAAATTCATCAGCATGATTGCGTCATCGTAGCCAATGATGCCACGGTTAAAGCCGGCGCATGGTTCCCTATAACGTGCAAAAAAAATCTCCGCGCACAAGAAATTGCAATGGAGAACCGCTTGCCTTTAATCTATTTAGTTGATAGCGCCGGAGTATTTCTTCCACTCCAGGAAGATATTTTTCCGGACAAAGAACACTTCGGACGAATCTTCCGCAACAACGCAAAAATTTCCGCAATGGGCATTCCGCAAATTGCCGCAATCATGGGACCTTGTGTTGCAGGCGGCGCTTATCTTCCCATTATGAGCGATGAAGCGTTAATTGTTGAAGGCGAAGGTTCGGTCTTTCTTGCCGGTTCGCATTTGGTTAAAGCCGCTATTGGTGAAGTGATTGATAACGATTCACTTGGCGGCGCGCGGGTGCAGTCAAATGTTTCCGGTGTAACGGATTATATTTGTAAAAATGATGATGAATGTTTACTGCAAATCAGAAGTCTTGTTGAAAAATTTCCCGCTCAACAAAAAGCAAATTTTAATAGAACCAAAAGCGCTCTTCCTCTTTTTAATGAAAAAGAGATTCTCGGAATTCTTCCCGAAGAGCCGATAAAAAATTATGATACGTATGAACTACTCGCCCGTATTGTTGATAACTCGGAACTTGATGAATATAAAGCCGGTTACGGCAAAACGCTGATAACCGCTTACGCGCGCATTGACGGTTGGGCTGTGGGTATTGTGGCAAATCAACGCGCGATTGTAAAAACCGAATCAGAAAAAGGTGCAAGTGAAATGCAGGTTGGCGGAGTAATTTATTCCGACAGCGCAGATAAAGCCGCCCGCTTTATTATGAATTGCAACCAGCGGAAAATTCCTCTCATCTTTTTTCAAGATGTAACCGGATTTATGGTTGGCAGCCGCGCAGAACACGGCGGGATAATTAAAAACGGTGCAAAGATGGTAAACGCTGTTGCAAATACTGTTGTTCCGAAAATTACTATTATCGTCGGCAATAGTTTTGGAGCAGGCAATTACGCAATGTGCGGCAAAGCTTATGACCCAAGATTTATTTTTGCTTTTCCGAACGCTAAAATTTCCGTAATGGGAGGTCAGCAGGCAAGTAGCGTTTTACTTGATATTAAATTAAAACAGCATCATAAAAACGAAACAAGTATGCCTGAGGAAGAGAAGAAGAAATTGTTGAATGATATTTTAAAATCGTACGATGAAAAAAGTTCTCCCCTTTACGCTGCCGCCCGCTTATGGATAGATGAAATCATTGATCCCTCTGAAACGCGAAAAGTTATTTCCTCTTCCCTATCCGCAGCAAACAATAACCCGGAGATGCCGGAATTTAGAGTTGGAGTAATACAAGTTTAAATTTTATTAAATGAATATTGCTCGTAATCTTAATCGTAGTCATAATCATAATCTTAATCCTGCTTTCTATCTCAAGTAGTATTATAATTTCGAAATAGAAATAATGGATTATTCAATGAAGAAAGCCTCGTGTTTCTCGTCGGTACAAGTAAATGTTATTATAATTTTCATGAAATAGATTTTTGAATTTGTTTTTTAGCTTCGTTCCAATCTACAAATTCATTAATTCCATTTTCATTTCCCATCCTTAGCTCTATCACAAAATTAAAAAACATTGAATCCCGAAAGGATTCTTCCTTGAGTTGTGCCCTTTGGTTACAAATACTAAATCCCTACGGGATTTCTGCAACCCCTTTGAGGGTTGAATCTTTGTAAGAATTAGACCCATCAACAACTCACATTCCCATCGGGAATGAATCTTTCTTATCTACAAGGAATCCTTTCTGTGAGCAAATAAAATTTGGTTAGCGGCTACTCCGCACTAAGATTGCTTGAATGAATGATTAAACGAAAAATGTTCATCAATGAGTTTGCTTTGACGTTTTATCCGCCGTACGGACTGGCGTTTGACTTTTTATGCTTACTCCATTAATTTTTCTAAATCACGAAAACTCTTGATAACATGCTTTGCTTTTGCCGGTGTGGAATCAAATAGCGCTTTTTGTTTTTCTGTCAGTTCGCTCTGATATTTCACCTCAATAAGTTCTTTCTTTTTTGTCATAAAATCTATTTCAATTTTATCTTGCAGCAAATACGCCGGCTCTAAATGCTTGATA
>Ga0172368_10005787_pt1 | contig 13603 bp, 7 predicted proteins | sample Lak11m_FD_114540 | JGI IMG/M metagenome (GOLD analysis project Ga0172368, IMG submission 114540) | Freshwater microbial communities from Kabuno Bay, South-Kivu, Congo - kab_022012_11m | ecosystem: Environmental > Aquatic > Freshwater > Lake | place: Democratic Republic of the Congo: South-Kivu...
CTGGACATCAACCCTTCACGGTTTTCAAAAAGCATTGGCCCATGGCATGAACGAAGTGGTAGCAGATACCGAGTACACCCCAAGTGTTTCGTTATATCCTGCTCTCCGCAATAATGGTTTCGCTGTCAGGTGTCTGAAAGATTAAACCCGCTCCTGAATCCCCTGAAGGGGACTTTCTCCTCCCTTGGGAAGGATCAGACTGCGAAATGCGATTTGCAAATTTCAAATTAATTATCTAATTTCGAGTTTCCAATTTCCAATTTCGCCATGAAATATCCATCCTAACGCCGTTCATCCCAACTGCGAATGATAATAATGGATATTCCATCTGACCATTAAAATAAAAATTATTCACAGATGAAAACAACATCATACATTCTCCTTATCACTTCGGCGATCATTCTTCTCTGGACAGGTTGTTCAGAAAAGGAACTACCGCCGGCCACGGCGGTTTATTCTGTAAACGGCGGGACCTCCAGCCATAATAACGGACAGATCTGCTTGTCCTGTCATGTTACGGGAGGTACCGGGACCTACAGTTTTGTTGTTGCCGGCTCGGTCTACAAAGTAGACAAAACAACTCCTTCGCCAAACGGGATCATCTATTTCTGGTCGAAGGAGGGAGGTACCGGGGAACTTCTTGCAACACTCGAAGTAGATGCGAACGGTAACTTTTTCACCACATCATCCATCATTCCGGGAGTAGGAGCCTATCCCCAGATGCGGGGCATTTCCGGGGATGTGAAAACGATGCCAATCGTTGTAAACACCGGAAACTGCAACTCCTGCCATGGCGTGAATGAGGACCCGATCTGGATAAATTAATAATTTCGCTATTTCGCTATTTCGCTATTTACAATCACCAAAATCTCTTCTTCAGCCCTCTTCGCTTTCTCCACGATTTCATCTGCCTCCTTCAGCAGGCTGTTGAGGAACTCTTTGTCTTTTAATCCCGAAGCGTTGATCTTCACATTCAGGTAAGCGCCGATGACGGCAGAGCGGGCGCAGAGGGCTCCTACTCCTGCATCGGAAACGGAGTTCGGGTTTCCCGTTTCGGCCATAGCCTGGATGATCTCCATCGATTCGTATGCACGCTTCATGGTACGGAAAGGAATGTCGATAGCATATTTCGTGGCTTCCTGGATGGCAGCAGTACGGGCTGCTTTTTCTTCCTCGGTTCCTTTCGGCATGCTGAATCCATCCATGATGCGGTTGAAAGCGCGCGTATCTTCATCAACGAGGAAAAGCAACTCATCCTTGATCTTCTGCCCTTTTTCAGCCCAGTTTGAAAACTCTTTCCAGCGCTCGTCCCAACCTGCTTTGTGGGAAGAAAGGTTCGCAACCATGGTCGCCAGGGAGATTCCCAGTGCTCCGATATACGCAGAAACAGACCCGCCGCCGGGAGCCGGGGACTCGGAAGCAGTTTCGTTGGCAAACCCTTTGCAGGTCATGCTGATGAGTTTCTCCTGTGACGGATTTTCCAGCAGGAATTCAATGATCTTCTCCTTCGGATTGAATGGTTTCAGGTCGTCGAGTCCGAGCGACTTCACAGCTATTTTGATGATCTCATCTTCCGAAATCCCGGTTGAACGCTCCTGCTTTTCCAGGAAATATTTACCTGCATCGATCATGGCTTTCTTGGGAATCAGCCCAACGAGTTCCGAGCCGGTGACCCGCATTCCACGCTCACGGGCTTTCCTGCAGGTTTCCTCAAAAGCTACATGAACTGGGGTGATGCTGATATTTGTCAGGTTTATCGAGATCTGTGCGATCCCATATTCCTCTATAAACCAGCCAATTGCTTTGCAGGCTTTCAGCGATCCAGGGATCCAGATCTCTTTGCCGTTCTCATCCAGTTTCTTCTTCCCGTTGATGAGGTTACCTTCACGCAGAGGCCGGCCTCTCTCCCGGATATCAAAGGCTATGGCATTGGCCCGGCGGGTGGAGGTAGTGTTGAGGTTCACGTTGTAGGCAACCAGGAAATCCCTGGCGCCGATGGCGATGGCCCCGGTATGCGGGTTGAACCTCGCGGGGCCGAAGTCGGGCTTCCATTTCGGATCTTTCAGCTTATCCGGTAAGCCTTCGTACTCACCTGCACGACAGGTTGCCAGATTGCGGCGTTCGGGAGTGAAAGCGGCGTTCTCATAACAGTAAACAGGGATCTCCAGCTCATCCCCCACCCGTTCAGCCAGCTTACGCGCAAATGCTGCGGTCTCTTCCATCGTGATGTTGGCAACAGGAACAAGCGGGCAAACATCCGTAGCGCCAAATCTTGGGTGCTCTCCATGATGCCTGCTCATGTCGATGACCTGTCCGGCTTTTTTAATTGCCTGGAAAGCTGCTTCAATCACGGCTTCCGGAGTTCCGACAAACGTCACAACCGTGCGGTTGGTGGCTTTCCCCGGATCAACATCCAGCAGTTTGACCCCCTCTGTCTTTTCAATCTCGTTAGTGATCTGTTTGATGACGGACATATCCTGCCCTTCGGAAAAATTGGGGACGCATTCGATTAGTTGGTTCATACTATTAAATAGCGAAATAGTGAATTTGCGAAATAGCGAAATTATTAATTCAATATTTCTCGCAAAATTAGGAAATATCTTTAATCCATGAAAATCCATCTTCGCTGTGAAAATCCGTGTTATCCGCGTAATCTGTGTTCGATTTCTTTTTTAATTCTTAAATTTGAGACCCAATCAATAAACAACACACATGAAAAAGTTTGTATCCCTGTTGCTGCTTCCGTCTGTTTTGGTTCTTACACAATGCCAGGAAGTGAAAAAAGAGACGACCGTTCAATTCATTCCCCAGGCTGCAATCGATTCAGTCATCAACCGGATTGTCGCAGATTACGATGAAGAGGAAATATTCTACGTTTCGAAAGGTATTACCCAGGTTGCTTCACTCTGGCGTGCAAGTGACGGCACTGTAGCTGATTTTGAGAACTTCTGCGAAACTCAGTATCTTACAGATGGTTCCGCCCGCAAAAAACTATTTCTCCGCCTGTCCGATAATTTTGAGACCATCATCGGTCATAACAATATGGTCAGCCTGCAGTTGAAAGAGCCTGTCCATCTTTCTACCTATGAACTGGTTGATGTCGATGAGATCTTTGCTGCCTATGAACCCGGATCACATTTTACGGATGACTTTTTCACTAACAAGATCGCCTTCATCACGGCACTCAACTTCCCGAACTATACCCTCAAGGAGAAGAGCAGCTACGCCAACCGCTGGGACCGGGCCGAATGGGCTTATGCCCGGATGGGCGATATGTTCACTTCCCGCGTCCCTGCAGAGGTCAACCAAGAGGTTGCTGAAGCACTCTCGGCTGCTGACAACTACATCTCCGGCTATAACATATGGGTAGGAAACCTGGTGGATGACCAGATGCAGACCCATTTTGCTAAGGATATGAAACTGCTGTCCCACTGGAACCTGCGCGATGAGCTGAAAGCCAACTACAACGGTGGCGATGAAGGATTGCTGAAACAGCAGATGATCTATGAAGTGATGCTCCACATCATCAACCAGGAAATCCCTGAATCCGTTATTGACAATCCGAAACTGCAATGGAACCCATCCACGAACAAGGTTTATAAAGACGGGCAGGAAAAAGCTGCAACGCCGGAACCGGATACACGTTACCAGACTCTGCTGAATAACTTCAACGCCATGAAACTGATAGATCCATACACTCCCGAATATCCGACATTTGTCCAGAGGGCTTTTGATGGCGGGATGGAAATTTCTCAGGCAGATGTTGAAAAAGCATTTATTGACCTGTGTTCATCGGAGCAGGTAAAAAAGGTTGCTGATCTGATCAAAGGCCGTCTGGGTCGCGACTTGCAGCCTTTCGACATCTGGTACGACGGCTTCAAGGCACGGAGCAGTCTGGACCAGGAGATGCTCACCAAAATGACAAGAGCAAAGTATCCCACTACCGAAGCGTTTGAGAAAGACATTCCGAATATCCTGATAAAGCTGGGATTTAAACCCGACATTGCCAAAGAGATTGCTTCGCACATTACCGTCGACCCTGCCAGGGGTTCGGGACACGCCTGGGGTGCCTCCATGAAAGGCGACAAGGCTCACCTGAGGACCAGGATCGGACCGGAAGGAATGGACTACAAAGGATACAATATCGCCATCCACGAACTTGGACATAATGTGGAGCAGACCATTTCGCTCTACTTTGTGGATTACTACATGCTCCAGGGTGTTCCCAATACAGCCTTCACCGAAGCGCTGGCCTTCACCTTCCAGAAACGCGATCTGGAACTGCTGGGATTTCCAAACATGGACCCCAGCAAGGATGCAATGGAAGTACTCGATACGTTCTGGGGTTCCTATGAAATCATGGGCGTATCGCTGGTAGATATGGCGGTGTGGAAGTGGATGTACGAACACCCGGATGCCACTGCTGTCCAGCTGAAAGAGACCGTGATCGCATCGGCCAAAGAGGTGTGGAATAAATACTTTGCCGGAGCCTTTGGCGTGACCGACTCACCCATCCTGGCTATCTATTCCCATATGATCGACAATCCTCTCTACCTCTCCAACTACCCGGTTGGACATCTGATCGATTTCCAACTCGACGGCTACCTGAAAGGAAAGAACTTCGCGGATGAAGTGCTCAGGATCTATACTCAGGGCGACCTCATCCCGCAATACTGGATGAAGGAAGCAGTTGGATCACAAATAAATATCAATCCTTTGCTGGAAGCGACTGAAAGCGCACTGAAGGTAGTTACGAACCGGAGCGAAGCGCAGCCCGGCGAAGCCAATTAACGATTTTCTATATCCGAATTACCAAACCGCACAGGAAACGGAGTACACCAGCCTCAATGAAACGGATCTTGCACATTATTTTGCTTTTCATTCCAGTTACAACATGGGCCCAAAACTGGCAGAACATCTGCTCACCGGGAGTGACTTTGTATCAAAATATTACGGGAGAGATTCAGGCTTTTCGACTCGATTCCATCCAACTGCCCGGGAATGGCGACACTATTTTCTACTCTTACCGAACCATTCGCGAGCGACAACCCTGTGCCGACACATCCAACGGGTCCGTACTGGGATTCAAAGTCTATAAAACGGAATCAGGCTGGTTCTACTTCTTCAATAAATCCTGGGATACGTTGCGGATAAACACAAACACCTCCCTGGATAACTCGTGGAGGTTCTGTGAAATCCCCGATACAGGGTATATTGATGCACGTATAACAGAAATTCAATCGGATACCACCCTGGGAATGCCCGACTCAGTCAAAGTCATCTCATTTCAAGCCTTTGACTCCCTGGGGAATTCCATCGCCTATCCGTTGAACGGGGAGCAGTTCCGCTTGAGCAAATCCTATGGATTGTCTGCTGTGGCAGATGTATACCAACTTCCCTGGATATTCGAGTCGTTCTCACTTGCCGGAATATCCTCCTCAGTACTGGGAATCCCAAACCTGGACTTTAGGGTGGTGTTCAACTTCGATATCGGTGATGAGTTTCATTCTCGGGGGCGTCACAGATATGGTTACGGGCCTGGAAGCTATTCTGATTATTTTCGTGAAATGAAGACTGTCCTGGAAAAAACAACGTACGGATCTGTTGACAGTGTAGCATATATTTATGAACGGTGCCTGGTTAAAGCGACATATCCTCATAGTTCTCCCCCATCGATCATATGCATTCACGATACAGTTTCGGTCACATACAATTTTACTACTCCTGTCAACAATCCTGTCAGCCTGGGCCTTCCCGGGGAATTTCTCCCGATCAGTGACGGTCAATTATACAGAAGCACCGAGTCTATCTCACGTGGAACAAATGGGCCCTATGGAAGACAAAAACAGCTTACCGTACCAAGCGGGTTTATTGCTAATCCCAATTCTTCCGATTGCTGGTCAGGCCCTTACGTATGGCCCTATAAGACATATGGACAGGGGATTGGACTTATGGCTTACAAAGCATTGAATCTGGTTTATGGGGATTGGGATTTTGACTCCCTCGCTTATTTTAAAAAGGTTGATGAGATCTGGGGCACCCCTCTGGCATCGGACTGCAGTGAACTGCTATCCGTTGAATTACGACCTTCGGTTTACGAATTACGAATTTCCATCTTTCCCAATCCGGCAAAAGAAAGGATCACACTTCAAATTGAGAATTTCCAACCTGGAAACACTCTGAAGTTCCTGTTATTTGATTTTCTGGGAAGGGAGATCTTCCAGACCTCCATCAGACGTAGTCCCTATCTCCTCAACCTTTCCGGAATATCGGGCAAATCCAGCCTGCCTGCTGGTCTCTATATCTGGCAGTTGACTGGGGACTCCGGAACGGCGACAGGGAAATTGATACTGGAATAGCGACGAGGGTCGAAGGTCAAGGGTTGAGGGACGAAGTACCCGCAAATGACTCGATTTTAAAACGAATCTTTACCACGAACGCGCCAAAGGATGACACAAAGGTACACGATGGAAAACTCCTCCGTGTCCTCTGTGAAAAAGTCCGTTATCCTCTATGGTAAAAAAACACTGGGGACGCAGAGGGTTATGCGGAGAAACGGTGATAATGTTTTTACCGATATAGTAGTAACGAGGTAGCGAAAATTACATTATAAGTGGTCATTCGACAATCGAAAATCCATTCGTAAATCGAAAATCGTAATTCGTTATTACTGAATGATCTCCCCGTTCAATATCACCTTCTCCACTTTATTGCTTCCATACGCATATGGCATAAACTCAAGGGTCGGCATGGGTTTGGTGATAAAGAGGTTTGCTTTTTTACCTTTTGCAATGCTACCGAGTTCGTCGCTCAGTCCCATAGCATAAGCGCCATTGATCGTGGTGGCATGGATCGCCTCTTCGGGAAGCAGCCGGTATGTGATACAGGCCATGGAGAGGATCAGCTGCATGTTCCCCGACGGGCTTGATCCCGGATTGAAATCACTTGCAAAAGCTACAGGAAGCCCGGCATCTATCATCCTGCGTGCAGGAGCAGGTTTCATGTTCAGGAAAAAAGCCGCCCCGGGAAGGATCACCGGCATGGTTTCGGTATTTATCAGGCAGGCGATTTCCTTCTTGCCGGTATATTCCAGATGGTCCACCGACAGGGCATTGTATTTAACCCCTACCTGGATTCCCCCTGAATAGTCCAGCTCGTTGGCATGGATCTTAGGGCGGAGCCCGTATTTCATCCCGGCATTCAGGATCCGGTCAGTTTCATCGACAGTAAAGAAACCCCGGTCGCAAAAGACATCGATGTAATCAGCCAGCTCCTCTGCAGCAACCTGAGGGATCATCACGTTGATCACCTGGTCCACATATTCCCCCTGCCTTCCTTTGTAACCAGGAGGGATTGCATGAGCTCCGAGGAATGTAGGAACGATTGTCACCGGAGACAGATCCTTTAACTTCCTGATCACCCGCAACATCTTTAGTTCATCCTCGACTGTAAGACCGTACCCGCTTTTAATCTCAACCGCTCCCGTCCCGAAGCCGATGATCTCGTTCAACCGTCCCATCGCCTGTTCAACCAGTTCCTCTTCAGACGTTTCATGCAGCAGCTTCGCCGAGTTCAAAATCCCACCTCCCCGTTTTGCAATCTCTTCGTAACTCAATCCTTTGATCTTATCGACATACTCTATCTCCCGGCTTCCGGCATAGACGAGGTGGGTGTGGGAGTCGCAGAAGGAAGGAAACACAAGACGGTCGGAGGCGTCGATTACAGTGACCGGTGACTGGTGACTGGTGACTAGTGACTGAGGACTGAGGACTGAAGACTGAGGACTGAGGACTGAAGACTGAGGACTGAAGACTGAGGACTGAGGACTGAAGACTGAGGATTGAGGACTGAAGACTGAAGACTGAAGACCGGGATCCGGTATCCCGGCACCAAAGTCGTTGATCCTGCCACCTGCTATCAGCAACCACGCGTTTTTCAGGGTTTTCAACTGAGACATCTTGGCGCCGGCAACAAATGCATTTGTGGAGCCTTCAATATTGACAAGTTCTTTGATATTGGTGATAAGGATAGACATAACATTGGTTTTATCGACGAAGTTAGGCCATTTCGGTTTCATGGCAAATTAATTTTTCATAACTTTGCATCTGGAAACCAACGCCATAATCATAACCAAATCATCGACAAATGAAAAGATTTACTCTGCTCTTCTCCCTTTTGTATTTAGGGATTACCCTATCTGTGTTTGCAAAAAAAGTTGAAACCGACCAGGCAAGGCAGGCAGGCCTCAACTTTTATTATGAACGGGTTAACATCAGCCAATCAGTACCCTTCGAATCCCTGTTGATTACAGGAGAAACGATTGTAACCGAAAATGACGTTACACTCTATTACATTCTCAATATCGGGGATAAGGGATTCATCATTGTAACTGCAGACGACCAGCTCTATCCGGTGATCGGATACTCGTTTGATACGAACTGGTCAGATGAGAACATTCCTGCACATGTGCAGTACTGGCTCAGCCATTACAAGGATCAGATTCTGGAAGTCATTGCCCAGGGTTATCCGGCTGACCAGGAGATCAGGGATGCCTGGGCCAGGTATAGTTCTTCTGCGCCCGTAGCCCTTGGTGATGATATGATGCTGGAAGTAGAGCCACTGATCACCGATATCTGGGATCAGGACTTCCCCTACAATGCCATGTGTCCCGAAGATCCGGCATCTGGCGGATCCTACAACGGCCGGGTTCCGGTTGGTTGTGTCGCCACCGCAATGAGCCAGATCATGCATTACTGGCGCTGGCCTGAGACCGGGCAGGGGTCGCATTGTATCGTTCCGATCCAACCTCAATACGGCCAGCAATGTGCGAATTTTGGAAACACAACATACGAATGGGGAGGGATGACTGATAATCCTGTCAAAGAGTGTGATCCTGTTGCTGTGCTCGCCTGGCATTGTGGAATATCTGTTGACATGGATTACGGCCCCGGGGGATCAGGAACCTATACGTACAAAGTCGCAAGCGCGTTGAAAAACTATTTCAAGTACTCTACAAGTATCAATTATATCGAAAGGAGCGGATACTCTACGAGCGGTTGGACCAACCTTGTAAAAGGGGACCTGGATGCCGGCCGTCCGGTCGAATATTCAGGACAGGGACCTGGTGGTGGTCATGCCTGGGTGTGCGACGGCTATCAGGGGACAGATTACTTCCACATGAACTGGGGATGGGGCGGAGCCTATAACGGATACTTTACACTGAACAATCTGAATCCGGGAGGAAGTACGTTCAACTCACAACAAGCGGCGGTTTTTAACATCCAGCCAAATCCCTCACTTTATCCGCTCTATTGCACCGGGCAAACGAACCTGGTTACTTACGATTTCGGAGCAATGGATGATGGAAGCGGCCCGATTTCTGACTATGAGAACAATGCAAACTGCTCCTGGCTGATTGCCCCGGATGACGGAGTTGAGACAGTCTCCCTCGAGTTCATCCATTTCGATCTGGGTGCGGGAGATGCCCTCAGCCTCTTTGACGGTGACTCTGAAACTGCTCCACTGCTCGGGACATACACAGGGAGTTCCTTACCTCCTACCGTTACATCCACAGGGCCCGAAATGTTCGTTAAGTTCACCACAGATGCAACCGGTACAGGCCCGGGATTCCTCGCAGAGTACAACTGCACCCTGGTGAATTTCTGCAATTCAAGCACCACCCTCACCGATCCTTACGGAGATATCAGTGATGGCAGCGGTGATTACGATTACCGCAACACTACGTTGTGCAAGTGGTACATCCAGCCCACCAACGCCGAAACGGTGATCCTTGATTTCAATAGCTTCAACACGGAAGAGAGTAATGACCGGGTGCAGGTATATGATCTTGGGTCAGGCACGTTGCTCGGGACTTACTCCGGTAATCTGACAAATCCGCCTGCAGGCATCACTTCCCCCAGCGGTAAAATGCTGATCATGTGGAGTTCCAACAAAACTTTAAGGGGCATCGGCTGGGATGCCAGTTATTCCATCACCGTTGGCACTGAAGAATCAGCCGCTGTTGAAAACCTCTTTGTGTACCCGAATCCCGCACATGATTACATGGTGGTAAAATTCGACGGATCCCTTCAGCAGACTGTTCTGACAGAACTCTTTTCCTTGAAAGGAAATCTTGTGTACGCCAAATCACTGAGTGGTGTGCGGGGATCTACTGAGCAGAGGATCGACCTTAGCGGTTTGTCGAAAGGCGTTTACATGCTCAGGATTACCAGTGATCACGGGATCTCCAACACGAAGGTGATCGTTCAGTAACCCACCCTCCTCCCCCGGCCCCCTCCCGGCTAATACGGAGGGGGTGGATTGTTGTTGCATGTTGTCTTGAATAAAATCCTGCAGTATGAAACGAATTGGAATTTTTCTGTTCGCCATCACAATCCTGGGATTCAATGCATCTCCTGGAAATGTCACCCCAGAGAAAGCATCTGTTGCTGCAACCAGGTTTATTTCTCAACGGATTATCCCGGATCACAAATTGCCTGAATCCGGCATCGAAGTCTCAGAAACATTTACCATCGGGGACCAGGAAGTACCTTTGTATTACATCTTCAATCTGAAGCCTGATGGCTGGATTGCCGTATCAGCCCATGATGAAGTCTTCCCCATCCTGGCTTACTCATTTGAAGGCTCCTATGATGAGACCAGCGAGGCACCCCAGTTCACCGCCTGGATGAAACAATACAAAGATCAGGTCAGTTATGCGATCCGGGAGAAGGTACCACCGTTCCCATGGACGGTGAAAATGTGGGAAAAGCTTACTGATACAGGATACGGGATACGGGATACGGGATTTCGCCCAAAATCTCAACCAGAAACCCTCGCTTCTCAACCCTTGACCGCCGACCCTGAAACCTTCCTGACCATTGATCCCCTCATCACCACACGCTGGAACCAGAGCCCATGGTACAACGAGTTGTGCCCGGCTGATCCGACGGGCGGCCACTGCCCTGCGGGGTGCGTTCCTGTATGCATGGCACAAGTGATGTACTACTTCCGCTGGCCTGACACAGGCGTTGGATCCTATACCTACACGGAACCTACGAATGGGGTGCTCTCTGCTGATTTTGGGGCTACAACCTACCACTGGGATGAGATGGTAAACAGCATCACCAAAAGCAACTATGCAATTGCACAATTGCTTTTTCATCTTGGGGTTTCTTGCGACCTCCAGTACACTCCGTCAGGTTCGGGAATGTACAACCACAAAGCCGCTTACTCCCTGAGGACCTATTTCAAGTATGCACCTGAAACGCAATACCTGTATCGCGACAGTACCACGCTCAACTGGGACAGCGTTCTCATCGCACACCTTGAGAAAAAGATCCCGATGTACTATGCGGGATGGTCAGTTCCCAATATCAACGGACATGCGTTCGTTTGTGACGGATACCAGGATTCCAGTTTCTTCCATTTCAACTTCGGATGGGGCGGCACCAGTGACGGATACTTTTATACAGGCGATCTTACACCGGGTGGAAGTAATTTCAACCTTGCCCAGGAGGTAATCATCAATTGTTTCCCGGATACCCTTACCTACACATATCCCACCCAGTGCGCCGGAGACCGCGAGTTTACAAACAAAGTCGGGTCATTCGAGGATGGAAGCGGTCCGATTGCAGACTATCTCCCCATAGCCAGTTGCAGCTGGCTGATAGATCCCCAGACCTCCAGTGATTCCGTAACCAGCATCACACTTACCTTTGACCGGTTTGCAACCAACGCGGATGATCTGGTCAGAATTTATAACGGGGGAACCGCAAGCGACCCTCTCCTTGGAACTTACTCGGGGGAACTTCTTCCACCGGCCATCAATTCAACCGGAAACAGGATGCTGGTCACTTTTGATGCCGGCGCGGGACCTGCTGAAAATGGATTCCTGGCAACATATAAAGCCAATATGCCGGTATGGTGCACCGGGACCACATCCATTAAAGAAGATTCTGCTGAGATAACTGATGGCAGCTATGGCTTTAATTACTACAACAACTCTCTGTGCAAATGGAAAGTTGAGACGGAATCCGGGGACCCGCTGACCATCTATTTTGAGTATTTCGATACAGAGGCTGATCATGATTTTCTCACTATATACGACCTGGGAACAGGTGACACACTTGTCAGCCTGTCCGGAGAATATGGTTCAGGCAGTCTTCCCGATTCTGTCACATCTCCGAGCGGAAAGATGTTCCTGATCTTCATGACAAACAGTTCCATTACTTCAGACGGATGGAAGATCTACTATCCAAAGAAATCGAATCTCGGATGGGAGGAACAGAACGGAATCAGGAACTTTCAACTCTATCCGAATCCAGCTTCCGATAAGGTGACACTGAGGTTTAGCTCCGCTTCCGGTTCACGGGTCATTTTCTCGGTCCTCACTGCAGATGGAAGGGTCATGAAGGAGATGGGGTGGGAAGCGTCAGCCGGAAAGAACACAAAAGAACTTGACATTACCGGTTTACCTGCCGGTATCTACCTGGTTCAGCTGGTCTCCGAAGAAGGCACCGCAGTAACAAAACTCGTCATAAAATAATCATATCACGGATCATTTGAACTTTATTCCCTAATCCCTCAGTAATGAAACACATTTTCACGCTTCTTTTAACCTTCACCCTATTCATGGCATCAGCCGCCGAAGTAAACCTGGACAAAGCCATGCGGGTAGGGAAAAACTTTTTCTTTGAGCAGATCAGCCGCCACCATCAAGTTGATTACAATCACCTGGACATACGCGGCACCATGACCGAGTTTTACGATGGCAGGATCGTCTATTACGCCATGAGTTTTGCCAGCGGTGGATGGGTTATAGTGGCATCCGATGACGCTGTGGTGCCTGTGATTGCCTATTCGTTCGAAGGGATATACAGCCGTGAGGGACAACCTCCGCAGTTTGTCGCATGGATGGAAGGATATGCCCGGCAGATCAACCGGGCCGTTGACCAAGGCCTGGAAGCTACGGAAGAGGTTGAGGCGGCCTGGGGGCGTCTTTCTTCCACTGACCCGGTTACCCTGACCGGTTCTCCGGAAAGCCTTGGGGTTGCTCCGATGCTTACCTCTACCTGGAACCAGGGGAATCCGTATAACTTCCTGTGTCCGGCCGATCCCGCTGGTCCGGGAGGCCATGTGTATTCTGGTTGTGTTGCCACTGCAATGGCACAGGTTTTATATTATTACCGCTGGCCAGTGACGGGCTCAGGAGAACATTGTTATAATCCATCGGGTTACCCTCAGCAATGTGCTGATTTTGCAAACACCACCTATTTATGGAATGAGATGCTGAACAGCACCGGGACAAAGGATACTGCTATGGCATTGATCCAGTGGCATTGCGGAATTGCAGTAGACATGATGTACGGAGCCGGAGGCTCAGGGGCTTACAGTGAAGACGCCGCCAACGCACTGCGCACCTATTTCAAGTACCACCAGAACACGGAATTGCTGTACAAAGATAACTTCACTGAAGAGCAGTGGGCTTCAATCCTGATCGACAACCTGGAGGCAGGTCGTCCTATGTATTACCATGGCTTCGGCAGCGGTGGTCATGCGTTTAATGTCGACGGGTACCAGGGTGACGACTATTTCCATTTCA
>Ga0172368_10005789_pt1 | contig 13599 bp, 7 predicted proteins | sample Lak11m_FD_114540 | JGI IMG/M metagenome (GOLD analysis project Ga0172368, IMG submission 114540) | Freshwater microbial communities from Kabuno Bay, South-Kivu, Congo - kab_022012_11m | ecosystem: Environmental > Aquatic > Freshwater > Lake | place: Democratic Republic of the Congo: South-Kivu...
CCAAGGCGGACCGCGACTTGGTGCGCACCGACGCCGTCGCCCGGCGTATCGCAGCCGAAGCAGCCCGCCGCACACCCCGCCTAGCCGCCTAGGCTACCCAACCGTCCCCTGACGCCGTAGCCGCCGGAAGTTCCCGCGCTCCGACGGCCGGGGCGCAAGGCCCCGGACTTCCGCTCCGAAAGGCGTCTACGGCCCCCGCTTGAGCGCGTCGGGCAGGTGGTTGCCCGCCGAATCGACCGCCTGCCGCGCCGCCTCGCTGCGCGGAATCACGTAGACGGCCTCGGGACGCTGCACGTGGCCGGTGATGACGCCGCCGTCGAGGTCCTTCTCCGAAATCACGATCGTCGGGCGCGGCTTCGCCGACACATCCCCGCCCGACGCGAACGAAACCGCCGCGAGAAGCGCTCCGACGATCGCGGCGATCCCGATGCGACGCAACGGCATGGCGGCCTCCGTCCGGGCAGCGTACCCCCCTTCGGACACCCCGGGGCGGCGGCCGGTTCCCGCATCGCGCCGCCCCTGCGCCGCTTCGGAGAAAACGTCCGGATTCCAAGGGCTTGGCCGATCCCCGGCCCGGGTCACGGGCTACCACGCCGCGCGCAGCAGCGCCGCGAAGTCGTCCGGGCTGCAAGGGCGCGGGTTCGTGCGGTGGCAGCCGTCCTCCGCCGCCTTGGCGACGAGCGCGGGTATCGACTCCTCGCGCACGCCCGCGGCCGCGAGCCCGCCGCCCAGCCCGCTGCCCTCCTTGAGCGCCCGCACCTGCTCGACGCTCGCCGCGGCGCGCTCGGCCACGCTCGCGCGCGGGTCGAACCCCAGCGCCACCGCCACGTCCGCCAGGCGCTCGGCGGCCGCCTCGCGGTTGAACGCCAGCACCGCCGGCAGCACCAGCGCGTTGGCGTAGCCATGGTGCAGCCCCGCCACCGGCGCCAGCGCATGCGCCAGCGAGTGTGCCGCGCCCAGTCCTTTCTGCACCGCGACGCCGCCCATGCTGGATGCCAGGAGCATCTGCTCGCGCGCCTCCGGGTCGTGCGTGCCGTCCTGCACCGCGCGCAGCAGATGGCGCCCGACGCGAGCGATGCCCGCAATGGCGACCGCGTCGGCGAAAGGGTGGCTGCCCTTCGCGATGTACGCCTCCACGTTGTGCGCCAGCGCGTCCATGCCGCTGGCCGCCGTGACGAAGGGAGGCAGCCCCAGGGTGAGGTCCGCGTCCAGCAGCGCCGCGTCGGCCATGAGCAGCGGGCTGAACAGGATGACGCGCCGCCGCGACTCGTCCAGCAGAATCGCCGCCGATCGGCCCAGCTCGCTGCCGGTGCCCGCCGTCGTGGGGATGGCGACGAACGGCGGCAGGTGCGCGCTGATGTGGTGCTCGCCGCCGGCCGCCTCGTCGTAGCGCGAAAGCGGCGGCGGGTGGTGCACCATCAACCGCACGGCGCGCGCGGCGTCCAGCGGCGAGCCGCCCCCGAGCCCCACGACCGAGTCGCACCCCGCCGCGCGGTAGGCCTCGACGCCCTCGCGCACGTTGCGCTCGACGGGGTTCTGATCCACCCGCTCGAAGAGCGCGTGACGCACGCCCGCTGCCTCCAGCACCTCGCTCACGCGCGCCGCAAGGCCCGCTCCGATGATGCCGCGATCCACGACCAGCAGCGGGCGCCGCGCATGCACGCGCACGAGCTCCGCCGGCAGCGTCTGCACGCACCCGCGGCCGAAGACGACGCGGGTGGGGAAGCACATCTCCGGGAACATCGTCGTCTCCCGCCGCGCGGGCGCGGCACCGGCTGCGCACCGGGAAATTCGCACGGCGGGCGGCAGGGGGGCAAGCGTCCGGAATGAAGCCCGGGATGTCCGTCTCGCGGGCGGCACCGGGCACGGGCAGGCACAGCCCTCGTCCCGGAACGCCCGCTCGCAGGAACACACCTTCATCCTTCATTCTTCAGTCTTCATCCTTCATCCGGCGGCAGGTATGCTGTCCGCGTGCCCGCACCCGACGCTGCTCCGCACTCCTCTCCCGACGCGACCGGCACCGGCCGGGCGGTCCTGCGCCGGTGGCGCATCGCGGTGCTCGCGGCGGCGCTCGTCCTCGTCGCGCTCTGGGCGCTGTCGGTGACGCTGCGGCGCGACGCGCGCCGGCACTGGGCACGCCCCCTGGAAGTGGCGGTAATCGTGCTCGCGCCGGGCGGCGTGCCCGCGGAGAAGTCCGAGGCGCTGCGCGGCGGACTGGACCGCCTGGAGTCGTTTTTCCACCGGGAGATGGCCCGCTACCGCGCGGCACCGCCCCGGCCCGTCGTCTTCACGTTCCTGGGCGCCGCGGGCATCGACGCGCCGTGGCCGATGCCTCCGGAGGAAGGCGGTCTCGTCGCCCGCGCGAAGCACGCCTTTCGGCTGCGGCGCTATCTTTCGGCAGCGGACCGGAAAGCCGGCGCGTCGGTTCCGGGCTTCGACGCGCGGCTCTACCTGCTCGCCGAACCGGCTCCGGCGCACGCGGCGCACCGGGTCGAGGGCATCGGCACGGCCGGCGGCGACCTGGGCCTCGTGCGCGCGCAGCTCGACGCGGGCACGGTGGAGCTCGCGCTCGAGGCGATGGGCCACGAACTTCTGCACTGCCTGGGCGCGACCGACAAGTACGACGAGGAAGGCCACGCGCGCGAACCGCGGGGGCTTGTCGATCCCGGGCGTTCGCCGCGCTACCCGCAGGCCGCGGCGGAGATCATGGTCGGGGAGATCCCGACCGGTCCCGCCCGGGGACGCCAGCCGGACTCGCTGGACGAAGTCGCCGTGGGCCCGACCACCGCGCTCGAGATCGGCTGGATTCCGGATCGCTGAACCGCGGCGTCCGTCCGGGCGCAGTCGAGGAGCGCCACGGGCCGTTGCGCCCGCAGGCGCATTCGTGCTTCAATCCCGCTTCGTGACGCTTGCACGGCGCTGCCGGGCCCCTGGGGGCGCCGCCGGAGGTTTCTGTGGCGCATCGCCTCTACGCACGCACGGTCGTCGTGCTTTCGCTGATCGCGGCCTCCGCAGGCGCCCAGACTTCGGATCTCGCCGGGTACCAGGGGCGGCTTGTGCGCGCCGACGGCACCGCCGCGACGGGCACGGCCACCGTGGGGTTCGCGATCTATTCAAGCGAAACAGGCGGTTCCCTGCTGTGGAACGAGACGCAGACGCTGGGCCTTTCCGAGGGCTACTACTCGACTTTCCTGGGCCTGGCCACGCCCCCGCCCGCGGACCTCTTCGACCCGCCGGGGCCGCGATGGCTCGAGGTCAAGGTGGGCAGCGAGATTCTGTCGCCGCGCCAGCGCGTCGGATCGGTGCCGTACAGCACCACCGCGCGAAACGTGAGCGGCGGCGCGGCGAACGTCACCTCGCTTTCGGTCGGCGGCCAACCCGTCGTCGACGAGAATGGAAGGCTCGCGGGCACCGCACGCTATTCGGCCGGCCCGGGCATCGCGGTCGACGACGCCGCGCAGAGCATTTCGCTGAAAATCTGCGCCTCGGGGCAGATTCTGCTCCGGGACGACAGCACCTGGCAATGCGTGCCGCTGCCCGCGGGCACGGTCACCTCGGTCACGGGCGCGGCGCCGCTGACGGTTTCCAATCCGACGGGCGCACCGCAGATATCCATTGCGCAGGCTGCAGCCAACGCCTCCGGATACCTCTCCTCCGCCGACTGGTCGTCGTTCAACGCCAGGTACGGCGCGCAGACGCAGTGCGCCGGCGATCTCTCCGGGCCGTTGTCGGCCCCCACCGTGGCGCGCCTGCAGTCGCGACCCGTCGCCACGACGCAGCCGGTTTCGGGCCAGGTTCTCAAATGGTCCGGCGCGCAATGGGAGCCCCAGTCCGATTCCGACTCGGGAGGCACGGTGCGACAGGTCACCGCCTCGGCGCCGCTCGCGGTCTGGAACGGCAGCTCGACGCCTGAGCTTTCCATCGTGCAGGCGGGCGCCGCCGCGGACGGATATCTGTCGTCCGCCGACTGGTCCCGATTCGAGGCGAAATACGGCTCGTCCACGCTGTGCGGCGGCGACCTCGACGGAAACCTCTCGGCACCCGTGGTCGCCGGCCTCCAGGGCGTGCGCCTCTCGACGGCGCTTCCGACCTCCGCGCAGGTGCTGCGTTTCGATGGCAGCCGGTGGGCTGCTGCTTCCCTGGGCATCTCGGACGTGGGCGGACTCTCCTCCGGATATCTCGACCTGAGCGGCAACCAGACTCTTTCGGGCTCGAAGCACTTCGCCGCGGCGCCCACATTCGGGACTCCGCTGGACGTCGGCAGCGGAGGCACGGGAGCCACGGCGGCCACCGCGGGAACGGTCTTCGCGGCCCCGGCGGGCAACGACGGCGCGCCCTCCTTCCGCACGCTCGCCGCGGGCGACATCCCCGTGATGGATGCCTCGAAGCTGACGACCGGGACGCTCTCAGACGCGAGGCTTTCGGGGACCTATGCCTCGCCCCTGGTCTTTTCCAGCGCGTCCAACGCCTTCACCGGCAGCGGCGCGGGACTGACCTCGCTGAACGCAAGTACCCTCTCGACGGGCACGCTTCCGGACGGCAGGCTCTCGGGCACGTATTCGTCGCCCCTTGTCCTTTCGAGCGCGTCCAACGCCTTCACGGGCAGCGGCGCGGCACTGACCTCGCTGAATGCGAACGCCCTATCGACGGGCACGCTTCCGGACGCCAGGCTCTCAGGGACGTATTCCTCGACGCTCACTCTCTCCAGCAACTCGAATCAGATCCACGGCGTTTTCAGCGGGATCCTGATCGCGGCCGACACGAGCACGTCGGCGACCGGCGCCATCCGATTCTCCGGCGGCCATTTCCAGGGGTACGACGGGTCGCGCTGGCTCAACCTGGACAACGTGCCTCCGCCCATCATCTCCTCGCTCACGCCCGACTGGGGCTCGACCGACGGAGGCACGACCATCGTCATCGCCGGCTCCAACTTCCAAGCACTGGCAACGGTATTCCTCGACGGCATTCCCTGCACGAGCATCGACGTCCCGAGCACGAACACGATCACCGCGGTCACACCGGCGAATTCCACCACCGGCCCCAAGGACGTGAAGGTGCAGAATCCGGACTTCCAATCGACCACCACGGCATCCGCATTCACCTACCACAAGCCCCCGACGATATCGTCCGTTTCGCCGGCCGTTTTCTCCACCTCGGGGGGCACCACCGTGACCATCACCGGAACCGATTTCGTCTCCACGCCGGGCGTCTTCTTCGGTTCGACAGCCGCGACCGGCGTAACCTTCACGGATTCCGCACACCTGACGGCGGTCGCTCCCGCAGGGACGCAGGGCTCGACGACCGTAAAGGTCGTCAATCCCGACACTCTCTACGACGAGGCTTCCGGCTATTCATACCACAAGCCTCCCTCCGTCGCGTCGGCGTCTCCCTCCGTGTTCGCCACCACCGGCGGCACCGTCGTCACCATCACCGGCACGGATTTCGTCTCACTTCCCGCCGTGCTCTTCGGAACCACACCGGCCACGAGCGTGGCTTTCACGGATTCCGCCCACCTGACCGTGGTCGCGCCGTCCGGGACCGCCGGGTCGGTTTCGCTGCGAATCACGAATCCGGACGGACTCTGGACCGTTGCGGCTGGATACTCGTTCACCCCGCCGCCCACCGTCAGCGCGGTATCGCCCCCGTGGGGACTGTCGACGGGCGGCAAGACCGTCACGGTCACCGGCACGAATTTCGCGACGGGAATGTCCGTGTCCGTCGGCGGCGTCGCGTGCACGGGCGTGAATGTGACGGGCGCAACCTCGCTCACCGCGGTGACCGGCACGGTCGCGCTCGGCCGCAAGGACCTCGTCGTCACGGCGCCGAATCAGACCTCCGCGACGCTGTCGGCAGCCTTCCGTGTCTACGCCGGAACCAACCTCCTGATGTACCTCGACGGTGCCGACCCCGCGAGCCTGACGGCGCGGGCCGACGGCGCCACGGTGCCGTCCTCCACGTTCACGGACCTGAGCGGCAACGGCAATCACGGCTCCATCGTCAGCGGGACGGTCAAGTACCGCACCCAGTACGGCGGCGGCCTCGACTTCAACGGCGGCCAGGTTTCGAACTACGTCACGCTCCCGCAGGCGCTGGTTTCAGGCAAGAGCGTCTGGACCATCGACATCTGGGCGATGCCCCAGTCCAACTCGAGCATCCGCACGCTCTGGGAGGCCGGCCCGGGCAACGACATGCTCTTCTACATGGACACTTCCAGTTGGATCTACAGCAACGACCCCTCCGGTACCGGGACCATCTCGCACGGCATGTCGGACGGCACCGTGTACCACGTGGCCTTCGTGTCCCCGGGCGCGAGCACCCTCGTGAAGTACTACAAGGACGGGGCGTCGATGGGCGACTTCGCGGGCACGGCCGGCAACACGATTGCCACCACGAGCCAGCTCATGATCGGCCAGGAGCAGGACTCCGCCGGAGGCGGCTTCGAGTCCGTCCAGGCATGGACCGGACGCGTCTACGCGGTGCGTTACTACACCCGAGCGCTCTCGGCGGCGGAGGTCTCCGGCAACTTCGAGGCGGACAGGACGCGCTTCGGCAAGTAGACGCCGCCCCGCGTACATGTTCGCCGAGTTGGGCGGAGAGGCGCGGAGTCGGTAGGACGGGCGTGCCCGTCGTGCGCCGCGCCTCTCGGGTTCTGTTCGAGCAAGGTGGTGGCCGCGGCGCGTCGCTCATGGTGAGCCTGTCGAACCACGGGACGCCCGTCCGTCGCGAGCGATCGGCCCCGATGGACGTGCCCTGCTCGCCGAACATGCAGCGCCCCCCCGGCGCTTGCCTCGGCCGCGCCGGCCCCGTACAACCGGCGTGGCCGCCGGCGGTATGTGCGGCCCGGCGAGGACTCCTTGAGCAGCGGTCCGTTCGACCCCGTGCCCGGCCTGGACGACCTGTTCCTTAGGGTGGAGAAGCCCGCGCGCTACATCGGGTGCGAGCTCAACTCGGTGACGAAGGACCCGCGCGCGGCGCGCGTGCGCTGGGCTCTGGCGTTCCCCGACCTGTACGAGGTCGGCATGAGCAACGTGGGGCTTCGCACGCTCTACCACCTGCTCAACGACCGTCCGGACACCGCCTGCGAGCGCGTGTTCATGCCCGCCCCGGACCTGGAGGCGGCGCTGCGGGCGCGCGGCCTGCCGCTCTTCTCGCTGGAGAACCGTCTGCCGGTGCGCTTCTTCGACATCCTGGGATTCTCCCTGCAGTTCGAGCTGTGCGGACCCACCGTCCTGGCGATGCTGGATCTGGCCGGAATTCCCCTGTTTTCGCGCGAACGCCGCCGCGACGATCCGCTCGTCCTGGGCGGCGGCCCTGTCGCGTACAACCCCGAGCCGCTGGCGGACTTCTTCGACGCGTTCGCCGTCGGCGAGGGCGAGGAACTGGTCGGCGAAATCGGCGAGGTCGTTGCACGCTGGAAACCCGGCGGCGAGTCGCGCGAGGACCTGCTCTGGCGCCTCTCCGAGCTGGAGGGCGTCTACGTGCCGTCGCACTTGCGCCCGCGCTGGAACGCCGACGGCACGTTCGCCGCCATGGAGCCGCTCCGGCCCGATCGCGACACGGTGACGCGCCGCGTCGTGCCCGACCTCGACGCGGCGCCGATGCCGCTCGCGCCGATCCTTCCGTATATTCAAACGATTCACGATCGCCTGCCGGTGGAGATCCAGCGAGGCTGCACGCGCGGGTGCCGCTTCTGCCAGGCGGGGATGCTGGCACGTCCGGTGCGCCAGCGCTCGCCCGGTTCGGCGCGGCGCATCGCGGAGGCGGGCCTTGCGTCCACGGGGCACGACGAGGTGGGTTTCCTGTCGCTGTCGGCGGGCGACTACGACTGCCTCAACCCGATGCTGGAGGACTTCCTGGACCGCTTCGCGCCCGAGCGCGTCGCGGTGTCGCTGCCTTCGCTGCGCACCGAGACGATGAACGACCGGCTCGCGGCCCAGGTGCGGCGCGTGCGCAAGAGCGGCTTCACGCTGGCCCCGGAAGCGGCAACCGAGCGCCTGCGGCGGGTGATCAACAAGGGCAACAAGGAGGAGAACCTGCTGCAGGCGGTCGAGAGCGTGTTCCGATCCGGCTGGGATCTGCTGAAGCTCTACTTCATGATCGGCCTGCCCACGGAAACCGACGACGACGTGCGAGCCATCGTGTCGCTGTCGGCGCGTGCGCTGGACCTTGCGCGCCGGCACGCATCGCACGCGCGCATCCACGTGGCGGTGTCGACGTTCGTGCCCAAGCCGTTCACGCCTTTCCAGTGGGAGGAGATGATTCCGCGCGAGGAGACGAGGCGCCGCCACGGGCTGGTGCTGGAGGAGCTGCGCCGGCTCCCGAAGAAATACCGCGCGCTGGACGTGCGCACGCACGACGCGGATCAGAGCTGTCTGGAGGGACTGCTGGCCCGGGGCGATCGGCGCGTCGGCACCGCGGTCATGGGCGCGTTCCGGCGCGGCCAGCGCCTGGACGGCTGGACGGAGCATTTCCGTCTGCACGCGTGGCTGGAGGCGGTCGAGGACATGCGACGTGCGCACGGCACCGACCTGGCCTTTCACGCGCAGCGCGCGCGCGGCGAGCACGAGCGACTTCCCTGGGAGCACGTCGACTGCGGGGTGACGCGCGCCTACCTGTGGCGGGCGCGCTGCAAGTCGCGCGAAGAGGCGGAGATCGTCGACTGCGTTCTCGGGCGCTGCTCGGCGTGCGGTGCGTGCGACTATTTCACGGTCGAGCCGCGCGTGTATCGCGCGGCCGACTACCGCCCGGCCCCCGCTTCCCGACCCGCGGAAACGCCTCTGAACGCAGGCATCCGCAACACGGAGCCCGGCCCGGAAGGGCCGGGGCCGGGAACTGCCGCGCGCGGCTCTCCCCGCGGTGCAGAGACGTCCTCGAACGGCGGCATCCCCGACACAAAGCCCGGCACGGAAGTGCCGGGGCCGGGCACTGCAGCGCGCGCTGCCGTACCCGGTCCGAGGACGGTCGTGCGCATCCGCTACGCGAAGGAGCGGCGCGTGCGGGCGCTGTCGCACCTGGAGACGAAGACGATGCTGGAGCGCGCCATCCGCCGGGCGCAGCTTCCGGTGGCATGGACGCAGGGGTTCTCGCCGCGCGCGAAGGTTTCGTTCGGCCCCGCTCTGGGCACGGGCATCGAAAGCCGCGCGGAGTTCCTGGACGTCGTGCTCGAGGGGGTGCAGAGCGCCGACGACGTCGCCGCTCGGCTCGCGCGGCAGTTCCCGCCCGGCTTCGCGGTGCTGGGCAGCGAGGCGAACCCGTCCGCTGCGCTCAATGGCGCACAGACGGTCGTTTACGAGGCGCACGTGCCCGGCGTGTCGCGCGCGGACCTGGAAGCGGCCGTCGCGCGCGCCGGGGCTCTCGCGGAGTGGAGCGTGGATCGCGAAAAGGACGGGGTGACGCGGCGCGTCGATCTGCGGCGCGCGGTCCGGTCGATGTCGGTGCCGGACGACGGCCGGCTTCGCTTCGAACTCTTGCTCGCACCCGAGGGCGGCGCGCGGCCGGCGGAGGTGGTGCGTGCACTTGCCGGTACGGACGCTTCGACTTTGGCCAAGGAGAGCGTGCGCCTCGAGGAGGGCGCCCCGGCGCACACCTGAGGGGTCGCGCCATCGCGTGCCCTTGCCGGAGAAAGACCGAAACGAGGGACCCCTCGGGGCGCAGCGCCCGGTACATCGACCTAGGCAATCGCCGGGCCGCGGAGAAACATTGAGGCCCGCCGGGGGGGGACGGCGGGCCTCGTTGCGAGAACCTGTTGTCCGAGCAAGAGAATGAGAGCGCGACGCAACATTGAACTGGCGGGGGGGGGACCAGTGTCCAGATGCCGCGTCGCGCTCTCGAACAGTACACAAAGCAGGACGCGTGCCAGGCGTTCCGGATCTTCACGCCTGCCCGGGAGGCGCCTCCGGGCGGTTTTCCCGCCGGTACCCGGGCCAAGCCATGCATCGTTTCGTTTCAGTGTTGAAAAAGGGCTTTCGCAACTGAAAAGAAAGGCGAAAAGCTTCGCCTCCCCCGTGCATCCCCTGTACGGGGGAAGCTTGGCGAGCCCTGCCCGAGCCCGGGCGGGCGCGGGATCGGGCGAAAACTTGCGTCCTCGCCGGACGGCGCGAAACTGGCGGCCGGAGGAGCCAGCGCCATGTCGGACGAGCGTCGCATCGGAGTCAACTATTCATCGGTCGATTCGTTCGTGTCGTCGTTCGACGAGCGGGCGGCGACGCTGGCCGTGCGCTCGGCGGGCGGCCTGCAGCCCCGCGAGCCGGTGGCGCTCGACGTGCGTCTGCGCGGCGGAGGACACCTCGCGGTCCGCGGCGTCGTGGGCGAGCCGCGCAGCGACGGGCGCCGGGGCGTCAAGGTGCGTCTGGACCCCGCGGCGGTCGGGCGCGTGCGCAAGGCGGCGGCCGGCGTACGCGGCGGCGCGCTCCCCGACCGGGACGATCGCTACGACGTCGGCGATCTTCCGGTGCGCTGCCACCGCGACGGCCGCGTTTTCATCGGCACGCTGCGCGACGTGTCGGGCGGCGGCTGCTGCCTCGCCCTGCGCTCGGAGCCGCCCTCGACGGGTACGCACTTGGCCCTAGAGTTCGCTCCGGCCGGCCGGACTCGCGCCCGCCCGCACGTCGAAGGGGCGGTCACCTGGATCGAGCCCGAGGGGAGCCGCTCCCGCATCGGCATCCGCTTCGGTCCGGGCCAGGATAACGCAGTGCGTCGTTTCCTGTTCGCGGTGCTGTTGGCGGACTGACGCCGGGTCCCGCCTTCATTCTTCGTTCTTCATCCTTCATCCTTCCCAGGATGATCCCTCGCTCCGGGCCCGTTTCGGGGTTAGCCTTGCCCCCGGGCCGGACGGAGCCGGCCGCCGAGCCTGCGCCCCTCTGCCGCCTTGTCCGAAGCCGCTCTCCTCGACCCGCTTCTGCTCGCCCGCCTGGCGACCCTGCCGCTGCGCGCGCGCCGCGTCGTCGAGGGCGTCCTCACGGGCCTGCACCGCAGCCGCCACCAGGGCCAGGCCGTCGAGTTCGCCGAACACAAGGAATACGCCCCGGGCGACGAAATCCGACACATCGACTGGCGCGCCTACGCCCGCATCGACAAATACTATGTAAAGAATTACGAACTGGAGACCAACCTCCGCGCGTGGGTCGTGCTCGACGCTTCGGCCTCGATGGGCTACGGGCGCCGGCCGCCGGGGGCCGCGCGGCCGCCGGTGACGAAACTGGACTACGCGAAGGTGCTCGGGGCTGCGCTGGCGTACCTGCTGGTGCGCCAGGGCGACTCGGCCGGGCTGCTCGTGGCGGGCTCGCCCATGACGCAGACGCCGGCGGCCGGCGAGCTTTCCGTCGCGGAGCCGGCGCGCGACGCCGACGGGGCGCGGCTGCCGCCCGCGGTGCGCCGCTGCCTGCCGCCGCGCTCGTCGGCCGCGCACCTGGCGGGGCTCATGGACGTGCTGGAGAAGCTCCGGCCGGCCGGGGCGACCGATCTCGCAGGCGCGGTGGACTTCCTGGCGGAGAAGACGCACCGACGCTCCAGCGTGTTCGTGCTGTCGGACCTGTTCGACCCGTCGCCGCGGGCGCTGGCGAGCCTGTCGCGGCTGCGCCACCGCCGCTGCGAGGTGGCCGTCTTCCACGTGCTGGACCCGGACGAGCTGGAGTTCCCCTTCGAGGACCCCACCGAGTTCCTGGGCATGGAGGGACCGGAGCGACTGGAGGCGCACCCGCGCTCGGTGCGCGAGGGATATCTGGAGGAAATCCGGGCATTTCTGGCTTCGACGCGGCGCCAGCTCCGCGACGCCGACATCGAGTACGTGTCGGCGCCGACCGGGGGCGCGCCGGATCGTCTGCTTCTGGACTTCCTGTTCCGGCGGCGCGCGGCGGCCGCGCGCCGCGGGCGGGGCGGCTAGATGGGCTCGCTGGCGCTGGCGAATCCGTGGCTCGTCTGGGGCCTGCTGGCGGCGGGCGTTCCGGTCCTCATCCACCTGCTGAGCCGCCGGCGCGCGCGCCAGGTGGCGTTCGCGGCCGTCGAGTTCATCCTGCGCTCGCGCCAGCAGAAGGCCCGCAGCGTGCGGCTGCGCCAGATTCTGCTCCTCCTGGCGCGCACGGCGCTCGTGGCCGCGGTGGCGCTGGCGATTCTGCGTCCGATGCTGCAGCCCAAGGCCGCGGCCGCCGCGCAGACGGGCCCCGCGGCGACGGCGATCGTGCTCGACGCGTCGCTGTCGATGCGCTGGAAGGACGGCGCGACGCCTCTGTTCGATCGCGCGCGGGCGGAGGCGAAATCGCTCCTCGACGCGCTGCCCGCGGAAGCGCCCGCGACGCTGCTCGTCTGCGACGGCACGGCTCCCGAGGCCGAGCCGCCGGGCTTCGACCGCGCGGCCATCGCGCGACGGCTCGCGGCGGCGCAGGCGGGATGGCGCCCCGCGGACGTCACCGCCTGCACGTCGGCGGCGGCACGCGCTCTCGGGTCGAGCCCCCTGAAGGCCTTCCGCGTCTACGTGCTGGGCGATCTCACCTCTCCGTCCATCCGCCTGGACGCGCCCGCGCCGCGCGTGCCGACTCCGACCGGCGAGGTCGCGCCCGAAGTCGTCTTCATCGACGCCGCGCGCGACTCGCCCATGCCGAACCTGGCCGTCACCGACGTCCACCTTGCGCCCTCGGCGGCCCTGGGGACGCGCGGGTTCGAGATCACGGCCACCGTGCGCAACAGCGGCGACAGGCCGGCCGAGAACGCGCCGGTCTCGCTGCGCGCGGCAGGCCGCGTCCTGGTGCGCGGATTCGTGGACGTGCCCGCGCACGCAAGCGCGCGCAAAGTGCTCGCCCACCGATTCGACGCCGGCACGATCCTCGCCGACGTGGCGCTGGAGCCCGACGCGCTCGCCGAGGACGACGTGCGGGCCTTCGTGCTCCGGGTGCCCCGCGACGTGCGCGCGCTTGTGGTCGACGGAGCCCCCGCGGCCGTGCGCCAGAAGGACGAGGCGTTCTTCGTGGACGCCGCGCTGGGACCCGGACGGACCGGCGGGCGCATCGCGGCCACGTTCCTGGACGCGGACGCCGCGCGCTCGCGCCCGCTGGAGCCCTTCGACGTCGTGCTGCTGCTGAACCTGCCGGCGCCCGCGCCCGCGTGGGCCTCGGCGCTGCGTGCGTTCGTGGAGCGCGGCGGCGGGCTGTTCCTCTCGGGCGGCGACAACGTCGTGCCCGACGACTGGAACGCCGCCTTCGGCGAGCTGCTGCCCCGGCCGCTGCACCTCGTGCGCACGACCGCTGAACCGGGCGAGACCTCGGGTCCGCCGCCGGCGCGCTTCGCCCGGGTCGACTTCGCCCACCCCGCGCTGTCGCTTTTCGAGGGCGCCGACGAGGGATTCGAGACCGCGCGCGTGTTCCGCCACGTCCTGCTCCAGCCCGACGCGCGCCGCGACGAGCGCGTGCTGGCCTGGCTCGACGACGGATCGCCGGCGATCATCGAGGCGAGGCGGGGTCTGGGGCGTGTCGTCTTCTACACGTCCACGGTGGATCGCGATTGGACCGACTGGCCCATCCGGACGAGCTTTCTGCCGGCGATCCAGCAGCTCGTGGCGTATCTGGCCGGAGGCCTCGACGAGAAGCCTCCCGCGCCGTCGTCGCCGGG
>Ga0172368_10005791_pt1 | contig 13591 bp, 14 predicted proteins | sample Lak11m_FD_114540 | JGI IMG/M metagenome (GOLD analysis project Ga0172368, IMG submission 114540) | Freshwater microbial communities from Kabuno Bay, South-Kivu, Congo - kab_022012_11m | ecosystem: Environmental > Aquatic > Freshwater > Lake | place: Democratic Republic of the Congo: South-Kivu...
CGCCTCAATGACCGACGTCCAGTCCAACCACTGCACCAACTTGCGCCTGCATGCCATCATCGACGCAAAACTCGTCCCCAAGGAAACCTTCAACGTCCAAAACCTCAGAGGCGATTAAGATAAGGTAAACTGCGCACTGTCATTCCTCCCTGATCCCAAAGATCAGGGGGGCGCAGAAATCGAGAGCATCGGAGTTCAACTATGAATGGAAAGGGGCAGTCCATATCATGGCAAAAATGTCACAAGAAGTGCAGAAGGCGGTCGCTGAAATCAAACCTGGTCTGATTGCGACCTCCAGTAAATCCGGCAAACCCAATGTTTCGGCAAAAGGCTCGTTGCGTGTGCTTGACGACGAACACTTGGTGTTCGCCAACATCATGTCTCCCGGAACTTTGGTCAATCTCCAGGAAAATCCGCAGGTCGCGATAATCTGCCTGGATCCGGCGACACGCAGCGGATGCCGCGTCTTTGGCCGGTCGGAGATTCTTAGCGAGGGGTCGTTGTTTGACCAAATGAGCCAAGAATACGCCGCCAGGCGAATGGCGGTGAAGCAAGTGGTCCGGATCGCCGTGGAAGAATCCTACGTTTTCAAGATTTAGGGATTATCCGGGCACTACTGAAGCAATGCCAAGTTCCGGAACAACGGCATCTTTCCCTTTTTGGTGGCGATCATGACGTATTTCATCATTGGGCTCCTGATTTTCCTGGGGACACACTCGATACGAATCTTCGCCGATGATTGGCGCTCGCTTCAGATATCCCGTTTGGGTTTGCTTCGCTGGAAGTTGCTCTACGGTGCGATTTCCGCAATCGGCTTCGGATTGATCGTCTGGGGATTCGCGGTGACGCGTCCGGAAACGGCGATCGTCTGGAATCCGCCGCTATGGACGCGTCATTTGGCGGCATTGCTGACGCTTCCTGCGTTTATCCTGATTGTTGCCGCCTATATCCCGAGAAACCGGATTCGGGCGATGCTGGGTCATCCGATGGTTTTGGGCGTGGTTCTGTGGGCGCTTGCCCATCTGCTCGCGAATGGGCGTTCCATCGATTTGCTGCTTTTTGGCAGCTTTTCCGCCTGGGCCGCAATTGATTACGCCATGGCAGCGCAGCGCGACCGGAAGACAAACACGAAACATCCCGCCGGCACTTTAGCGAGCACGCTGATCACCGTCGCGATCGGTGTGGCGGGTTGGTGGCTGTTCGCCACTTACCTGCATGTCAGTTTGATCGGAGTACGGCCGTTCGGCTAGAAAACACAAAAGCCTTACCGAATTTCCCGATGCCGTTTCTTCTCTGTCAGTCAGTCGGAATTCGGCAACGGTAACCACTCGCAGTCACGGCAGTGACTGTTGGAATGCACGGCCAGATGCACCACGCTGCTGGCCGACTTGGCGCCGAGCTTTCTAAGAAAACTGGCCCGGTGCGCTTCAACGGTCTTCGGGCTGATTTTGAGAGTCTGGGCGATTTCCTTGCTGGTTTTCCCATCCACGACCAAGCTGAGAATTTCCTTTTCCCGCTGGGACAGGCTGTCGAACTTGTCGAAGTAGTCCAGTTTCTTGTTTTTGGTTTCCATTTGACCTCTGCTGAGTTTCAATGCGGCATTGACCGCATCCAGCAGGTCCTGGTTTTGGTATGGCTTTTGCAGGAAGTCGATGGCGCCATTCTTGACGGCCTGTGCTCCCATGTGGCCATCGCCGTATGCCGACAGAAATATCAGCGGGAGCTGGAAGCCTCTTTCCAGAAGAGCTTTTTGCAGCTGCAATCCGCTCATGTTCGGCATTCTGACATCGACGATCAGACAGCCATAGCTGCAGGAAATGTTGGCATCGAGAAATTCTTGCGCCGACGAGAATTCTTCTACCTTGAGCGAAATCGAGTTGAGCAGCCAAGTCAGGGAATGGCGAACCGACTCTTCATCGTCGATTACGAAAACCCTGGGTTCATTCGGGTCGGTCACGGCAGTTTCCCTGGCATTTCTGGGTCGTCGTGTGGCGGATGATTTCATGGTGCCAGTCTCCTGTAGGCTTCTATATCGGCAGCGTGAACCGAAAAACTGATCCGGTTTTCCCGGCTTTCGAATATGTGAGCTCTCCTTCATGCGAATCAATGATCGAGCGACAAATCGTTAGACCAATGCCCATTCCGTTTGGTTTGGTCGAGAAATAGGGTTCAAAGACTTGCTTGGCGACCCCTTTTTCCATTCCTTCGCCATGATCCTGCACGGCCACCGTGATACTTTTCAGATCACTGCTGATTTCGCTGCTGACTGCGAGGATGCGGCTTGGTTCGGGCAGATCGGTAACGGCTTCCATGCCATTTTTCAACAGATTGAATAGCACTTGCAAAATTTCCACCTTGCACAATGGTACCAGCGGCAGATCGGCTGTCAGGAACTGCTTCAGGTTGATGTTTCTGCGGCGAATGTCGAAGTCCAGGAAGGCAATGGCATCATGAATCAGTTCGTTGATGTCGCTGGGTACCTTGTCGGGCTTGTGTTTGCTGACAAAATCGCGGACCCGCCCCAGGATCTGACCGGCTTGTTCGAGGTGTTGGATAGCCAGGCGAACCGAATCCGAAATCTCCTTGACGCCATCGACATGGTCTAAGCGTAGCCTGCAGCCATGCAGGTAATTCAACGCAGATACCAGTGGCTGCCCCATCTGGTGGGCGAGCGCGGAGCCCATTTCGGAGGTCGAGTTGATTCGCGCCAGCCGCGTCAGTTCGGCATGCCGCAGTCGTTCCAGTTCCTCGATCTTCTTCCGGTAAGTGATATCGGAGAAGGCAGCAACCAGCACTTGCTGATCCTGCAGTGGCAAGGCCGTCGAACTGACACTGAGCCAGCGTCGCTTGCCTTTCTTCACACGCATGCCGACTTCGATGTTGTTGATGTGATCCTTTTGATAATCCTTGGTCAGCCAAGGCAGTTTCTTTTTGGGAATCTTGGAGCCGTCGGGAGAGAAAAAATCTCCGGCGATATGCTGCCAACTCGACAGCGGTTCCTTGTTTTCGCCGACCAGCTCGTTGAAACCCTGGTTCGATTCCAGGATATTGCCGTCCTTGTCGGTAATCGAGATGCCGATCGGCAGCATGTGGAACAGAGTGTAATACTTGCGTTGGCTCTCGTTGGCGAACAACTCGGCTTTCTTGCGTGTCGCAATTTCGCTATTCAAGTTGCTGACATGCTGGGTAAGTTCGGCGGTTCGCTCGGCAACCATTTTACCCAGCGTTGAAACGTTGGCCTTCAATTGTTCTTCCAGGCGTTTGTGGTCCGAAATATCCTGCAAGACCCAGATGGCGCCTTGATTGGGGTGCTCTGCGTCGAGCGCTTTGCCGGAAATGATGCACCAGATCAATGTCCCGTCTTTTCTGATCATGGGACGCTCGGTCACGTAGAAGGCATTCTTGTTGTTCTTGAAATAGCCCCGATCCTTGTCCCAGATGGACTTGAAAATTTCCTCGCTCGGATAAAGTATGCGTACCGATTGATTATCAAGTTCCTTCTCGCCGTAGCCGAACAATTCCTCGAAACGCCGATTGCAACGCGCCAGAATTCTCTTGCGGACATAGCATATGCCGACCGGGGCGTTGTGGAATATCACCTCATCGACTTCACGCTCCAGCAATGGCGGGGCGACAACTGGCGTGAACGTTTTCACATTGTTTTCGGCGGCGGATGTATTCTTCGTCATAACTCGGCCTGTTCTGATTCGCTTTGGTCATGCCGTCTCATTCTGGAAGTCATGTTACATCCTTTTGAATGCCGGACAAAGGTAGGTGTTTTGCCTAGGTCATAGGCAATCGTACCGATTGTTCCGCTATCGAAATGCCGATAAATTCGCCGGCGCACCTTGAGTTTCCGGTCATTTTCATGTTGCAAGTTCTTCACTGTGGCCAATCTCGCTCTTCGAAGCGCCGGAATGCCTGCTTGTTTCTTCTCCGAGGGTATTTGTATGTCTGATGATGTCAAAGCAAAAGATCCGAAAAAGGCTCCCAAGCCCGATATCACTTTTTTCCATCCGGACCTGTTGGTGGTGCCCGAGAACGGGATGCCGCCCTACTTGCAGGGCTATCGCTGCAAGAGCTGCGGAAATCTGGATTTTCCAAAGCCGACCATCTGCCTCAATTGCTGGGGTGAGGAATTCGAAATCGTACCCTTGAGCCGCCAGGGAGTTCTGTATAGCGTCACCGATATTTTTATCGGTCAGGCCGGCATGAAAACCCCCTATGTATTTGGTTACGTCGATCTCCCCGAGAACTTGCGCATATTTGCGCAAATGGAGGGAGAACCCGGCACCTTCAAGTGCGATGACAAAGTCGAATTGACGGTCGGTCCGATTCGCATGAACCGCGATGGCCTGCCGATCACCAGCTACAAATTTCGCAAGACTGCGGTTTAACCCACTACAGACATTCGGTGAGCTAACATGAAATTAATGCGTGACGTTTATATTGCCGGCGTTGGTGAAACCAAGTTCGCCAAACACTCGGTCGACTACGATGTGCTCGGTCGAGCCGCGGCGCTTGAGGCTATGCGAAATTCGAATATCAATCGCCCTGATGTTGTGCAAAGTGCCTATGTGGGCAACGGCATGAACGGTATCGTCACCGGGCAGACGGTGTTCAAAGACCTGGGGATGTGCGGGCGCTTGCCGATCGTCAATGTTGAAAGCGCTTGTTCTGCGGGTGGCATGGCGGTCTATTCGGCGATCAAGGATGTCGCTACCGGAGTGACGGACATCTCGCTTGGCGTCGGCTGCGAAAATCATAGCTTGCACATGGCGACCGGTACCGCCTTTGCGCCCAGCATGTCGGATATCGAAACCATGCACGCTGCGGTGATGACCGGCAAGTACGCCATGCGCGCCAACCGCTACATGTATGAAACCGGCACAACCATCGAGGATCTGGCTGCGATTACCGTAAAAAATCGGCGCCATGCCACCAATAACCCCAATGCCTGGTTCAAGGGGGCGATCACCATCGAGGAAGTCGTCAATTCGCGCATGGTGGCCTACCCGCTGACACTGCAACAGTGCTGTGGCATTGCCGACGGGGCCGGTGCGGTGGTGGTGTGCACGAAGGAGATGATCAACAAACTGGGTGTGCAGAAGCCCATCAAGGTGGCGGGAGCCGTGGTGCAGTCCGGTCCTTACCACAATCGGCCGCGCGACATCACCGGCGATGACATCACCGAAAGTTGTTCCCATCAGCTTTACGAGGAATCCGGAATTGGCCCGGAGGAAGTCAATATCGTCGAACTGCATGACGCGTTCACCATTGCCGAGTTGCTGTATTACGAATGCATGGGCTTGTGCAAGAAGGGGGACGGCCTGAAATATCTGCGCGACGGCGATTCCACCTACGGCGGCAAGTGTGTGGTCAGCCCGCGCGGCGGCATGCTGTCCTACGGCCATCCGATCGGCGCCTCCGGTGCCGCGCAGATCGCCGCCTGTGCCAAGCAGATGCGCGGCGACTGCCACGGCTTCCAGGTCGATCCCGTGCCGCGCATTGCCATGACGCACGTGACGGGTGGCGGGCTGTCGGGCACCGAGCATGCCGCCTGCACCATGCATATGCTGATGAGCGCCTGGTAGGCGACCCTCGGGACATCTTTCAAAAGGAAAACATCATGCAGTCAAAGGTAACAGGCAGAGTGGCGCTGATCGCCGGCGCCACCGATGAAGTCGGCGAAGCGATTGCATTGCGCCTGGCCGGCGCCGGAGCAAAAATCGCATTGTGCGACTCGAACGAGCAACAACTGGCGAGCGTGGCGGCCAGAGTCAGCGCGGCTGGCGGCGAGGCGGCGGCATTTGCGGTGAATTCGGGAGATGCTCAGGCTGTTCGGGCCTGTGTCGAGAAGGTAGTAGCCCGCTTCGGGCGAGTCGATATCCTGGTGAATAACCCGGTCGAAACACAGGGTAAGGGAGTCAGCGATTTGAGCGCTGCGGGTTTCGCCGCCACGCTGACTGCGACGCTGGGGGCTGAGTTTAACTTCCTCGTTGAAGTGGTGCCACGCATGCAGCAGAACACTTGCGGGCGAGTCATCAATATTAGCAGCCTGGCCTATCTTGGTTTGCCGAAGAATGCGGACGTGGCTGCGGCAAAGTCCGGACTGTTCGGCCTGACACGGTCGATCGCTCTGGAGGCAGCGCGCAACAATGTCACCGTCAATTGCGTCGTCAAGGGCGATATTCCTGCGGCTACCGTGGATGACGAGGCGAAGGCGATGATCGCCGGCGGCATTCCAGTGAAGCGGGTTGGCACGCCGAATGACGTCGCCTACGCAGTCAGCTTCTTTGCCTCGGATACTTCAGACTACGTAACCGGGCAGACGTTCTTTGTCTGCGGTGGCAAGAGCAATTATTTTTCAATGTCGGTCTGAGCTTGGGGTGTAGACATGGGTATCGCAAACAGAGTCGCGCTGATCACCGGTTCAGCGAGTGGGATGGGCAAACGGACAGCCCAGCGCATGGCGGAGAACGGTGCGGCGGTGGTCATCAATGACATCGACGCCGGCAAGGTGGAAAGCACAGTTGATGAGTTCAAGAAATTGGGTTTTCGCGTGATTGGTACCGTTGCCGACATCAGCAAGAGCGAAGCCGTCAAGAACATGGTTCAGCAGATCATTGAAGCCTTCGGGCGAGTAGATATTCTGGTCAATAATGCCGGATTGGACAAGGCCGGGCCGATGAGAAAGCTGACCGAGTTCGACTGGGATCTCACGCTCAACGTTAACCTCAAGGGCAGCTTCCTTTGTTCCCAGGCAGTGCATGGTCACATGATCGAAAACAAGCATGGCCGCATCATCAATATCGCGTCGCGCGCCTGGCTCGGCGGCCCAGGCCAGACGCCTTATTCCTCGGCCAAGGCGGGCACGGTTGGCTTGACGCGGGCGATGGCACTCGAATTGGGCAAAAACGGAGTGACCAGCAACTGCATCGCACCGGGACTGATTCATACGCCAATGTGGGACGCCCTCCCGGAAAAGGATCGCAACTTCCTGTTGACCAAGCAGCCCACGGGCCGGCTTGGCAGTGTGGACAACATCGCCGATACCGTGATGTTCCTCGCCGACGACGATGCCGGGTTCATCAATGGCCAAGTGATCTATGTCTGCGGTGGCCGAAGCCTGTTCTCGGGTTAGGCACGCCCGCTACGACGAGAAACTCGCAGTCTCCGGCACATGGCGATCATGGAAAACAATTATTTCTCAAAGCTTAAAGTCCTCGACTTCACTGGCGAACTGGGGCCCTATGCGGCAAAGATGTTTGCCGGGATCGGCGCCGATGTGATCCATATTGAACCGCTTGACGGCGATCCCCTGCGTCAGGTTGGGCCTTTCTACAAGAATGTCAAAACTCGGGATGGCAGCCTGCCGTTTTGCTGCTTCAACAGCGGCAAGCGCGGATTGGCGCTGAGTCTTGATCATGCCGAAGGCCGCGCGGTATTCCAGCGGCTTTGCGAGAGCGCCGATCTGCTGGTCGAAAGTTTTGCGCCGGGGTACTTGGCGCAGCGTGGCCTGAGCTATGAGATCCTGAGTGCCAGGAATCCCAAGCTGGTGCATACCTCGATTACCCCATTTGGTCACACCGGACCGATGGCGCAGCAGGTCGGATCGGATCTGACCTGCGCGGCGCTGAGCGGCTTCCTTTATCTGGCCGGGGTGGGGCATGAAAAGCCGGTTCGTTCACCTGACAATCAGGCGTATCGCATGGCCGAGGCCTATGCTGCAGTGGGCAGCCAGATTGCGTTGTACGGAGCCCAGCGCAGCGGGAAGGGGCAGTTTGTCGATGTTGCCTGTATCGAGGCCGGCGCCGGCGCCTTGGAGAACGCCGCACAGTTCTGGGACCTCGAAGGCAAAATCCGGCGCGGCCGGGGCAAGGAAGCCGGCACCGCAACGATCCATCCTTGCGCTGACGGCTATATCGCGATTGTCGCGATCATGGGCAAGAACAAGGTCATGTGGACGCCTTTTGTGGAATGGATGAAGAAGGAAGGCGTCGAAGAATGGGAGGTCTTCGATGACGACAAGTGGATCGAGTCGTCCTATCGTGAATCCAAGGAGGGATACGACACCTTCTGCCGGATTTTCGAGAGATACACCATGCAGCACGACAAGCGCTATATCTACGAAACCGGGCAAGGCTACAGCGTTGCCGTGACACCGGTCAGCAATGGCAAGGATTTACTTGAGAATCCGCAACTGAAGGCGCGTGGCTACTGGCATTCGGTCCGCAACGAGACCCTCGGCGGCGATGTGGTCTATCCCGGCGCACCGTATGAATTCGGGGAAATCAACTGGCGGCAGGGGGGCAGTGCCCCGCGTCTTGGCCAGCACACCCGGGAAATTCTTGCCGGGCATGGCTACACCCAGCAAGACATCGATACCTTGATCAAGGCAGGAGCCATCTATGCCGAATAGTTTCGAGCGTGCCTTGCAGGGCATCACCGTCTGCGATTTCTCCTGGGTCGGCGCCGGGCCGATTGCCACCAGTGTTCTCGCGCAATGCGGTGCCAAGGTCATCAAGATCGAAAGCCTCAAGCGTCCCGACATCCTGCGCAAGGGCGAGCCGTTCAAGGACGGCGACAACACCGGTATGGACCGCAGCGGCTACTTTGCCAACCGGAATGCCAACAAGCTGGACATCGCACTCAACATGGGCCACCCGGATGCGCGCGAAGTCGCGGTGCGGCTCATTAAGCAGAGCGACATCATCATCAACAACTTCCGCGTCGGCCAGATGGAAAAGTGGCATCTGGGCTGGGATGATGTTCAGAAAATCAACCCGCGCATCATTTACGTCACCATGAGCCTGCAGGGCCTGAACGGCCCGCATAGCGAATACATGGGCTATGGCGTCAATCTCAATGCGCTATGCGGCTTGACGGCGCGCGCCGCCTTTGCGGGACAGCCGCCATTCGGTACCGGCACCAATTACACCGATCACGTAATGGTGCCAACGCATACCTTGTTCGGAATCATGGCGGCACTGCTCGAAAGAGAAGCCACTGGGCGCGGTCAGACGGTGACGATATCCCAGCTCGAGGCTGCGATCAGCATGGTGCCATCCGATGCGATGGCTTATGCCGCCAACGGTGAAGTGCTGCCGCCGCTGGGCTGTGGCGATCCGCAGGCGGCGCCGCATGGTGTTTATACGACCTTGGGTTATCGGAAGTGGCTGGCCATCGCAGTATTTACCGAAGAGGAATGGCGCAGCCTGAAAAAGGTCATGGGGAATCCGGCATGGGCGGAGGAGCAAAAATTCGCGAGCCTGGAAGGGCGGTTGCGCCATCAGGAAGAACTCGACGCGCACATCGAAGCCTGGACAAAAGGACAGTATTCCGACTGGCTGATGGACGAGTTGCTGAAAAATGGTGTCAAGGCCGGCATGGTCAAGGACGCGCGGGAAGCCATCGAGGATCCGCATCTGCGACAACGCGGCTTCTGGTCCTATCTTGATCACCCGGTGGTCGGGGTCAGTTTGTACAACCGGGCGCCCGTCAAGTTTTCCCGGACTCCGGTGATCATGGAAACTCCCGCCCCATCGATCGGCCAGCACACCAAGGAAGTGCTGAGCGGCATGCTGGGTTACTCCGATCAAGAAATACAAAAAATGACCGGTGACCAGGTGCTGGTGTAGGCCGTTTCGTCTGGAGTAAATACTACCTGCGCCCCGGCGCTTGGTGAATCATTCTGTATATCAATCTTTGGTGAGATCACATGGACTTTTCGATATCGCAAGAACAAATGATGTTGAAGGAACTGGCGCAGAAGTTCACAACGAAAGAGCTGATGCCGCTGGAAAAGGTCCTGCTCGAGCGCGAGATGCGCATGTGGACCGACCAGCTGAGCCTGCTGCCGAAAGAGGATGAAGAGAGGCTGCTGAAAATGGCCCGGGAGATGGGCTTCTGGGGTATCGAAGTGGGCGAGGAATTTGGCGGCCAGGGCATGGGCATGTTTGCCAAGACTTTGGTGGTAGAAGAACTGTCCAAGTCGTTGCTGGGTTTCTCCCACCATGCCTTCACCTTGCCTCCGGATGCGCCCAACCTCTATTACCTGAACGAGTGTTGCAGTCCGGCACAGAAGGAGAAGTATCTGATGCCCTACTGTCGCGGCGAGATCGACTCGGCCATGGCGGCGACCGAACCCGATGCCGGCTCCGACGTCAGCGGGCTGAAGACTACCGCGGTCAAGAAGGATGGCAAATGGGTCATCAATGGCTCAAAGATCTTCATCAGCAAGTGTGACCGCGACAAGCTGCTCTTCATCGTGATCGCTGTGACTGACAAGGAAGCGACCTCGAAGGGACGGTTCACCGCCTTCCTGGTGGAAAAAGGAACGCCGGGCATCGAGATTGGCCGCGAGATCCCGGTTATCGGCGGCATGCCCAGTTGGACGGTCTATTTCGATAACCTGACGCTTGGTGACGAGGCTGTGTTGGGTGAGGTGGGCAAAGCCTTCATCCCGCTGCAGAATCGCTTCGGTGTGCGCCGCATCGAACTGGCGGCGCACTGCACAGGCATGGCCGAGCGCCTGATCAAGATGATGATCGATCAGGCCAACGTGCGCAAAACCTTCGGCAAAAAACTGGCCGACCGGCAGATCGTGCAGACCTGGATCGCCGACTCGACCATGGAACTTGAAGCCGTGCGTTTGCAGCTCTACTACACGGCATGGAAGTCCGATCAAGGCGTCAAGGACCTGCGTGTCGAGGCGGCCACGCTGAAGGTGCAGGCGACCGAGATGTTGACCCGCGTTGTCGACAGAGCCATGCAACTTTATGGCGGTATGGGCATGGCGCGGGAGACCGGTCTCGAGTATGTGGCGCGCATGGTTCGGCTGTGGCGCATTGTCGAGGGTCCGTCGGAAATTCACCGTGTTTCCATCGCCGAAAAACTGCTCAAGGACGAGCAGCCCTACAACCCCTTTGTCGTTGCCAAGGATTGACCATGCCCGTCGGATTTGAAGTCACCAATCATGTAGCCTACCTTACCCTGAATCGACCGGAGGCGATGAACGCCCTCGATCCCGAGTCGATCGCCGACTTGAATCGCTACTGGCATGAAGTCGCGACCAACCCGGAGATCCGCGTTGCCGTGCTGACCGGGTCCGGGCCGAAATCCTTTTGCACCGGTACCGACATGAAGGCGACGCCGCCGCCAACCGAATGCATGGCGGCAATCTATCTGCGCGACGGCATGCCCATCGTGCCGGCGATGAAGATGTGGAAACCGATCATCTGTGCCATCAACGGCTTTGCCGTCGGCGGCGGACTGGAAATTGCGCTTGCTTGCGATATGCGCATCGCCAGCAGCAATGCCAAATTCGGTCTGACCGAAGTCAAGGTGGCAAGCCTGGCGGGGTTGAATGGCACACAATTGTTGCCACGTTCGATTCCACAAGCCGTGGCCATGAAAATGCTGCTGACCGGAGAAATGATCTCCGCGGAGGAAGCCCTGCGTTACGGTTTGGTGAGCGATGTGGTCGCTCCGGAAGATCTGATGAAACTAGCGACGACCTATGCGGAAAAGATCGCCAGTGCCGCGCCGCTTAGCGTGCAGGCCGCCAAGCAGGCGGCAATCCTTGGCAAGGACATGCCGGTGGAGCACGGTATCCTGTTTTCTCATCTGTTGTGGGGTGTCTTGCGCGATACCGAAGACCGCAAGGAAGGTTTCAAGGCATTTGCCGAAAAGCGCAGTCCGACTTATCGCGGCGTTTGATAGAAATAGCCAGGAGAATATAACAACTGCGCGGAGGACGTGAATATGGAACAACATGATGTCATCGTTGTCGGCGGTGGTCCGGCGGGAGCCGCCTGTGCCAAGGCTTTGAAGGATGCTGGCGTCGATGTGCTGATCCTGGAGAAGGATCAGCTACCGCGCTACAAGTGCTGTTCCGGTGTTCTCTTCGGTCAAACGCAGGAGTTGTTGCGGCAATATTTTGGTGCCGATGCGCCGCCGGAAGTGTATTGCAGCAACGACAAAATTGTTGAAGCCGAAGACGTCCGCGAATGGAACAAAGGCACAGGCTATAAACGTTACCTCTGGGAAATTCCGAAGGACGGCAAAGCATTCTCGACCCATTACCAGAATATCTGGCGCAATCTGTTCGATCATTGGCTGGTCAAGATGTCCGGTGTCACCTGCCGCGAAGAAGCGAGAGTGAAGAGCTTTATCGCGACTTCCGAGCATGTGACGGTGGCAGTCGATGGTCCCGGCGTCAGCGAATATCGCTGCAAGTACCTGATCGGCGCCGATGGCGGTCCCTCGGTAGTGAAGCGCATTCTCAAGGCTGCGGCCGGCGACAACGGTCCGGCCGGCGCCAGCGTCAGCATCTTCCAGAGTTATTTCAAGCTGGAGTCGCTGGGAACGCTGAAGCAAGCGTCCTGGACCGTATTTTTCGAGCCGGAAATCGGCGAAATGCTGTCCTGCGTGCATCAGAAGGACGACTATCTGCTGCTCTGTGTCGGTGGTTTTAAGGGACGCAAGCTCAGGGAATCCGTGGCGCGCTTCAAGCAATTGCTGGCCGATGAATTCGGCGTCAAGCTCGGCGCCTGGTGGCGCGACGAGGGCTGTCAGATGGAACTGGCACCGCCCTACCTGGGCGAGGGCCGCACCGTGCTGACTGGCGAAGCGGCCGGTTACGTCTATCTCAACGGCGAGGGTATCAGCGCCGCTATCGACAGCGGTTACCGGTGCGGCAAGGCGGTTGCCGAGGCGCTCCGCAGTGGTGGCGACGCCATCGCCATTTTCCGCCGGAACAGCAGCGATATCGACAAGCATCTGGAGAAATGTCTGGCACAGATTCACTTCCTGTCTGTTTGAGGACGAATCCGGGCGGAGATTGAAATGGCTCTGCTGATCACTCCCGATTGCATCAATTGTGTGGTGTGTCAATTTGAATGCCGCAATGATGCCATTTCGCAGAGCAATGGAATTCACGCCATCGATCCGGAGAAATGTACCGAATGCGATGGCATCGCAGAAACGCCTCGGTGCGTCGCGGTTTGTGCGGTCGATTGCATCGTCCCGGATCCGCGACGGCCTCGTCTCGGCACGGTTCTCAGCGCCTGATTGCGCCGCGATCCGAATTGGTCCGGAGAGCGATCGCTATTTCTCCCAGACGACTTTGCCGTCGATCAGGGTCATGACTACTTCCGCAGAACCAAAGTGTTCCGGCAAGCTCTCGCCGTGAGTGTTTACGACAATCAAATCGGCGAGATGCCCGGCCGTCAATCGGCCTTTTTCCTGTTCTTCGCCGGCGGCGTAGGCACCTGCCACTGTGTATGCATCAATCGCCTCGAAAGGCGCCAGTTGTTCTTGGATGGCTAGCTTTTCCCCACCGGAGACTGTGCGCGTCAAGGCGGTCTGAATGGCTTGAAATGGATCGCAGGAGGTCAGCGGAGCGTCCGAACTGAACGCCAGGGGAATGTCATGCGCAAGGAATGAGCGGTACGGATAAACCCATTTGAATTGTTCGGGCGAGATCTGCCGAAGATAGGCCGGACCGGTTTGATGCAACAGATTCGGCTGGGAAACGACGATTGCGCCGCTTTCCGCCAGTGCCGGCAGCAAGCCGGGCGGGCAGACC
>Ga0172368_10005794_pt1 | contig 13588 bp, 12 predicted proteins | sample Lak11m_FD_114540 | JGI IMG/M metagenome (GOLD analysis project Ga0172368, IMG submission 114540) | Freshwater microbial communities from Kabuno Bay, South-Kivu, Congo - kab_022012_11m | ecosystem: Environmental > Aquatic > Freshwater > Lake | place: Democratic Republic of the Congo: South-Kivu...
CAAGCCGAAAGAGTTTTACCGCTAAGTACGCTAAGGCCGCCAAGAAAAACCTTTAAAAACTTCGCGCTCTTTGCGGTCTTCGCGGTGCAAAAGTTCTTGTTTTTTGTGCAAGGATTTAACTTCCAAGTTCCTAATAACGACGGCGGTCTCCAATACCGAAAATGGAGGGCGGCAGGTGAATGCCGGAAGTTTCGATTTTGTCCATGAATTTGGGGCGCAACCCGGTAGGGCGGAGACGGCCAACGATCTGCCCGTTTTCAAAGCCGGTTTGCTCGAAAATGAATATGTCGGTCATGGTGATTACGTCGCCTTCCATGCCGCTCACTTCGGTGATATTGACAACTTTACGAGTGCCGTCACGCATGCGATCCTGATGTACAACCAGATCGATCGCGGAGGAGATCTGCTCACGAATGGCGCGGGATGGCAATTCCATTCCCGCCATCAAAGTCATCGTCTCCAGGCGGGAAAGGGTGTCGCGGGGGCCGTTCGAGTGCAGCGTGGTCATTGAGCCGTCATGGCCTGTGTTCATCGCCTGCAGCATGTCCAATGCGGCCTCATCGCGGATTTCACCCACAATAATCCGCTCGGGACGCATACGCAGGGCATTGATCACCAGTTGCCGAATGGTAATTTCACCGCGGCCCTCAATGTTCGGCGGGCGCGATTCAAGCGTCACAACATGTTCCTGGCGCAACTGCAATTCCGCGGCATTTTCAATTGTCAAAATACGTTCATCAGAGGGAATGAAACTGGAGAGAATGTTCAGGAGCGTCGTCTTGCCAGAGCCGGTACCGCCGGAGATCACAATATTCAAACGGGATTCCACACAGGCCTTGAGGAATTGGAGCGATTCCTGGGATATGGAACCAAATTGCACCAACTGCTCAAGCGTAATTGGGTTTTTGGAAAACTTACGAATTGTGAGGACAGGCCCAACCAATGAGATGGGAGGAATCACGGCGTTTACGCGCGAACCGTCAGGCAGGCGGGCGTCCACATATGGCGTTGATTCGTCGATACGACGGCCAAGAGGGGCAACGATGCGGTCGATGATACGCATGACATGATCGTTGTTTTCAAACGTGATCGGCACGCGATGAAGTTTGCCTTTACGCTCGATGTAAATATTCTTGGCGCCATTTACCATGATTTCGGTAATGGTTTCATCCTCAAGCAGGGTCTGCAATGGACCAAAGCCGAGAATTTCCGCCGCAATGTGTTCAAACAGGCGGGCCCGTTCCGGACGCGAAAGAACAATATTCTCTTCAGTCAGGATTTGTTCGAACAAGTCCTGAATGGTACGGCGCACCTCTTCCGTCTTGGAAACATCCATGGACGGATCGAGTTCAGCCAGCAACTTGTTCTGGACGCGTGTCTTTAGATCGAAGTAAGATCCAGCCTGCGGCGAAGTAACGGGGGCGCTTACACGGCGGGCCTGCAAAGAGGAAAGCCGGGAACCATCCCCGCCTCCGGATTGTTGTCCTCCGCCGCCTGATGGTTGCTGCGGAGAGGGTGGGGAGCCGCCCTGACTCTGTCCCTGCTCAATGCGCTTTAGCAATGACATACCTGATCTCCTTACCGCTTATTTACCGTTAGATCTTCAGATTCAAGAGTTGTCAGCCGAGCGCGCACCGCCTCGGCCAGGGAAAATATCGCTTTCGCCACCGGCTGGGCTTTGTTATCCAACATGAAAGGCACACCTTTATTAACCGAGGTGATGACAACCTTCTCGTCCAGGGGAATTATAACGGATACTTCCTGTTTGAGGTTTTCGCCCACCCGTTCTGCGGTAATGCCAATTCGTTTATCGAAACGGTTCATCGCAAAAACGATGCGTTGTTTGTCGACGCCCATCGTGTGAACCAAATCAAGGAACAGGCGGGAATTCTTGATGGATGGGATTTCCTGCGTGGACAGCAAAACGATCACATCACTGGCGTCTATGGCGGTCAGGGTAATATCGGAAAGAGTCTGTGCAGTGTCGATCACCACATAGGCAAACATCCGCTTCAAATAGCGCAGCACTTTCGCATACTGGTCTGCATTTACTTTTTCGGCAAATTCGGGTTTTTGCGGGGCGGGCAATATGTGAACGCCGGAAGCCTGATGTTTTATTAATATTTCCTCGACAATATCCGCCTCCAGTTCATCGACGCGCGGGGCAAGTTCGAGGAGCGTATTCTTTCCCTGCTCGTTCACAAAAACAGCCACATCACCGAACTGAAGATTGGCGTCCACCAGGATTACCCGGGTATCTTCATTGTGCAAGGCAAGCGCAAGATTGACGGCCACCGTCGTACAGCCAGTCCCGCCTTTCGGGCTGTAGACCGTGACAATCTTACCTTCCGATAGAGGGCCAAGACCGGACAGGTTTACCGCCCCGCCCACCACAGAGGCCACCGCCCGGGCCTGCGCGCCTTTAACACGCTCAACCTGCGACATCTCACCCGAATGGCGTATCGCCGAAACCAATTCGTCGCCCATTGGAGGCTTGGTGAGAAAGTCGCGCGCACCGGCCAACATGGCCCGGCGCATATAGTTTTGATCACCCTGAACCGATAAAATGACCACCTGAATATGGGGGGTCTTTTGGCGAATCACCTCGGTTGCTGAAATGCCATCGATATCAGGCATGTTGATGTCCATCAGCACGACATCCGGATCTAATTCGTGGGCAAGTTGAATCCCCTCCTTGCCCGATCGCGCTGCGCCGACAACCTCAATATCCGCCTCAAATTGCAGAAGCTTCCTGACCATCTCCCGCGTTTCAGAGACATCGTCAACAACCAGTACCCGAATCTTATCAGCAGCCATGTTTTAGCAACCAATCCTCCGAACGACAGCCACAATCACCCGTATCCTAATTTCCATTTGGAAGCAAAGGTCCGACGCTTGGGAGAGATGTCGCCGCCGCGCCATCCGTCATTGACGGCACTTGCAGGGAATAAGGGAGTTTCGCAGGCACGGGAATATTATATTGGCTGAGCAGGAATGCCAGAGTGGACGCCTCGGTGGCCTGACGGCCCCGGTCAGTGGGATTTCTCAGGGTCAGGGTAAGGCGCGTATTTGTATAAGTCAGATAGGTAAGCGTTACGGAGTCCTGCGGTGCAACAATTAACGTCACAACATCCGGAATCGTTTGGGCTGGTGGCGTTTCAGGATTACCGTCATCTGGGGGAGGAGCAAATTCGACAAAATTTCCCCGTTTCAGCACGGCCACATCCTGGAGGAGCATCTGGCAAACCATACGCGGTCTTTGCACCTCCGACGGGAGAAGGTAATACGGCTGCTGGAGGGCCGGCTCCAGTTCAAGCCGCCCCTGTTGGGCCCCGGCCCCGCCCACGCCAAGCGACAGGATTGGCAAAGCGTCCGGGCCAAACCCCGTGCCCGTCAGCGTCGAAGTGAGGTTGGGGAGCATGGTTTGGAACGTGGTGTCAATATCCACAAACCAGAAGCAGGCAGTCACATTGACACGCGAGCCATCTCCAACGCCATAGCTCACAAGAGAAAGCCGGCTGGTTGGAATGGAAATTGCCGTCATTCCTTCGGGAATCATTGCAGTCCCTATGAGCGAGGCGGCAGATGCCTTGTCAACAACCATTGACTCGGTAATAAACGTACCCTGGTCCAAGGGATATTTTGCCACCTTTTCCGTGATAAGGGCCGCGGTTTCCTCCACCGTATACATCGTATCGATCAAATTTCCACGTGGAATCTCGGCGGTGGACAAAACATCCTCAGTAATATCCGCGCCTTGTGGTATGTTCTGCCTGGCGATATACACTGTCACAAAAGATTCTGCCGGCGTTTCAGGCGTGCTGTTGGCCAGCAGGAATTGACGAATGGCTACGGCGGCAACAACCAGCCCAATAATCAAAATCAACACCACAAAGATAAGTATTCGTCCGCGACGCATAGAGGTCTCCTCTCTTTGCAACCCACAACAAAGCAGTTTTTTAGTTTATAACACTTTTATTATACAGGAAAATGGCAGATTCATGATTACTAAAAGTGGGACTCTGCAAGCAACAGAGTCCCACTTTTTGACAGAAAACGGGAATTTACACGGTTTGAAGGCTGGTGTTGATCTTGCTGAAGACACCGCCAATGATCGGGCCAAGTATCATCAGGGCAGCAATAACAACAATGGCGACCAAAACAAGAATCAAAGCATACTCAACCAATCCTTGGCCTCTTTCTTTTAGGGCAAATAACATGGGATTTCACCTCCTTTCACTCAAATTTCAGGAAATTCTCCTGATAATTCATTATACATGGGAAAAGGAAAAAGGCAAGCGAAGCCGAACAAAAATGGGCTCTACCGTTTTTAACGGGAAAACCATTTTTAAACACAAAGTCCACAAAGGCTACGAAGGGAAAATGCCTGTAAAGTCAGCCCTTTTCCCCCCTTTGTGTACTTGGTGTACTTGGTGTTCAGGCTCTTTCCCGCCAGAAACGGGAGAGCCCAAAAATGAAAAGAACCTCAAAACAGCCGGGCGCGGCCCTTGACTGTGCCACGTGTCCCCAGTTTACAATATTGTTAAGTCCTGTTTTGGATGGGAACCGTAAAAGTGACGCGCGTCCCTTTGCCCATAATGCTGTCAATTTCAAATGTTCCGCCGAGCATTTCCGCGCGCTCCCGGATTAATTTAAGACCCAAATTATTTGCCTTTGCAAGGATTTCCACGTCAAAGCCCCTGCCATTATCATCCACGCTCACCCGCGCCGATTCAAGACCAAGGTCAACCTGAACCTTAATCACATTAGCCTGGCTATGCCGTGCCGCATTTCCAAGCAACTCCTGAACAGCCCTAAAAATCATCACCTCCAGATATGGCTCAATCCGGCGCTCATTACCGGTCACAAGGAGGTTTATATCCAGCGCGGTCTGCTCCTTGAAAGCATCCGCGTACTTGCGGATGGTTGGGATCAGCCCCAGGTCATCGAGCATCATGGGACGCAGTTCAAAAATAAAATTTCGAACCTTTTGAAAAGTGCTCATTGCAGATGTCTTCAGGCTTCCAAGTTCGTCCTTGGCCTGAATGGGATCAACGTCAAGCAGCCGCATTGCAATTTCGGTCTGCAAAATGAAATTCGACAACGCCTGCGCCGGGCCATCGTGCATCTGGCGGGACAAACGCTGTCGTTCCGCCTCCTGGGCGTTGACGATCATCTCTATCCCGGCCATCTGGCTTTTCCCCACGCCGGAAGCCGCCGAGTCATCCCCGCCCACAACAGACGGCATCCCCTCCAAAATCAACTTGATTTTTTCAAGATGATTCTTGTCGTTCTGGAGTTTCTCCAATTGTCCGCGCATAACAAAGAGGCGCTGTTGCGCGTCCAGCGCAGATTCATATGCCATTCGGATATCTTCAACTGCTGTTTGGGGCTGTTTTTGAAACTGTTGAAGGTGAGCAGTGATTGCCGTGTTACGCTGGGTCAACTTGGATAGTTCACCCTGGCTTTGCTCGATCATGAGTGTCACCTCGCGCAGGGATCGCTGGGCATCCTCAAGTTCGGATTGAAAGTTAATCTGTTCGACGGCGGGCGCCGCGCCCGGTTCATTTTTTGCCATCAAAACTACTCCTGACGCCGAATATCCGCGTCTTTTAACGTAACCCAGCCGCGTTTCAACGCATACACAACCGCCTGGGTTCGGTCTTCCACACCGAATTTGCGCAAAATCGTCGTGACGTGATTCTTCACGGTTTGGTGGCTGATCCCAAGCAGACTCGCGATTTCCTTGTTGCTCATACCGCGTACGACACAAGCCAGGACTTCCATCTCACGTTCAGAAAGCGGATGAAAAGGACTCCCAGGTTCACTGTAGGAGCGGCGGGCGCCTTCCATTTGCTCATCCACCCAGACTTCCAATTCGCGACGATTAAATACATTTTCGCCAAACACATACCTCCCCTCGGCAACTTCCCGAATAGTGCGGGAAAGGCTCTGGGGCTGAATATTCTTGGTGCAATATCCATTCGCCCCGGCCAGGGCGGCATGGATTGCCTGTTCCACATCGTCATAGCCTGTGACAAGCAAAACACGCGTCGGCAACCGCTCCTGCGTGACCTGGTGCGTAATTTGCTGGCCGTTCATCCCCGGAAGGTTGACATCCAATACAGCAACCGACGGCTTGAGTTTCCGTATCATTTCAAGAGCCTCATCGCCGCTTGCCGATTGGGCGATCACGCGCATGTCGGGTTCAAGCGACAGGGCATCTACAACGCCCTGCCGAAATAACGGGTGGTCATCGACAATTAATAGTGTTATTAGATTCATCCCTGGCCCATTCCTCTTGTTGTATTCATGCAATGTCCTATTTTAACCGATTAAGGGCTTTCCCAACGAAAGATCGTCATGTTGTCGTCCGGCGCGATTGAGCCATTTGTAACAAATACAATTTGTCCTTTTTTGGAAAGTTCAGGATAAAAATCTGGAAATGCGATTAAATAATCCGCGCCGCGCTCATCGAGAAAGGCGGCCAGGCGCGGCTCATCGCGGATAAACGGAATCACTTCGGGGGAAATCAATCCCGCCAGGTCGATCAACTCGTGATAATCGAAAAAACCCAGCGCGCCGATATCGTGTGCGGCAATAAGGGCATTTGAAGGCAAATTTTTTGAAACCCACCCGGCTGTGGCAACCATTTCGTTTTCGATCACGGCGACATCCTGGGCATACGAATATGCACCCAAAAATACAAACCCAACAACAAGCATTGCTAGGCCGGCCTGCCAGGTCGTTTGCACGAGCCAGCGATATAACCGGGGACCGGCCGATTTTCCCTTTTCCGCGGGCAAAGGCGCGACGCTCAAAAATTGCTGGAAGCCCAATAAGCCGAACAAAAAGAAGATGGGCATCGCGGGCATGATGTAACGCCCATGTTGATATACAGGAAGGCGGGAGAGGTAAAGCCCAACGTAACCTGCAAACCAAATCATGGCGGCGAGAGATCCAAAATCACGCTTTCGCACAGAAGTAACCAGCCAGCCAATTGCGCCCGGCAATAATACCAGACTTGGGCCGACCAATAATTGCAGCAGCATTTGACCTGCGCGTTCCAAAATCGGAATGGTTTGCCATGCAGCGTATTCCGCCTGTTTGGCATAAAAGGTATTCGGCATGGGTGTGCCGCCTATCGCCAAATTGAAAAGCAGGTACGGGACAAATAAGGCTCCAAGCCCAATCAGGTACCGGACGAAACCGCGCAAACGGGAGGGGTTGTCCTTTTCGGCCAGAAGAATGGTCAAAGCAACGGGACCGAGCAGGGTCGATCCGTCGGGGCGCACCCAAACCGATAAACCGGTCAGCAGGCCAAGGGCCAGGTAGCGGCGTGATTTTGTCATCAAGAGGATGAGGCCGGCAGTCATCAAAAGTGAGTGCAGCAGGGTCTCCATCCCCGACATGGCCGCCCACGACAGGTGCCATTCAAAAGCGAAGAAGAGGCCGATATATGGAAGACGCGGCCGATACGTCGTCATGATTTCGCGAACAGCCCATTCGCACAAAACCGCAAGCGCAAACAGGGCGAGAGCGCCGAGGAAGTATGTCCATAAGTAGGGTGAGAGGCGAATAAGAAATCCTACTGCAAGAAGCGCGGACCACAACGGCGATGTGGAACCTGCCGATGGAATGCCGGGACGAAACGCCCACTCGCCGCGAAGCGCAAGATTGCGCGCATACGTCTGGTGTATCCAGGAGTCGTCAAGAGGAAAGCCGATGGCATAAGTGAATTGACTCGCGAGCAGATAGATCGCCGCGCCCAGCAGGATTGCACCGGCAAGGATTTGCAAATCGCGGCGGGAAAGGCTATTCGACGATTTCATAGATGCGGGTTCCATTCACTTCACCGAGATAATCGAAATGATCCCGATCCTGCGGAACATCAAACAAACCTTTGATCTGTGGAAGAACAGCATTTGGTTCAATCGCAAGGTAGCGCGCGTTGAAATTCCCGGCAAGAGTCACAATCGTCTGTTCATCGCAATATGGAATCACGATGGCCGGCCGGCCGTTCGTTGTGTAATATCCAACGGGGTTGCGAATAATGACGACAACGTCATCCTCGATCCCTCGTTCGACCAAAAACTGCTCCACCTGGGCATATCCTTCACTTTCCCCCCAGCCGAGACTGAATATCCTCAGCCAGGCAGCAAAGGCCGTCAGGATGATTGCGACCAGAACAAGCACGCTTTTAAAGATGAATTGGGCACGATCGTCGAACAATCCGCGTTTTCTCGCCGAAGTGACAACCGACTCGAGGCCAAGCGGCGCGAGAGTCCACCAGAGAGGCTGCAGGGACGCGCCTGCGTGGAAGAATGCGCCGCGCGCTCCGGCAAATGGAAACACAAGTGTCATGACGGCGAAGAGAATTAACCACGCAAGCGCGCCAAGTTTGACGCGGTCATCCCTGCGATATTTGATAATACCAACAAGGATAAATGGAAAGAGAATAATTCCGCCGTGGGCGGCGAATCCGCTTTGCAGGTTGTTGCTGAGCGCCCACAACCTTGCGGTTAATATCTTTTTCCAGCCAAGCGACAGGAAGGACTGCATGGTCAATTGGGAGGCGGGGTAGGAAAAAGTCTGGTCGTAGTTTTCAAGCCAGAGAGCGCGGCTTCCGCCTGGAGCCATGATGGAGCCATAGAGAGACAGGTTGCGCGCATACCAGGGGGACATGATGAGAAGAAAGCCAAGAAAGACGAAAAACGAAAATCGGAAAACGGAAAATACAAACCGGGTGGATGATGGATTTGTCTCCCTGGCTTTCCAGATGACGAGGAGACCTGTGAGGCCGAGCCAGAGAAGACCGTCACTCCGGGAGAGAGTCATCAAGCCGGAAAGGAGGCCGAGGAAGAACCAGTTGCGGAAGAAATGAGGATTGGATAATAGATGAGTGGTAACGAGAAAGTAAAGCCCGCCAAAAAGCATAAACAAACCGAAGTTATCCGTCACACCGACGAAAGGCGCGTGAAAGACAGAGAATATTGCAAGGATCGCCGATGTAACGGCGAGATCGCGGCGTCGGGAAAACCTGAAGGCAAGTGCGGCTGTGAGAGGCGGGATGCAGGCCGCGATGATAATGAAAGGAATGCGGGCAACTGCATATGTGGTTTGCCCGGTCAACCACATGCCAAGAGCGGCGACAATGGATGCCAGGGGCATCCAGTAATTGTGGGAGGGATGTGGGATGGATTGCGGGTCGTCGAGATAATTCCAAAGATATGGCTCGGTGAATCCGTTACCGGTGGCAAGTTGAATTCCGCCTGCATAGTAGTAGTCAGAGTCGAGGTAGCCCGGGATGGGCTGGAATAGCGCCAGGATGGCAGGAAGAACAAGGCCGGAGACAAAGAGAATGAAGTAAGTGCGAGTGGACATTGGGGTATCCAGTTAGTTGAGACGTGCGAAGTCGGACCATACGCGCGGCGGGCGAATCGCCCACCAGCGAATCCAGTATAAGCCGATTACCGTAAATAAGGGGGGGAATAGATATAGGATTTCCTCGATAATTTTCCCGAATTGCGGGAGGGCGAAGAAATAAAGCGCCCAGGGAACGGTAAAGGCAGTGACCAAAAGGAATAGTGTCAGCACATCACCGGTGCGCCGCCAGCGTTGGTTGGCAATTGAAAAGACAAAAGCCAGCGGCAGGATCAGAATCGCGAGGTTTTCCATTTCGGAGCGGAAACCGACCAGGGGCGCGGCGGCAAGACTCAGGCAGGATGCCCAATAGAAATGGCGATAGTCCGATTTACGGGCAATACTCCATTCATAGCCGAGGGCGGCGAGGAACAGAATGGCGAAAACCCACGCGAGAGTCCGCCCATGACTGGGCCACAGGTGGGTGAGAATGGATTGCAGGCTGAAGCCAAAGTCCGCGCGCAGATTGCCAAGAGTGGCGCGCAGGAAGGGAATCGGCCAATTGGGGTAGGCCAGGAAAGATGCGGCGAGAAAGATGAGAGTCGCCATCCCAAAGCCCGCCAGGATGCGAGTCCGTTTTTGATACATTGTCATCAGGAAGATGAAGAGGATGAAGAGCCCGCCCACTTCCCAGTGATAAAAGGAAAGCGCGACCAGCGCGCCTGCCAGTTCATCCTGTCCGGCTCGTATGGCAAGAAGGATTCCCGCGTAAAGCAGGCCAAGCAGCAGGACAGGGGTCGCTTCGATGACAGCCTGAAATGTATAAAAGTTGAAAACGCAAAACACAGGGAAAAGCACGCCAAAGACGCGCGGGGATTCCCAATCGGTCAGGCGGAGGCTGAGGAACGCGAACGCGAACAACGCCAATTCACAGAGTACTGTAAATATAGCGCGGGCAGTTTGAGGGTCCGAAAGAAGCGAAAGGGGAAAATAGACCAGAAGAATGTGGAAGGGAATGTCCAATATGTAAGGCTCGTCCCCCGCCCGGGCGGCGCGTTCATAAATTAAATTCTGGACCTGTTCGGGGACATAGGATGAATAGGGGTCAAAGCGTTCAAAGATGAAGGCGCGGCCGGCAACCCAGGGCATGTAAAACTCGCCGCCGCCAAAGCGCGTGCCGAGGTTTCGATTCGCAAAAAACAACCCGATGGAGAGAATTGCAAACACAACCATGACCAGCGCGATAAATTGATAGTCGCGCAGGGTCAGGGATTTCGAGGGCGGTTTGAACGAGGTTGCCACTATTTTATGTCGAGGCGGAAAATGGGACGGGTGGGCGTGTTGCGCGCAACCTCCCTGAAACCCGCCTGTCGAAAAGCGGATGCCGTGCCCGTATAGATAAACGACACAGGCATGTCTTTTCGCACGTCAACGGGATAACCTTCGACAATCTGGCCGCCTTGTTTTTTGACATATTCTGTTGCGGCCTTGAGCAATTCAACCGTCACGCCCCTGCGGCGGTAATTTTTGGCAACGAACAAACAGGTAATGGACCACACTTCCTTTTCGTCCACAGGTTTGAGGGTGCGTGAATATGCAAGTCTTGGATACGAGGCACGCGGCTCGACGGCAACCCATCCGATGGGATACCCGTCGCCATAGGCAATGAGGCCGGTGACCACTTTCGAGTCGATGATGGATTTGTGCATCTGGCGCGCCGTATCCCCCGCGGCCTCGTTGAAAGCCCTGCCGCGCAGTTTCCAAAACATGCACCAGCAGCCGCCGCAGGCGCCATTGGGGCCAAGGAGAAGTTCAAAATCACGCCAAAGTTTTTGCGTGAGGGGATGGAAGGTGAGGTCGAGGGGTTCGGACATGACAGGGGAATGAGGGTGGCTAATGGGAATCACGGCAAAATAATCTGCAACCGCTTCGGAAAAATCTCATATTTCAGGGTTTGCACCCATTCCGGGAATAACTCGCCGTCGGTATGCGCGGGGGATGGATGATCGAGTTCGATGGAAAGCCGCGTCGCGTGGACCTCGTACATGCCGTCCATTTCGACGAAACTTCCCTTATCCGGTTTCATCGCGCGCGGAAGCGCCTGGAACAGTCCAAGCCGCGTGCCGCGATAACCGTAAGCAAATGTAAGTTTCCCATCGCGCGGGTCGGCATGCGGAGACATGAAAAAGATCCCGCCTGTGCGCGGCCCGTTGCCAATCGAGATGAGCGAAAGCGGACCGTCAAACGAACCGCCGTCCCATTCGACCTTCGCATGCCATTCGGGTTTGTCCATGATGCCCTGAATCGCGGCCACCAGATAGCGCGGCACGCCTTTGATCCAATGGATTTTTTCCTGTTTGGTGGTGACGTACGGCTCCAGCCCCGCCGCCGAGTTATTGGCAAAATACCGGTCGTTGCATTTGCCCACGTCGATCAAATCGATTTTTCCGGCCGCGATGACTTTCGCGGCGGCGGTCAAATCCTTGGGGATTCCCAGGTTATCCACCAAATCATTCGCGGATCCCAGCGGAATAATTCCAAACGGGCCAATCGGCTTTTCCAATGAACCGGCCGCGCGCACCATGCCATTGACCGTCTCGCCAATCGTCCCGTCCCCGCCCGCCGCGAGGATGGGCGAAAAGCCGGCGCGCGCCGCTTCCTCGGCAAGCCCCATGACCGCGCCTTTTTTATCAGAGACGACAACTTCAAAGTCCACGCCTGCGGCTTTGAGCGCCGCTTCAGCCTCAGGCCAGCGCGCCTGGGAGTTCCAGCGGTTCGAATACGGATTTAATATCACTTTTGCGGTCATCGGCCCTCCACCAAATGGTTATGGTCAATTTTACCCCGCAGGTTCCAATCCTTGAATTGCGAAAGTAAAACTGCAACGAAGATGAGAGCGCAGCCAACGACCTGAATCGCGGCGAGACGCTCATCCAATAACAGCCAGCCAGATAATACCGCAAACACAGACTCAAGACTCAAAATCAACGCGGCGTCGGCAGGCGGCGTATGGCGCTGTCCCCAGATTTGAAGCGTATAACTCAGGCCAAGCGAGAAGACTGCGGTGTACACAATCGCCCAGATCAATGACCAATCGAACGGCATGGTTTTTTCCACAAATATGCCGACCCCAAGATTCAGGATTCCGCACACAATAAGTTGTCCCACGGAAAACGAAATGGATTCGAACCTGGACGCGTACTTGCCCAGGATGATGACGTGGAATGTCCAGAACAAAGCGCCAGCCAGTTCAAGCGCATCCCCCACATGGATCTCGAACCTGCCTCCCGTTGAAAGGAGAAACGCCCCCACTCCGGCCAACGCGACCGCGACAACGGACAGCCAGTGCGGCTTCTCGCGCCAGACAATAAACAGCGCAACGGGCACCAATACGACATACAAGCCCGTGATAAAACCTGCGTTCCCGGCGGTGGTGTAAACCACACCGAGTTGCTGCAAGGCGCTCCCGACAAATAGGATGGAACCCGCTATAAACATCCACTTATATTGTTCGCGCGGCATCCGATCGGCGGAAAAAACATTTCGGCGCGCAAACGGCAACACCACCAGCGCGGCCAGCAAATAGCGCGCACCGTTGAAATAATACACGCTTCCCATCTGCCCCGCCACGCGTTGGGCAACGAAGGCCGAACCCCAGATGATGGATACGAGAAGGAGAGTTAGGTCTGCTTTGAGGCGCATGGGCAATCCGACAGATGAAAGATGAATTTCGAAGTGATACAATTGCCGACGTCTTAACCTGTCTGCTTGTTTACTTGCTCAACCAATGATAGCACAGGATTTATATGTATAAACTCAACCAAATCGAAGCGGAAAAAGAGGAATTTCGCAAGACTGTTCTAAACGCACACGCGTACAAACCCCTATACGTCAAAATCAAAGTGAATTATGGCTGCAATCTCAAATGCGAGATGTGCAGGCACTGGCGCGAGACGCGCGAACCGCCCATTTCAATGGATCGCTTCAAAGAAGTCATCACCGAATTGGCTGAACTCGGCTGTCAGAAAATCCACTTCTCTGGCGGCGAGCCGATGCTTCGTCCCCAATTGCCCGACCTGGTGGAATACGCCGCGCAATTGGGGATCCGCGTCACGCTCACGACCAACGGCACGCTGATCGACAAGGTCAAGGCCAGGCGGCTGGTGGAAGCGGGACTGCGCGGCGTGAACATTTCGATTGATTCGCCCATTCGCAAAATGCACGA
>Ga0172368_10005795_pt1 | contig 13588 bp, 10 predicted proteins | sample Lak11m_FD_114540 | JGI IMG/M metagenome (GOLD analysis project Ga0172368, IMG submission 114540) | Freshwater microbial communities from Kabuno Bay, South-Kivu, Congo - kab_022012_11m | ecosystem: Environmental > Aquatic > Freshwater > Lake | place: Democratic Republic of the Congo: South-Kivu...
TAACCTCGTGATCGGGCTGCTCAACCAACGAGGGTATAAAAATCATGCCCATGCCCGTCGAGTTTTCAGCGCCAACCCTGCTAAAGCCTTCGCTCTCATTTCTGGACTTTAAGAAAGGCGTGTCTATGCCTGCCCGGGCAGGACGAAGAAGAAGGTGGAGCCCTGGCCGGGCTGGGATTCGGCCCAGATGCGCCCGCTGTGGCGCGCGACAATCCGCGCCACGATGCTCAAGCCGATCCCGGTGCCGGGATAATCATTGACGTTATGCAGGCGCTGGAATGGCACAAACAATTTATCGGCGTATTGCATGTCAAAGCCCGCCCCGTTGTCTTTGACAAAGCAAACGCGCTCGCCATTGTGTTCTTCCACACCAACCTGAATGCGCGCCTGGGGCTGTTTTTGAGTGAACTTAAAGGCATTGCTGAGCAGGTTCTCGAGCGCGATGCGCAGCAGGCTGGCGTCGGCCACAACGCTGATCCCATCAGCGATTTCGACCTGCACGCCGCGCTCCGGCGCCTGTTCGCTCAGCTGCGCGCTGATGCCGCGCGCCATCTCGCTCAGGTTCACCGGGCGCAGGTTGAGCTCGGCGCGGTTGATGCGCGAAAGGTTGAGCAGGTCATTGACCAGGCTGTTCATGCGCCCGGCGGCTTCATGGATGCGGTTGATGTAGTGCTGCCCATTTTGATCCAACTGGCTGCCGTAATCTTCGAGCAGAACCGTGCTAAAACCGCTCAATGCGCGCAGGGGCGCGCGCAGATCGTGCGAAACAGAATAGGAAAAGGCTTCCAGCTCTTTGTTTGCCGCGGCCAGCTGCGCGGTTCGCTCGGCGACGCGCAGTTCCAATTCAGCGTTGAGGCTGCGGATTTGATCTTCCGATTCTTTTTGGTCTTCTAACAAGCTCAACAATGACCGGCGCGTGGATTCCGCTTCCGCGAGCAGGCGTTTCAGTTCTGCCTGTTTATTTTTTAACTCGGTTTCAATCGCGATGCGCTCGGTGATTTCGATGGTGTAGCCCGCCAGGAAGGATTTTTCAGCGATGCGGATGGGGAATTTGATGGTGGTGTAGCTTCTGCCCGCCATGCCTTCGTCCATGGTCAGCACCCGCCCGGTGGAGACGACCGTCCAGTCATCCGCGGTGAATTTGGCCGCCAGGTCGGCCGGAAAAAGTTCAAACATGTTCTTGCCGGTCATTTGACTGCCGGGCACCCCGGTCATGTTGACGTAATTTTCGCTGGCGTACAAGATGCGGCTTTCATGTGGGCTGACCTCTTTGATGAAGGCATAGATCGGCGAATGGAGCATAAACTGGTCGAACAGTTGGGCTTGTTCGGCCAGCGCCTTCTCAGCCTGGATGCGTTCACTCAGGTCGCGCACCAGGCCCTGCAGCCGCCCATCCTCCAGGTTGTGCGCGCTGACCTCCACCTCGACCGTGGCGCCATTTTTGCGGCGCAGGTGCTGGCGCAGAACCATAGTTCTACCGGAGTGAAGCTGGTCGATGGTTCGCTGCAGCTCGGATGGATCGTCGGTGATAACGAGATCGCGCACATTGAGGGTCAGCAGTTCCTGGCGGGTGTAACCGAGCAGCGCACACCCGCTCTGATTGACGTCGACATAATTTCCCTGGCCATCGCAGATGAAAATGCCGTCGGCAGCCTGCTCGAAGATTTGCCGGTAGCGCTCCTTGCTGGTGATCAATTCAACGGTTGCGCGCTGGCTGGATTCGACAAAACGCCCGATGATCCGGGCCGCGGGGAAGCTGGCGGCGATGAAGGTGATCAGGGCGATGACCTCGTGCGGGTCCTGGGGGTTGGCCAGCAGAACCGGAAAGGTTTTGTCGATAAAAATGCGGTTGAAAACCACAAACACGCCCCACAAGATCAGCGAGCCGCTCAGCGCGCCCAGCAAGATGCGGCCCTTGCTGTGGGAGATGCGCTCGGTTTCTAGCCCCAGCAGGCGGCGCACCGCGTTGATTTCCAACAAAGTCGCATTGGCAATGACGGCCAGGTACATCATCACCACGCCTTTGGCAAGCACCGCCTGCAGGACCGGTTCGGGCATGTTAAGCTCCGCGCGCGGGTTCCAGAAGGGCGGGTTGGCTGTAAAGGCGAGTGGCATGCCGATGTACATCACAAGGATGTAAAACAGCGCGTAGGGCAGGTGGGCCAGATACGGATGATTCCAAGCGGCCGCCCGTTTGCGCCGGGCGTCCTGCGCGTAGCCGTGCCAAACGAACCAGACCACGGTCACCCCCGAGGTGACCAGGTTTGCCCAACCGTTGTCTGGGTAGAGCAGGAGCGGATAGAATGCGCCCAGCCCCAGCACACCGGCGGCCAGGCCATGCCACGGGCCGTAGGCCATAGCGGCTAACAGCGGCAGAAAATAGCTCCAGGTGATCGTGATCGAAAACTGCTGGTTATAAAAGCTCAAAGAGGCCAGGGATAGGACAAAGCCGCCCAGGCCACACAGCCATGCGATCAGGAAATGTTTGCGCGAAAGAAGAATTCCGCCTGGTTGGATGTGCACGGTGAATTATTCAGGAGCAGTCTCATCTGAGCTGTTTTCATTGTACTCCAGCGCGCTGGGATATTTCAACGCCAGCCCGTTTTTCTGGAGCAGTTGGTTGACCTCGCGCTTCAGTTCCAGGATGCGCCGCTCACGCCCCAGGGTGACATTCTGCCAGCGGCGCAGCTCGTCCAGCTGCAGATTGAGCTGTTTCTCGGCTTCTTTGCGGTCGGTGATATCCTGAAAACTGACCAGACTGGCCCAGATGTTGCCTTCGCGGTCGCGCACGGGCGAGCCGGAGACCTCCAGCAAAATCTGTGTCTGGTCGGGACGCACCACCAGCATATCATCAACCGTGGCGCTCACCCCTGTCATACCCAGCACGACGGGCATCTTTTCGACGGGGTAGCGCTGGCCAGTCGACGCCTGGCGGGCTTCGTAGACTTCGGCAAGGTTGTTCTTGTTGGCGTGCGGCAAAATTCCGCGCCCCAGCAGTTCAAAAGCCGCCCGGTTGGCCACCAGCGGCTTGCCCGTGGGTGCTTCAACCATAAATACCCCGACATGCAAATTATCCAGCAAGGTATTCAGCAGGCTGTTTTGATGGTCGACTGCTTCCTGGTGACGCTGGGTGAGTTCGCGCGCGCGCTTTTGCTCATCAATGTCCTGCCAGATGCAGCAGTAGATTGGCTGTCCATCGGTTTTGATCAGCTGGGCGGTGACGCGCACCGCGCGGACTTTGCCTTGTTTGGTGCGCTGCAGGGTTTCAAAGTCGTCGGACCCCTCCGTAAATATTTTGTGGATGTGGCGCTGCACTTCCTCGGGGGATTCGACTGCGTCGATGTCCTGGACGCTCAGGCGGGCAAATTCTTCGCGGGTGTAGCCCAGCTGCTGGCAGACGATGTCGTTGAAATCGATGATCTGGCCGGTTTCATGGTTCAGGATCACCACCCCAACCTGACCTTTCTCAAACAGCAGGCGGTAGCGCAGTTCGTTTTCGCGCAGGGCGTTTTCGATTTGTTTGCGTTCGGTGATATCACGCGTGATCGAGAGGATGCACAGCTCGTGGTTGATTTCGATGACGCGCGCCGACATCAGGCAGGTCTTAATCCGGCCGTCCTTGCAGCGGAAAGAGGCCTCCAGGTTCGTGACAGCCCTGTTTTCCCTTAAGCCCTGGACCAGGCGCTGGCGGTCGCGCGGGTCGTTCCAGATATTGATATCCAGCGACGATTTGCCCAAAACGTCTTGCTCGGTGTAGCCGGTCAGGTCTTGAAAGCCCTGGTTAATTTGCAGATACATGCCGTCGGACAGGCGGTTGATATTGATCGAGTCGGGCGAAACACGGAAGGCGGTGGAGAATTTCTCCTCCGACAGGCGCAAGTTGCGCTCAACCTCTTTGCGTTCGCTGATGTCCTGGACATGCAAAATGCAGTGGTTGACCTGCCCGCTGTCATCTTTGGTCAGGCTTAGCTGGATGTGCGCCGGGAAAAGTTCCCCATTTTTGCGCCGCTGGTTGGCTTCCCAGCTTTGCTGTTCGCCGCTCTGCGCCAGGACAATCCGCGCGGCGGCCGCATCCCTGTGCTCGGGCGCGAACAGCTCCAAAGCCGGCAGCCCGTTGATTTCCTCTGAGGCGTATCCATAGATCCTGGCAAAGGCGGGGTTGGCCAGTTGAATGGCGTTATCCACACCGCCGCTGATGGCGATGCCCCAACTGGCGGCTTCAAATATCTGATGCCAGAGTCCCAGCGCGGCTTCGGGCGCGGACTGGGCCTGCCGCATGCGCGCGCGTTCCACTTCGCGCTGGATCGCCCATTCGAGGCGCGCCATCTGGTCTTGCGCCAGCACATCGGCGGCGCCAGCGCGCAGCAGCTCGAGCGCGCCCGGCTCGTCCTGCGCGCCGCGCAAGACAATCACAGGCATCTCCGGTTGGCTGGCGCGCACGATCCTCAGCGCGTCGCCGGCGTGCGCCTCGTCGCACAAGCCAACGTCCCAGGCTGCCTGGGCCAGCGCGCTTTGAAGTTGCCCCTGTGTTTCAATGCGTCTGGTTGTGATGGCGCCGCTTGCTTCGCCGACCGCTTGCAGAACATGATCGGCGGCCGCTGGAAGGTGTCCGATGAGCAGAATTTGTAGAGGGGGGAGCATTTTTCCTCTTTGGCATGCCGGTTGGGGAGGACCAGAAAGAGGGCTGGCACGGTGGGTAAGATATCTTTGCCAATCAACTGCTGGATTAAATTATACATGATGTCGCGGCTCGATGCGTTGGTATTCAGCCTGGCTGACGGTTTTTTTCAATGCGTTAACCAGGAACGTCGCATCTGTCATCGCGAAGCTCGGCGAAGCGATCTCCGCTTTGGGCGCGCACCCAAAATGTGATTCTCATGGATTGAAAGCGGGATTGCTTCACCGGCATCAAAGGCCGCCGGTTCGCAGTAACGCGAGCCGCAGGATTTCAAAGGGCGTTGACAGCCCTGGCCGCGCGGAAACGGGGCAAACGGAAAGCAAATCGGCCAAACTACGATGTTTGCGCGGCTAAAACTGCCCAAATGGGTAATAAAGCACGCATTCTGCCCCGAAAATGGCGCGAAAGTTCCCAGAATAATACCCCTCAAATGATCCAAATGGGGAATGGCTTCTGCAGGCGGCAAGTCCTATACTAGCCCCATCGTATTTATCCAATACCTGTAGGGACGACGAAAGGAGAAAACATTATGGAAAATCTCAACGCAGGGGATACCGCCTGGGTTCTGGTGTCATCGGCTTTGGTGCTGATGATGGTGCCCGCCCTGGCCTTCTTCTACGGGGGCATGGTGCGAAAGAAGAACATTCTTTCGACCTTAAACTTGAACTTCATCCTGATGGGGGTTCTGAGCATCCAGTGGGTGCTGTATGGATACAGCCTGGCCTTCGGGCAAGACCTGGGCGGGCTGATCGGCGGGCTGAATTTCCTCGGCTTCAACGGTGTGGGCGCCGAACCCAACGCTGACTATGCCGCCAGCATCCCGCATCTGGCCTTCGCCGGGTTCCAGATGATGTTCGCGGTCATCACGCCTGCCCTGATCACCGGCGCGTTTGTCGAACGGGTGCGCTTCAAAGCCTTCCTGATCTTCAGCCTGCTGTGGGCCACGCTGGTCTACGACCCGGTGGCGCACTGGGTGTGGGGTGTCGGCGGCCTGTTCCGCGGGCTGGGCGCGCTGGACTTCGCGGGCGGCGCTGTCGTGCACGTCACGGCGGGTTGGTCGGCCCTGGCCTTCGCGATCGTGATCGGCGCCCGCAAGGGCTTTGGCCAGCGCACGTTTGAACCGCACAACATCCCCTACAGCGTGCTGGGGGCCGGGCTGCTGTGGTTTGGCTGGTTTGGCTTCAACGGCGGCAGCGCGCTGGCCGCCAACGGCACGGCTGTCAATGCCTTTGTCACCACCAACACGGCGGCGGCGGCGGCGGGCGTGGTGTGGATGTTCCTGAGCTGGCGCGACAACCACCCCAGAGTGCTGGGGATCGTGACGGGCGCGGTGGTTGGCCTGGTTGCCATCACCCCGGCCGCCGGTTTTGTCACCCCGCTGGCGGCGATCGCCATTGGCGCCATCGCGGCCCCGATCAGCTACTACGCGATCCGCTTCCGCCAGAACCGCAACCTGGATGAATCGCTGGACGTGTGGGCCTGTCACGGCATGGGCGGAACCTGGGGCGCCATCGCGACTGGCATCTTCGCCACCGAAGCGGGCGCCAAAGGCCTGCTGGCGGGCAATCCTGCTCAATTGGGCGTGCAGGCGCTGACGGTTGCGGTTGTGATCATCTTCTCCATGGCTGTGACCTTCGGGATCACCAAACTTTTGGATCGCACGATGAGCCTGCGCGTCTCCACCAACGAGGAAGAGGTTGGTCTGGATATCAGCGAGCATGGCGAGCGCGCCTACGCCTAGCCGGCGGCTGGCCGAATGGACGCAACCAAACCATCAGGTATGAGAGGAGAGTGTAACCATGACCAAGAAAATTGAAGCGATTATCCGTGAAGACCATTTCAACGATGTCAAAGACGCGCTGCGCCGGATCGGCATCGTGGGTATGAATGTGGCCGAAGTGCGCGGTCACGGGCGCCAGGGCGGGATTGTGCTGGCGGGCCGCAGCGGCACCTACCAGATTGATATGCTCGACCGGCTGCAAATTAACATCGTGCTGAGCGACCACAACGTTGAGAAGACAGTCGAGGCGATCATTGGCGCGACGCGCACGGGCAAGAACGGCGACGGGATGATTTTTATCTACCCGGTCGAAGAGGTCATCCGCATCCGCACCGGCGAGCGCGGGCATGAAGCGATCATGTATGATGGCGACATCGATACGCTCAACGCCGCGAGCAAGGGCAAAGGCAACGGTAACGGCAAATAGGTGGGTTTGGGTATGGTTCACCCCGCGGAGTGAACCATACCCAACTCTTTTGGATGGAGGTTTCGCGGGCAGGTTAAGAATTTTTGAGCGTGTGTTTGGGATGTGCGGCTGCCGCTCACCCCAAACACACGCTATTTTTTTTGGGTGCTTTATTTACGGTTCGTCTTGTGTTATGCTGAAATTAGAGATCTGGCGGGCGGGGTGACAAACATGCTCAATCCTTTTGTATTTCGGACGGATCAAGCGGTGGTGACGCTGGGGCGCATCTTTGGCGCGCCGGTTAAAATCCAGGGCTGGAGCTGGCTGCCGGTTAATCAACTGGTTACCCTGGCGCTGTTCACCTGGCAGTCGCTGCAGCGCCGGGCCGGGTGGCCGCTGGGCAAGCACCTGCTGCTGGGAGCGGCGCGCATGAGCGTCTTTCTTGGTTCGGAGTGGTGCCATAACCTGGCGCACGTCGCCGCGGCGCGCGCCGTTGGCCAGCCGGTCGATGGCCTGCGCATCTATGCTGGCATGCCGATTCTGTTATACGACCAACCCGAACATCCCTCGATCACCCCGCGCCAGCACATCCTGCGTTCGGCCGCTGGACCGCTGTGCAATGTTTGCTTGCTGGCCCTATCCAGGCTGTTCCAGCGCGCCACCAGGCCAGGTTCGCCGGCGCGCGAGGTGGCCGACACGGCGGCAGGCATGAACGCATTTATCGTGAGCGGGGCGCTGCTGCCGGTGGCGGAGTTTGACGGCGGGCCGGTGGCGAAGTGGTCGCTGGCGGCGCGCGGCGTTCCCGCGGCGCGCGCCGCGCGGATTTTGCGCCGCGCCAACCAGGCGCTGGGCCTGGGCCTGGCCGGCGCGGCGCTTGCGGCGCTGCGGCGCCGCCGTGGCTGGATGGCGCTGCTCTACTTGCTCCTCGGCGCAATCTGCCTGGTGAACGGTTTGCGCAGCGGGTCGAACCCTGCTCCCCAACCCGCCGAGACGCGCGGGTACCTGGTGGAGCGGCGCTGACTGTCCCTTTAATGAAAAGGAGAGGTGACATGATCCGGCAATCTCAAATGGTGGTTCCCGTATTTGACCTGGTCCTGTGCCTGGCGCAGGCGGTGGATCTGGTCAGCCCGCTGGTGGCCGATCATCACAAGCGCACCGCTCAAATCGTCTACAGCCTCGGCCAGCAGCTGCGCCTGCCCGAGGAGGACCTGATGGACCTAGTGGTGGCGGCTGCCCTGCACGATATCGGCGGGCTGACGCGCAACGACCGCCTGAGCGCGCTGGAATTTGAATACCAGAACCCTTACGGGCACTCGGTGATGGGCTTTTTGCTGCTGGACACCTTCGAGCCGTTCCGCCGCCCGGCGCAAATTGTGCGCTTTCATCATGTGGCCTGGGGCTATGGGGCCGGGGCGGTCTTTGACGGTCAGAAGGTGCTGCCCGCCAGCCATTTGCTGCAGCTGGCCGACCGCGTGGCGATCATGGTCGATCCGAAAGGCGATGTGTTGGAGCAGGCTGAAAGCATCGTCAAGGCCATCCGTGCCCAGGCTGGCGCGCGTTTCATCCCCGAGCAGGTGCGCGCTTTTGAAACGCTGGCGCAAAAGGAAGCGTTCTGGCTGGACGCAATCTATATGCAGGACATGAATTACCTCAGCCGGCGCCTCAAATGGCGCTCGCTGGAGATCGGCGAAGAGCAGTTTCTCGGCCTGACCGAGCTGTTCAGGCGCGTGATCGATTTTCGCAGCCAGTTCACCGCGGCCCATTCGGCTGGGGTGGCGGCGGCCGCCGAAGCATTGGCGCGGCTTTCGGGTTTCTGCGAAGCCGACTGCCGCCTGATGCACCTGGCCGGGCTGCTGCATGACCTGGGCAAGCTGGCGGTTCCGGCTGAGATCCTGGAAAAGCCGGGCCAGTTGACCCGCGAGGAATTTGACGTGATCCGCCGCCACACCTACTACACCTTCCATATCATGGAACCGCTGAAAATCCTGGATGTGGTGCGGGTGTGGGGCGCGCTGCACCACGAACGCATCGATGGCCAGGGGTACCCCTTCCACTTAAATCAAAACGAACTGCCGCTTGGGTCGCGCATCGTCTCCGTGGCCGACTTTTTCACCGCCCTGACCGAAGACCGGCCTTATCGCAAGGGTTTAAGCGGGGGTGAGGCGCTCAAGATATTGAATGAAGCCGCGCTCAACCACCGCGTTGACGCTGAGGTGGTGGCGACGCTGAGCGCTCATCTCGATGAGCTGAACGAGGTGCGCGCCCAGGCACAGCAGGCCGCGCTGGATGAGTACAGCCAGTTTGTGGAGAACGCCGACCGTCTGACCCACAAAGATTAAGCGGCGCCATTCTCTCCATCCCAAAAGGAAAGTTGTTTGTGAATTGTGGGTTATGTCCGCAATTCACAGTTTGACAGTATCAGCCAGCAGCTCAAAAAGTCAGGGAGCTGTGTTGGGCGCACTGCTCTTCAGGGCTCCCCATTCATTTTCGCCGGGCGGCAGGGTCAGGCAGACTTTGCAGCCCTTCTCGCTGTCCAGAATGGTGACCGCCCCGCCGGCCGCCTCTGCCACTGCGCGGGCGATGGTCAGGCCGACGCCGAGACCGCCGTGCAGGCGGTTGGCGCCCTGCGATACCTGGTAGAAGCGCTCGAACACTTTTTCGCGCAGGTTTTCCGGGATGCCAGGGCCTTCATCACTGACGGTCAGGACGCAGCCGCCCACGCCGTTCTTCTCCAAATTCACCTCGATGGTGCTTTCATCTGGGCTGAATTTGCAGGCGTTATCGACCAGGTGGCAAACGGCCTGCGAAAACTCGGGCAAAGCGGCGAAGATGGCCGTACCGGGGGCGATGGCAAACCTGGTTTTGAGGTGTTTGTGTTCCCACTGGACCAGGGTTTTGTGGATCGGGTCGATATAGTCGAAGCGGATGTCGACTTTCTGGCGCAGATGCGGCACGTTCTGCTGGTCGATGGCGTTGAGGATGATCAGGTCATTCACCAAGGTCTGCAGGCGGAAGGCGCTGCTTTGGGCGGTCTGGAGGTACCAATCCAGTTCTTCCGCCGAGCCTTCAAAGCGCTCGCGGATGGCCAGATCGAGGGTGTTGAGGATGATCCCGAGCGGGGTGCGCATTTCATGGCCCAGGTTGGTGGTGATATTGGCGCGCAATTGTTCGATGGCGGTTTGCGCTTCACGCAGCGAGCGCTTGCGCGACACCTCGGTGCGGCGCAGCACGGCCTGGACGCGCGCCAGCAGTTCGTCGACCATGAAGGGCTTGGTGATGTAATCGTCCGCGCCCATATTCAGCCCGGCGACTTTATCCGCGTCGACGGTGCGCGCGGTCAGGAAGATAAAGGGGATATCGGCGGTGCGCTCGTCTTCCATCAGAGTCTTCTTAAGCACAAATCCATTCGGAGGCGGCATCATCACATCGCAGATGATGATGTCGGGCAGCAGCTCGCGCGCCTGACGCAGGCCCTCCTCGCCGCTGCGCGCGATGGAAACCTTAAAACCCTCACGCTGCATGATCGCCTTCATGCCGAACAGCAGTTTATCTTCGTCATCAATCAGCAGCATATTGATCGATTTATTCATGCCTCGACCCTCCATCGAACAATTGTATCACCCCTGGTTAGCACGCATTCCTGCACTAACGCTGAATCATAACCAACCGCGTGTATCAGACAACGCTGTTGTGCAGAATTTTCCTCAACATTTGCAGAAATTTACCAAAAATAACCTGAATCAAAGAAGGCAGCGCAGGTTAATTGGGCGCAAAGCACACAATGGACATGCCCCCTTGCTTTTTAGGATGATTGTTTAGACTTTAACCAGACCCTCGCGGATCGCATAGAGCACCGCCTGGGCGCGGTTTTCGAGGTGGAGCTTCTGCAAGATATGACTGATATGCGTGCGCACCGTGCCCTGGCTGATGAAGGCTTGCGCGGCCATTTCCTCATTGCTCATGCCTTTGGACAACATTTTTAAGATGATCAATTCGCGGGCGGTCAGCTGCGCGGCGGGCGAGGGGTGCTCGGGTTTGCGGTTGTGGATGTAAGCGAGCAGTTCGCTTTCGGCCTGGGGTGAGAAAGCGGGTGTGTTTTGATAGGCGGCGCGCACGGATTGTATGATCTTATCGGTGGCGTCGATCTTGAGCAGGTAGCCGATCGCGCCGGCTTGCACGGCGGCCATGATCGTTTTGTCTTCGGAGTAATTGCTGAAGACCAGGACGCGCACACCCGGGTTTTCGCTGACGATCTCTTTGATGGCCTCAAGGCTGTTCTTGCCCGGCATTTCCAGATCCATCAGGATCACATCGGGCCGAAACCGTCTGGCCAGTTCAAGCGCCAGGTCGCCGTTGCTGCCTTCACCGACCACTTTGATGTCGCCCTGGCGTTCCAACAGGGTGCGGATGCCCTGCCGCATGGCGGGGTGATCGTCAATAACGACAACGTTGATCATGTCTGCCAATCTGGTTTTCGGTGTGTAATCATAGCACTATAGAGATTGTAGTAAATCTGGCCTTTTAACGCAAGGTTATTGAGCCATGGGCGATGCTGTCCCCCCTGCTCGAGGGCGGGCAGTTCGGCCTTATAATAAGCGCGCCTGGCAGACCTGCCCTGCTGACCTGCGCGGGTAAAATCGTTCGATCGAATCGGAACCATGGCATGATCCAACCTTTCCAGCGCACGCGCCACACCTGGCTGTTATATCTGGTCCTGGCGATCTTTAGCTATGGCTTGAACGGCCTCGGGCCGGTCACGCCTTTTTTGAAGGCGGAACTGAACCTGTCGTATACAGTCAGCAGCCTGCATTTCTCGATGTTCGCGGTGGGCATGATCCTGGCTGGGAGCGGCGGCGGCCTGCTGGTGGCGCGCATCGGCCGCAAGCGGGTGATGTGGGCCGGGATCATTGGGATGGGCGCCAGCATGCTGGGCCTGGTGGCCGGGCGCGCGGCCTGGATCACCATCGCGGCGTCTTTCTGCATGGGCGCAATCGGTTCGCTGGTGCTGTCGGTGGTGCCTTCGGGATTGTCTGACGAGCATGGGGAGCAGCGTTCGGTCGCGCTGAGTGAATCGAACGTGATCGCAGCGGTGGCCGGCGTGTTTGCGCCGCTGATGATCGGATGGTTTTCCTACTCGGCTTTTGGCTGGCGGCTGGCGCTGCTCCTGCCGCTGGCGGCCGCGCTTGGGTTATGGCTGCTGATGGGCAAGACGGAGCTGTTGGGCGGGCAGGCTGCCAGCCAAACGGGCGGACAGGCGCGCTTGCCGGGGCGCTACTGGGTTTACTGGGTGACGATCTTGCTGGTGGTCGCGATCGAATTTTGTATGATCTCCTGGTGCGCCGATTACCTGGAGAACGCGGGCGGTCTGCCTAAATCGCAAGCAGCGCAGGCGGTCAGTGTGTTCCTGGGCGGGATGATTCTGGGACGCGTGGCGGGCAGCCGCCTGATCCTGCGCTTCCGCGTGCAGCAGGTGGTGACGGCTTCGCTGCTCCTATCGCTGGCGGGCTTTGTGCTGTTTTGGAGTGCGCCCGCGCTCTGGCTGACGGTGGCCGGGTTGTTCATCACCGGCGTGGGGGTGGCCAGCCAGTATCCCCTGACGCTCTCGCTGGCGATTGGCGCCGCGGGGGGCCACACCGTCCTGGCCAGCGCGCGCTCATCGCTGGCCTCGGGCATCGCCATTTTTAGCCTGCCGCTGGTGCTGGGCCGCCTGGCCGACGCGGCCGGCATCCGCCTGGCCTACGGGGTGGTATTGGTATTGATTCTGGCGGCGCTGGCGCTGGTCCAATTTGGCTCGCGCGCGCGCAAAGGCAGATAAGAGCCAGCCCCCTGTCCCCGCCCGCAGGGGAAAGAACTATTTTCGCGAGTTTGTGGGGTGCGCGGCGCTGCTAGCGCAGTTGGATCGACTTGAGCCAGTCTTCGAAGCGATCGATCCAGGAGTCGCAGGGCAGGCCGAGCCGCCGCATGCCGAAGCCATGGCTGCCGCTGGCGTAGATGTGCATCTCGACCGGCAGTTTGGCCGCTTGCCAGGCCGAATACATGGCCACGACCGGGCGCGCGGCTAGCTCATCATCCTGCGCGCAGGCCAGGAAGAGCGGCGGCGCGCCGGCCGGGGCGCTGATCTCCTGAAACGGAGCGCCGTAAATGACCGCGGCGAAATCCGGGCGGGTTGCGGGGGTGAAGTCCAGGGCGAGCTGCGAGGCGACCAGCCCGCCGGCCGAGAAGCCCATGATCCCGATCCTGGCCGGGTCGGTCTGCCACTCGCCCGCGCGTGCGCGCACGATGCGCATGGCCTGCGCGGCATCGGCGTGGGTCAGGGGGAGCAAACGGCCCATCTCGGCCTCGTGCGCGGCGCGATCGGGCGCATCTTTCCAGGGCTCGGGGCTGGTGCGCAGCAGACGGTACTTGAGGATGAAGGCGGTGATGCCATGCGCGCAGAGCCACTCGGCCACCTGGCGGCCTTCGTGCTCGATGGCCAGGAAGCGGAAGCCGCCGCCGGGGGCGACGATCACGGCCGTTCCGGACGGATTGGCGGGCTGGTAGACGGTCAGGCTGGGCTGAACCACGTTATGCACCAGCGGCATCTGCCACTCGGGCATGACAGTCTCGCGCTCGACCTGCTCCCAGGTTTCGGAACCGGGCGCGCCGCCGGGCCACAGGGGAATGACAGGGTACTGATCGTTGGGCATGGGGCCTCCTAAAAAATGTGTGAGGTGGGTTGGATGAA
>Ga0172368_10005796_pt1 | contig 13587 bp, 12 predicted proteins | sample Lak11m_FD_114540 | JGI IMG/M metagenome (GOLD analysis project Ga0172368, IMG submission 114540) | Freshwater microbial communities from Kabuno Bay, South-Kivu, Congo - kab_022012_11m | ecosystem: Environmental > Aquatic > Freshwater > Lake | place: Democratic Republic of the Congo: South-Kivu...
CTGATCGGGTTCGATTCCCGCCAGCTCCACGAAGTCGCAAAGCAAAGAAAAGCAATCGAAAACAGAGAAGAGCAGCACAGGCATTTTCCACACCTCCACTCCTACACTTTTACACTTTTCCACCTAACCTACAACCTCTTACTGAATTTCGCCCTCTGCTCGGTGCCTCGTCCACAACTCTCCCGCGCTCCTTGCGGTCAATATATACACACGTCACAACCAAAGTATTTGAGTAGAAATAAAGTCCACCAGACAAACTGGGGATATCTTTATAACTCCGGATCGTGTATTGTTTGTAAAATGTATTATATTAGAATTCTGAGGCTTACCATCATTCTTTGAAAAATGGAAACGCGGACTGATAAATACAATAAACTGCATATACGTTGCTATTGACTCGTTTTGGGCAAGCAAAAGCAACCGATTACTCATAATGAACATCTATGAAATTAATAAAACAAACATACCATGAAAACTAAATCTCTTAAAACCTGCAATGTGCTAATAGCAGGACTGTTAGCAATCTTGGGATTTACAACCTCCTGTCCTATTGTTGAATATGGTGCACCTTATGCAAAATTCATTGTAAATGGAAAGGTAACATCATCAGAAACTAACCAGCCGATTGAGAATGTTAGAGTAAAAATGCAAGTTGATTCCATCACCTCTACAGACACCTATACAGATGCTAATGGAGCATATCAAGTCGTTGACGAGTCGGGACTTCCAAATGACCATACTTACAATATAGAATTTCAGGACATTGACGGAGAAATAAATGGAAAGTTTAGTGATTTGGATACAATCGTAGAATTCAAAGACCCCATATTTACAGGCGGTGATGGAGATTGGTATAGCGGTGAAACAAGTAAAGAATTTGATGTGAAGTTGACTCCTAAGAAATGACAGTCACAAAAATATCTTTTAGAAAAAAAATAGGTCTCAATCTTTTTAAAAAGTACAAAGAAAACGAAAGTAAAATTCATCAACTGAATTATATACTTTGGGAATGTACTTTGCGATGCAATTTAAAATGCCTGCATTGTGGGAGTGATTGCAAAAAGGATTCGTCCATAAAGGACATGCCTGCCAAAGATTTTCTAAGAGCAATTGACGAAATTACTGAAATTGTTAACGCTAATAAAACAATGATAGTGTTAACAGGTGGCGAAGCACTGTTGCGGAAAGATTTAGAACAAATAGGAACAAATTTATACAAAAGAGGTTTTCCATGGGGAATTGTAACAAATGGGATGCTATTAAATAAACAAAGAGTAGATGCTTTATTAAATTCCGGGCTAAGGGCAATTACTGTAAGTTTTGATGGTTTGGAGGAAAGCCATAATTGGCTAAGGGGACATCCCAGGAGTTTTTCCTCTGCCTTAAATGCAGTTCGTTTATTATCCACTATATCTGAAATAAAATTTGATGTTGTTACCTGTGTTAATCAAAAGAACTTTAAGGAATTGAATCAAATTAAAGAATTGCTTATTAAAATTGGAGTTAAAGAATGGAGGGTATTTACGATTTTCCCAATTGGCAGAGCGAAAGAACATAAAGAGCTACAACTAGAACCGGGAAGTTTTAAAGCATTATTCGATTTTATTTCACAAACGAGAAAAGAAGGAAAAATTAAATTAAACTATGGTTGCGAAGGATTTTTAGGTAATTATGAACAAGAGGTGAGAGATAGTTTCTTTATTTGTCGAGCAGGAATCAATATTGCTTCAATATTGGCTGACGGTTCCATATCAGCTTGTCCAAACCTGAGAGAGAATTTTATTCAAGGAAATATCTATCAAGATAACTTCAAGAAAATTTGGGAAAACAAATACACTGTTTTTCGAGATAAAAGTTGGACTAAAACTGGAATATGTGCAGATTGTGAACATTACAAGTATTGTGAGGGTAACGGGATGCACCTGAGAGATGAAAAAACAGGAGAATTATTATTTTGCCATTTAAAACGAATTGAAGAAGGAGAAAAGATTGCCTGCCCATAATGTAAGCTTTCCTTATACAGCTACATGTTGGACAATACAATTCTAAATCACGGATCAGTCCTGGGATCCAAAATTCCACTGGCGCTCCGAGGGCGTCGCCGATAGCCCTGCGGATCAGGCTGTTTTCCTGTAACGATTGACGGCCAGGGCTGTGAAGACAACAGACAATGCAGCCAGCGCATACATTTCCCGGCTCACATCCGCGAAGGCCGATCCTTTCAGCATCACCATCCGGTTGATCCGAATCAGGTACACAACGGGATTGATCATGTCGATCTTCTGAGCCCATACCGGCATGCTGTCAAAGGGCGTAAAAATACCGCTCATGAGGATAAAGATGACCATGCAGAAGAAGGCCACAAACATAAATTGCTGCTGGGTTGATGAAATCGTCGATATCAGCAGGGCAAATCCGAGAATGCCCACCAGGAAGATGGTCGAAGCCAGGAAGAGCAGTCCGGCACTGCCTTCGAAAGGAATGTTAAAGAATAATTTTCCGAGCAGCAATCCGATTGCCAGATCAATCAGGCCGATGATCAGGAATGGGATCATCTTCGCTGCAATAAACTGATATCTCTTTACCGGTGTCACGTTGATCTGCTCAATGGTACCGGTTTCCTTTTCCTTGACCAGGTTAAGCCCTGCCAGCAGGAACCCGATGGCGGTGACAAGTATTGCGAGTATTCCGGGAAGCATAAAATACTTGTAATTAAGCAATTCATTGTACCAGTACCGGTTGGTCACCTGGATCTGGGGAACGGGGTTAAATGGCTGCCCGCCTATGTTCCCGGTTATGATATCCGTGTTGTACTCGCGTATCACACCGTTCAGGTAAGCCCATGACAATTGTGCCGTGGAAGCATTAATTGCATTGACCGAAACCATCAACCGGCTCGGATGCCATGTCCCGGTTTCCTTCCCGAAATCCGATGGTATCTGCAGCACCAGATCGCATTTGCCGCTGTGCATCAGGTTATTGGCTTCCTCCTCGGAGGAGGTGGAGCGGATGACCCTGAAAAAAGTCGATCCTTCCAGCCGGTTGACCAGTCCTCGCGATTCGGTTGTCAGGTCCCTGTCGATAATGCATACATCGATATTCTTGATCTCAAATGTCACCGCCGGAACCAGCAACAGCAGCTGGACAACCGGAACACCAAAAATCGCCTTTCCGATTACTTTATCCCTGAAAATCTGGATAAACTCTTTCCTGATCAGGTAAAATACCGTTCTCATCCTTTTTTCTGCCGTATTACTGCAGCCTGATTTTAAATTTCTTTATGCCCACTCCCAGGAATACCAGCGTGAAGATTATCAGTATCAGGGTTTCCTTCCAGACATAAAGGAACCCGGTTCCCTTGATCATGATATTCTTGATAATGACGATGAAGTACCTGGGAGGCAATAATGCACTGAACCAATCATAGCCGACAGGCATGTTTTCTATCGGGAAAATGAAGCCTGAAAGCAAAATGGTAGGAAGCATCAACCCGATGAATGACGCAAAAATGGCCTGCTGCATGGTTTTTGAAACTATTGAAATCAGGATCCCCAGCGAAAGGCTCATGAGGATATAGAGCATGCACTCGGCAAGCAGCAGCAGCAGGCTTCCCTTTACCGGCAGGTCAAATACCAGAAACGACAAGATCAGGATAACGACAATATCAATGAACGACAGCAGAAAATAGGGAGCTACCTTGCCCAGAATGATCTGAACCGGCTTCAGGGGAGAAACCAGCAGTACTTCCATTGTGCCGACTTCCTTTTCACGGGTTATGGTTATCGAGGTCATCAGGGCACAGATAAGTACCATTATCAATGTGATGATCCCGGGTATGAACATAAAATGGCCTTCGAGGGAAGGATTATAAAACATCCTCACTTCCGACTGGACCAACAGGTTTTGGGTCGCCGCTGTTCCGGCCAGTTCCCTGTTGAAATCAGCTATAATTGCCGTCGCATAATTGGTGATCAGGGTTGTTGTATTGGGCTCGGATCCATCGGCAATGATGATCAGGTTTGCCTTGCCTTCGCTGATCAGTCTGTTTCCGAAATCATTTTCAAAAACAAAGACCGCCTTGGTCCTGTTTTTTCTGAGCACCCTTTCGATATCGTCATACGTCAGGAGGTCTTGGGTCTTTTTAAAGAATCCGGATGAACAGATTTTATCGGATATCTTTTGAGTTGTTTCGTCCCTGGAAAGGTCAAGGATGGCCACGCCGGCATCTTTTACGTCCATGCTTACGACAAATCCGAACAAGAGTATCTGGGCGGCAGGAATCCCGAACAGGATGACCAGGGTCCGTGGATCCCTGAAGATATGCAGGAACTCTTTTTTGACAAATCCGAAGAATCGTTTCATGCCCTTAGTTATTTCCAGGTCTGGCAATTTTCACGAACACCTCTTCGACTGACCTTGCATGGTACTGCTGTTTAAGGTTGGCCGGGGTGTCAATGGCGACGATTTTTCCTTCGCTCATGATGGATATCCGGTCACAATATTCCGCTTCATCCATATAGTGCGTGGTCACGAAAACCGTAATGCCCCTGCCGGCCGCTTCATAGATCAGTTCCCAGAACTGCCGGCGGGTTATCGGGTCCACTCCGCCGGTGGGTTCATCCAGAAAGACAATTTTGGGATCATGCAGGAGTGCCACCGAAAATGCCAGCTTCTGCCTTAATCCGAGCGGGAGGGCTGAGATCAACCGATCGGCATATTCCCTGAAGTTCAGCCGGTCAAGCAGAAGATCGGTCCTTTCCCTGATCAATCTTTTTTTCAATCCGTAAATGCCGCCGTACAGCGTGATATTCTCCTTCATGGTCAGATCCTCATAGAGTGAGAATTTCTGGCACATATACCCGATATTCCTTTTCACTTGTTCGGGTTGTTTTTTTGCATTGAAACCAGCAACAATGACCTCCCCTGAAGTGGGCTCCGACAATCCCGTCAGGATCCTGACTGCCGTTGTCTTCCCGGCTCCGTTGGCACCCAGGAAACCGAAAATCTCACCCTGATAGACCTCAAAATTCAGATTATCGTTTGCAACGAAGCTCCCGAATTTCTTCATCAGATTCCGAACCGAAATTACCGTATGGCCTGTCATCTCTTATTTCTCCATCAACTCGAGAAAACGGTCCTCAATTCCCGCCTTCGTTTCTTCGATAACTACATCGCTTATGCCCTTCCCGTTGAGGTAGTCATAAATGGTATTGTCAAATGCATCCTTCCGGAAAGTGACATGCACCGAATCCCCGAATGGATAGGCGCTCAGGGTATCCGGATGATTTCTCAATGCACCGATCAGCCTGTATTTCTCGGAAGCCTTGATGCTGAACAGCCTCCTGCTGAATTCCTCCCTGATCTTCTCCGGCTGGTTGATCGTCAGCAGGTGCCCTTCCTGGATCAATGCCACTCTGTCGCACTTCATGGCTTCGTCCATGTATGGGGTGGATACCAGGATGGTTATGCTATAAGGCCTCAGCTTCCTGAGCATTTCCCAGAACTCCGATCGGGACACTGCGTCCACACCGGTTGTCGGCTCATCGAGGATGATCAGCCTGGGTTTATGGATCAGCGCACAACATAAGGCCAGCTTCTGTTTCATCCCTCCCGAGAGCCTGCCTGCAAGCCTTTTCTTAAAGGGCTCTATGTGTGAGTATATATCAGCGATAAGATGGTGGTTCTCCCTGACGGTCGTTCCGAAAACGGTCGCATAGAAATTGAGGTTCTCTTCAACCGTCAGGTCGTGGTACAAGCTAAAACGGCCCGGCATGTAACCGACATTTCTCCGGATCTCCCTGAACTCCTTCCTGCCGTCGAAACCCAAAACTGACATTTCACCCTCATCCTGCAGAAGGAGAGAGACAATGATCCTGAAAAGGGTTGTTTTGCCGGCGCCATCCGGCCCGATGAATCCGAATATCTCGGATTCATTTACCGAGAATGAAATATCTTTAAGGGCCTGCGTTGCCCCGAAACTCTTACCTATGCCCGATGCTTCTATTGTTTTTAGCATTGCGCCTGATTTAGAAAATCGCTTCCCCGGGCATGCCCGACTTGATCGAACCGTCATTCACGACGTCAATGGTGACCGCATAAACCAGCGTAACCCGTTCTTCCTTCGTCTGGATTATTTTTGGGGTGAATTCGGCTTTGCCAGCAATATGCGATACTGTGCCGGTAAAGGATAAATAACCCTTCTCCCCGGCATCGATCCTTACCGTGCTTTTTTGTCCCAATTTGACGGATCCCAGCTGAGCGCCGCTGACATACACCTTTAACCTGATAACCGAAAGATCGGCGATTTTGACCAGGGGTTTGCCTGCCCCCGCCAGTTCCCCCGCTTCGGAATATTTTTCAATGATGGTTCCTTTTATGGGGCTTTTTACAGAACATCGCATCAACTGTTCATCCAGGGTTGCCTTTTTCGATTCATAAACCGACAATTCGGCTGCGATCGATGTCTTCTGGGTGTTGTTTGCCATGGTCTGTTTTTGCAGGACAGCCAACTGGCCCGTAAGATCATCATACTGCTTTTGGGTGGCAGCGTCCTCCTTCAGCATTTTCTCAATCCTGTCAATGTTGATTGTCAGATTGGCCATCTGCTGGTTAAGGATGTCATTCTGGGCATTGATTGAACTGATGCGTGTCCTTACGCTCATCATTCCGGCATCAATTTCCGATTTCTGAAGATGGAACAGGGTGGTATCGACTAGGGCTATTTCCGATCCCTTATCAATCTCAGATCCTTCGGTCGCGTCGAATTTCAGGATCCGGCCGCTTGTCTCGGCAGATACCATAATTTCGGTAGCTTCAAAATTGCCGTAAGCATCCGCCTCGTCTTTCTGGCTGTTGCAACCGGCCATGACCAGCATTGCACCCAGTATTAACAATCTGTTATACATAATGTTATTCAATTTCTATTCCGCAAATGTTCAAATATTCGACTCCCGCCAGGGCCAGGTTTATTTTATGTATCTCATGATTGATGAGTGCCTGCTTTTCAGCATTCAGCTCGTTCATGAATTCCGTGGCAGTGATGGTGCCGTTCTCGTATTGGGATTCGGCTGTGGCAGTGATCCTCTGTCTGATTTCGATCAGCCCGGCGTCAGATTCAATCAGGGATTTCAGGCTTGAAATCTCAGCGCTTTTGGCATCCAGGAGCCTTTTGAGGTTGTCAGCCAGGTCGCTCTTCCTGTTGTCAATGATTCCCCGCTGGATCTGAATCACCTGCTTCTCATTTTTAACCTTGTTCCAGTCAAAAATATTCCACTTGACACCGGCACCGAGGACCGCATACGGGGCAAATTCATCTTTGAAGAAATTGCTTCCGGGAGGATTGCCGTAGCCCAGGGTGGCAAATCCGATCGCCTTCGGCATTCGCCTGCTTTGTAAAACCTGAAGGCTGGCTGCAAGCTGCTCTTTTCTCAGGTCAAACAATTCCAGTTCCGGACGGGATAATTCATCGGCCAACTCTTCCGGGGGAGAAGGAAGGGCAAAGGTGATCGAGCCATCCATTTCCGTTCCCGTCAGGCTTGATAAAATTCTGAGAAACGCTGACTTCCTGATCTCATTTTCGCCGATCTGCTGCTGCAGCTTTATTTTTTCAGAGGCCAAAACATCAAGATCCGATCTTAAAATGACGCCACTGGCCAGTGCGGATTTCATGGAGAAGACGCGTTTGTCAATAAGTTCAAGGAAATTATTCAGCAGTTCTTTCTGCCGCTCAAGTAACAACAGGTTGAAATAGTACCCGTTTATTTGTCCGCGGAGCTTGTAAAGATCGGTCTCTGTCTGCTTCTGATTGACTTTAAGTTCGGCTTTTTCAAGAGCCCTTGCACCTTTGATGGCGCCCCCGTCATAAAAAACCTGGTTGATATCGACGGTGACCTTGTACTGTTCATGCGGGAGTGGCTGAATCAGATCGGCAATGCCCGGAATGGGAAGAGCGCTCATGATATCCGAGAGGTCAACAACCGAAGAGTTGTAAACGAAACTGCCGTTTGCATCGAGGGTCGGAAGCCAGCCTTTGGACAGGTTTTCATCTTTCAACTGCCAGATTTGATCATAAGCCTCCTTTTCCAGCGCCAATGCGTTTATGCCGGCGGCCATAAGATAACACTCCCGCAGCGTCATTATCTTTTGTGATAAGCACGGTAATGACGCCAGGAGAAGGAATACAATCAAGATGTCCCTTTTCATTTCTTGTTTGATTGGTGGGTTAAAGCGTTAATAACAAACTCTGCGGCATAGTCCTTACGGGCCTCAATGTACCGATCGAAATCATATCCCAGCTTTTCCATGATACCCGATAGGATCGGCTTGGCAACAAAAGGAAAAACACTCATGGCAGCGATGGAGGTCATCAGCTGCGGGATGATCTCCCTGGTGACATTGTATTTTTCCAGCTCGACCTTATTCTGTTCCTCCAGTGTTTCCCATAATTTATTGATGTCAATGCTTTGAATCAACTTCTTGATCCTTCCCGGATTCCGGTTCAGCTCATTCATGATGAATCCCGGAAGCCTGGGATTCTGCTGTAAAAAAGTAATCTGCTCCCTGTAGAAGAAACGGATCTTTTCTTCAAGGCTGAGATTTTTGTCAAATACCGGGGCGAACTTAGCAAACATCTGACCTGCGATCTTCTCAAAAACCGCATTGAAAAGATGGTCTTTGGTACGGTAGTAATAATGCAGCAATGACTTGTTGATTCCTGCATGGTTAGCAATATCCTTCATCCTGGCCCCGTCCATCCCTTTCTTGATGAAGATCTCGGTTGCGGCTTCAAATATTTTCTCCTCGGTCTGTTTTTCCTGTTCTGTCATGTCATTTGATCATCTGGTTTAACCATTTGGATTAACTATAAAGTTTAACCATTTGGTCAAATATAAAAACGATTTTTATTAATTCAAAATTCCAGATAAAAAAAATGGATGTTTAAAGGTCAGGTTTTGCCTGACAGGAGTTCCCTGGTCGACAGCAGTCCGCAGGCAGCCCAGATATCCTGTCCTCTTGAAGCCCTTACGGTGGTCAGTATCCCCTTTTGGTTCAAGGCATCCTTGAATCGTTGGACCGCCAGGTCGTCTGATCCTTCCAGATTGGTTTCCGGTATCGGGTGATACCGGATCAGGTTGATCCGGCAACGAAGGCCATTCAGTAACCGGGCCAGTTCTTTGACATGCGCGGAGGTATCGTTCATGTTTTTAAACAGGATGTATTCAAACGATATCCTTCGCTGACGGCCCCAGCCCCACGACCGGATCAGGCGGATCACCTCGGGCAGGGGGTTGATTTTTTCCATCGGCATCAGCATTCTCCTCTCTGCCTCGAACGGGCTATGCAAGCTGACGGCGAGATGGGCCTGGCAGCGATCCAGGAAAGTGATCATGGCAGGGAGGATACCGATCGTGGAAATCGTAATTCTTCTGGGACTCCAGCCATATCCCCACTCAGAAGTCAGTATTTCAATGCTTTTCAAAACCGGCTCCAGGTTGTCAAAGGGCTCCCCCATCCCCATGTAAACTACGTTGGTCAGCTTTTCCCTCTCAGGCAGGCTGTGTATCTGGTTGATGATTTCCCCGGCCGTCAGGTTGCCCTGAAACCCCTGTTTGCCGGTCATGCAGAACAAGCAGCCCATTTTGCATCCCACCTGGGAGGAAACGCACAGGGTAGCCCTGTCTGCATCGGGAATATAGGCCGATTCAACAAATTTCGCGGGCCCGGTCCGGTACAGGTATTTCTTCGTCCCGTCGACCGATTCCTGGACCTTTACGGGATCACTTGTGCCCAGGACATATTTTTCGTTTAATACTTCACGGGTTTTCGCCGGCAGGTTGGTCATCCCGTCGATGGAGCTGATCCTTTTCCGGTAGAGCCAATCGGTGATCTGGTCTGCTGCGTATCGAGGCAGGCCCAGGGTGTCGGCTAACTCTTTTATTTCATCCTGATTTTTACCGAAAAGGGCCTCTCTTTGATCATCCATGACGGCAGACGGCGATGGTGTGCCGGAAAGGTACGCAGATCCGACCGGATTCAATTCGAATGTTAAAAAAACTTAATTCCCCTTCCGGCAGGCTATCCGCTGACCTTTTGACCTATTTTTGTTGTAAACACTAATTCCTATGAAAAAAATCAACCTTTTTTATTTCTGCCTGCTGGCTATGGGCTGGCTGGTCATGATACCAGCCTTGCACGCACAGCAAGCTAAAAGCCCCGTCCTTGATGGCAAGGCACGCCTGGCGGCTTTCCAAAAGTTCACGGAGATGCAGTCCGCATCGTCATTCAAGGACATGAAATGGCAATTCCTGGGCCCGAATAACATTAGCGGCCGTTGCACCGATGTCGCTGTGGTCGAGCCTAAAGGAAAGTCCTATGTCATGTATGTGGCTACCGCATCTGGCGGTGTCTGGAAGACAGAGAACGAAGGGGAAACCTGGGTACCTGTTTTCGAACAGCAAGTATCGACCGCCATCGGAGACATAGCGATCGATCCAACGGATCCGCAGGTTGTCTGGGTCGGAACGGGCGAAGCCAATATCTTCCGCAGTTCACAATCGGGCTGCGGGATCTACAAATCGGACGATGGTGGAAAAAGCTGGCGGCATAAAGGCCTGGAAAATACTTTTACCATAGCCAGGATTGTCATACACCCCAAAAACCCGGATATCATTTTCGTGGCTGCTTCGGGTCACGAATGGACCACAAATCCGGATCGGGGAGTTTTCAAAACCACTGATGGTGGTAATACCTGGCAGAAAGTGTTTTTTGTAAACGATATGACAGGCGCGATAGATCTGGTCATGGACCCGTCGGACCCGAACACCCTCTATGCAGCCACCTGGCAGCGTATCCGGAAAAAATGGAACGATCCAAGGAACGAAACGGATTACACCGGATCGGGCATCTGGAAAACCACCAACGGAGGCAAAACCTGGGATCCGATCAATGCAGGGCTCCCGGAAGCCAAATTCAGGGGCCGTATCGGCATAGACATCGCCCGTTCCAACCCGAAAGTATTGTACGCCTTTATTGATAACTACGAAATCTCCAGGCCAGCTGAACAAGGTGCCGAATCCGATTCCTATGGAAGGCCACGCGGTGGGGCCATCAAGGGGGCAACGGTTTACAGGAGTGACGACAGGGGGAAATCCTGGACCCAGGTCAGCGGCCTGACAAACGAAACCAAAAGATACATGGAGCGCCATTCCGCTACCTACGGATGGGTTTTCGGCCAGATCCGTGTCGACCCGACCGATGAAAACACAATTTATACCATGGGCCTGGGCCTCAATGTATCAACCGACGGAGGCAAAACATTCAAGAATTTACGGGGCATGCATTCCGATCACCATGGGCTTTGGATAGATCCTCAAAATCCGGATTACCTGGTGAATTGCAACGACGGGGGGATCGTGATCTCCTACGATAAGGGTAAAACATGGAAACAGTGCACCGATAATCTCCCGGCTGTCCAGTTCTTTACGCTTAACTATGACATGGGAACTCCTTTCAAGGTCTACGGCTCGGTCCAGGATCACGGCAGCTATTGCGCTCCGGTGAACCTGACACGCGGTCGCGACAGGATTCCGGCTGTTGAATGGGAAAATGCTCCCGGTGGGGAAGGCAGCAATCATGCCATTGATCCGCGTGATCCGAACCTGGTTTATTCGGCCGGTTTCTACGGCTCGATCAGCAGGTCGAACGAGTCGGCACGCGAATATAAAAACATCCTGCCAAGAGTCTTTGAGAACGAACCGGCTCTCCGCGGCCAATGGCTGGCCCCGTTCATCCTTTCACCCCACAATCCTGACATAGTCTACCACGGCATGCAATATCTGTTCATGTCAACAGACCGGGGCAGCACCTGGAAACAGATCAGTCCTGACCTGACTTACAACGATCCGAAGAAAATGGGTGACATTTCCTTCCAGACCCTCTTTTCGATTTCGGAATCACCCCTTAAATTCGGCCTGATCTACGCCGGAACAGATGATGGGCGTCTGCATTTGACAAAAGACGGTGGCGCCACCTGGACCGAACTCACCGGCAAACTGGTACCGGAAAGGTGGATCAGCCGGGTTGTCGCTTCACAACACAAAATGAGCCGTGTCTATGTCACGCAGAATGGAAAGCGGAATGATGATTTCCAGGTCTATATCTGGAAATCGGATGATTACGGGCAGACATTCAGGGATATTTCGTCCAATATCCCGCTGGGACCGGTCAACGTCATACGTGAAGATCCCTCCAACCCGGATATTCTGTATGCCGGGACCGATCTTTCGGTATTTGTGTCAACCAACGGTGGCGATTCCTGGGAAGTTCTCGGGAATCTGCCGACTACCTACGTCCACGACTTGATCGTTCACCCCCGCGATAACATAATCGCCGTAGCCACTCATGGCCGGGGTGTTTGGGTCATGGATGCCAATACGATCAATAAAGCAAACGAAAGAAGGAGATTCTTCTTTGAAGATTAAAGACGGCAAATCCGGACAGTAAGACCCAAGAAAAAGGCGAAGGATCCCAATCCTTCGCCTTTTCTTATCCCTGCTATTTTTTGTCTTTTACCGGAATCACAGACATTTATTCTATCACCCTGTGCCACGTCTGCTTCCTTCCGATAGGCCCGATCGATCCCCTGACGGTCAGGGTATTCGGATCCTCCAGCCAGATTTTCACATCGTATAACTTTCCATTTCCGGGATCAAGAATGCCTTTTTTCCCCTTCCAAATATTCCCTGAAAGGGTCAATCCATTGATAACGACCATTCCCCGAATCCTCTTGTCTTTATTTGAACCGGTGCATTTATCGCACAGCTTGTCAGTCGGAGTTACCCCATCGTCGTCCCAGGTTTCGAGCACTTTTCCGTACAGCTGACCGCTGATAAGCCACAATTGCACGATGGAAGCCCGGTTGCCGGTCTCATCGTCAATGGTCGTCCATTTGCCGACCACATCCTGACCGATTACCTGTCCGGCCGCAAATAGCAGGCCTGCCAACAGGACTACGCTGATCTTGAATCTTTTCATATTCATTAGGTTTTTGGAATTATGGTGTGAAAGAAAGAAAAAAATCAGGAATAACAATCAGTACATATTCCCATTTTCACACATTCCGCTACCTTTGCACGAAATTAATTATCATAGAATGAAGACAAAAACTTGGATCGGATTATTCATCATAATCCTGGTGACGGTTACGTCATGCAATCAAAAGGACAGCATTTCCTCGAAAATCGGACCGGTGAAACTCACCAACGAACTGGATACCGCCAGCTATGCCATGGGTGTCAATATGGGCAGCCAGGTTAAAAGCATAGGAATGAAAGAAGTGAATATAAAAGCTTTTTCCAAAGGATTTCAGGAAGCGATCCATGGTGAAACAACAGATATCAGCCTCCAAGAGACCAATTCGATACTGCAAACCTACTTCACCAATATCCAAACGAAACAGGCAGATGAAAACCTTAAAAAAGGCGGTGAGTTTCTGGCAGAAAACGGCAAAAAAAGCGGCGTTACAACCACAGCCAGCGGTTTGCAATACGAGGTGCTGAGGGAAGGAACGGGACCCCGCCCGGATTCCAC